>Ga0099822_1012411_pt1 | contig 10199 bp, 4 predicted proteins | sample CowpeawhiteBW_FD_76839 | JGI IMG/M metagenome (GOLD analysis project Ga0099822, IMG submission 76839) | Root nodule microbial communities of legume samples collected from California USA - Cow pea white BW | ecosystem: Host-associated > Plants > Roots > Nodule | place: USA: California | collected... | reverse complement strand
TAAAGAGAGAGGCAGAACAATAGAGTCAGAACACACTGAAAGCCCTAACACATAGAGGGAGAGGTAGAGGGAAAATTCTGTTCACGTTTTTCACAGAGCTGTCACAGTAGAATCGGCACTGCGGATTCGTTCACCGTTGGATCGGGCTGAAATTTTTACAGCAGGTTCGGAACTCATTGCTCTTCATTCTGACCGGTCGGATCTTCGATACAGGTCTGAGTTGGGAGATATTAATTTCGCACTGCAGCAGTGATAGTATATGTTTTCCTCTCTTGTTCTTCTCTATTTTGAAAGCTTTGTTGCTTTGCTATTTGGTCGGGTGTTGGCACTAATTTGTGCTATTGATTGAGACTCTTTTGTACTCTTGTTGATCATAGTGGAGCTATTTATTTGGTCTGAACGACTTGTGGTTTTTACCCTTGATTTGAGGGGTTTTCCACGTTAAAAATCTTGGTGCCTTTATTTGTGCTTTTGGTGATTTATTATTGCTGCTCTTTGATTATTGCTCTTCATAGATTCTTGCAAGTTAGGGGAAATTATATCCGCTGCATTCTCTGGTATATTGTTTGTTGTTGTTTTCCCCATCAGTCTTTGATCTTCAAACAGGTGAATATAAGATGAGAACTTCTAGAGAGAAGTTAGAGAACTCTAAAAAAGTGGTTATTAGGGAGATGATGTATTTTAGAATAATGAAACTCGTTTATAACAAAATTATTTATATAAAACCAATAGATCAAGACGATCAGGACTTAATGTTATGATCACTAACCAACAGAAACTCATGTTGATGATCCAAACGTTACATGCAACCAAAGCAGAGTCACATGCAAGCTCATGCAGAGAAGACCCACAAGAAAACGAGCAGAAATTCAACTTACACGGTTGAAGAAAGTGATTGGTTAGAAAGGAAGAGCTCGCCAAAAGGATAATTCTAGCAGTCTCTGATCTTTAAACAAATGAATAGAAGATGAGAACTTCTATAGAAGTTAGAGAACTCTAAAAAAGTAATTTTTAGAGATATATTTTAAAATAATGAAACTCGTTTATAATAAAATTATTTATATAAAACCCTTTTAATATTAAAATAATAAAATCTCACTATTTTTAAACAACAATTACTTCAAAATACCATTTTCTAGAATTTTAGAAGAAACATCTTAAAGTGATATTATTCATTCCTCTTGTTTATAGCTACCACCAGCATACTTTTTAAAATTTTATTATGAATTGTGACATTTATGTGGTGGCCATGCATCCATTATCTTCGAGAAATCAAAACACGGTGCTTGCCGTACCCATATGCCAATTTGCAGTATGTTTCATAGTTAATTTGGGTGAAAAAAATTCCTTGCATGAATCACGGTTAAACTCGTTATAACTCAGCTATGTTAGGTTATTTGAAGGAGAATAAAAGGAAATTTGAAAACAAATAATGATTTATTTCTGAATTGTGATTTATTGTGGGGTGTATGGTCGGTGTGAAATAAATAATTAGTCACCAATTACATTGAAAAAATAATATTTAATTTATTTGTATTATTGATCCATGTTTTTTATATGGAAACTATTCATATCCTATTTTTGTACAAATAATATATTTTTTGGCGACGTTAGTTTGAGAATTAGTATCAAAGTGCTTGTGAAGTTTGATTTTAATCGTTATCAACTATATCAGGCTTTTCATACATTATCAGTGATATATTTTGACTGATAATTCTGACGAACCAAAATAATTTATTTTGTTGAATGTTTTGAAAGAAGATTTTAAAAAATACAACATCATTCAAACCTAACATCACCTTTAATTTAAAATTTTAAAATAATAAATTTATAAGTCTTTATTCATTTTGAAATTTAAAGTCATAATTGAATATAAAAGATATTCAAATTAAATATAGTTTTGATCTTTAATGTAAATCTACTGGTTTCTCTTCTTCCTACGTACATTTTGCACCATTCTTATAAACAAATGATATAAAAAGATTGTATCATTTTTAATCACAACAACACTGATCATAGATTCTAGTCTAAAAAATATATTAACAATGATAAATTTGACGACAGAATTGGAAGGCTAAAGTTACCCCACGGTGTCATTTAAGCTCCATTAGTGGATAATATAATTGGTAGTTCAAATCTACTTAATGTTTTCTTTTATGTTATTAATGATGATGGTTCAATATGCACTAGTTTTTATGGATGCAACTTCATTTGTTTTGGTACATTTTCCCCAAATTTTCTTTTAGAACCTACAAGACAACTTGCAAGCTCTGTGAAAAGCTTCATGAAACTCTACATGTGTGGACATGTTCCATTATTGAATCAAGTTTTTCCATCAAAACTTTTTGTAGTGCTCTCTTTGAATTTCTTGAACATAAAAAATTAATGAGATGTTTCTATTTTTAATGCATCTCCAAAGATGTTATTAAACAGTTAAAGTTTTAGGAAAGTGTTACCAACCCAAAAAACAAACAAACAAAAAGGACAACCAAATTCTAATAATATAAATTCTAACAAAAAGGACGCAACATAAATTAAGGAAAAGGCACAACAACGCGTAATGGATCACTAACATTTGACAAAATTCGGACGAGAAGTTAATGATGCTGACTGAGACCCATGTTTCACACTCACCAATCTTCCTCCACTCATCAATGCCCAACATCATCAATTAGTATAAATTATAGAGAGTACTAAACAAATTCTAATTGAACCATTTTTAATTCTTATCTAATTTCTAAAAAAAATTAATTTCATGCTAAACGTAAACTTGACGCTGTGGTAGTTTGGTGTATCTAACTAATCTTAAAAAAATGGAATGAGTTTGTTAACTAGTTCGTCATATTATCACTAAAAAAACAAAATTTATATTTTTTGTTGAATTTTTTAAAATTAATTATGTATGTAGTCCTTCAACTTTAAGTAAAAATTATAATTAATTTTCTTTAAAATTTTATTTCATTTAGTTCTCTAATTTTAAAAATGCACAAAATTTAATTTTTTAATTAAATTTTATTAAATTTATTTGATATTCTATGATAATATTTAAATTATTTATATAACATTAAAATTAATTATAAAACACATAAACTTCTAGAAAATAGATTAGTTGAAACACGTGTCTCGTCGTCTTCAAATAAGTATTTGTGCTACTTGTTGAATGGCATGTAGATACATTTCAAATAAATAATCAACCACCGGTCAATATAAAAAGAGACAGAATAATTAATATTTCTGGCCATTGTGCGGATATGAGTAGCAACCTACTTATATTGTGCTAAAAAAATGTTAAAGCACAATTATATTAAAGAATGAGTAGTTTTAAAACATATCATTTTACTAAATATAGTTTACGATTTCAGTGATTGTTAAGTGACAAATTTTTAGCTGATAAGATCTCAGTGTATAAGACTTTCAAATTGATAAACTAGTTTATTAAATTAGAGATAATCTTAATTGGTAAACATAAAATTATATAAAAGAATATAACTACTATTATATAAATGAAACTTTTGTTTTTTAGACAAAAATATACTGTTATATAGGTAGGTACTGATTTGATTATTCATCCTCCTAAATAATGAATAAAACATGATATTTTGTCATTACTTTCGTAATCTCAGTGATAATAAATATATACACGTTTCCTTATAACTTTTTCTTTTTGTACTCCTCATTTTATACATAAACTCTCATCTCCATTGTTTCATCTCATAAATATCTTTATACCAACATATTATCTATATAAAGTAGTACAAACTTTATGGTACATACCGTATTATTTTCTAAATCTTTCTTGTATATTTTATTTCCCTTTGTTTTCTCAATCTCTCTAGAATTTTATTTTAATTTTGGTCCGTTCCACTCTTTATTATCATGTTCTGAAAATCATTGATATTATCAGTGATATGGTATACTTTGATTTTTTTATTATTATTTTTTTTCAATTTCAAGTATTACTTGCCAAAATAATATAGTCACTACTTAGGTGAAAAAAATAGACTTTTTGTTTTAATTAACATTTCCGCAACTGTTTTTTAAGTTAAAAATTAAGGCATTTGATGAGTTTTTAAGGAGAAAAATTATTATGAAGATTCAATAATAATATAATTTGAACTCAAATTAACACAATGTGTAATTAAAAACTATTTATAGATCTTTTTTTTTTTTTCTCTATCCAATATAAGACTTCAGGTCACGATCCTATTTTCAACCCTATTAGATTAAGTTAATCTCAAACCATAATCACAGATGAGACAAATCTGTGACTCAACCTTCACAGACTCTGCTAAATTTAAGTTCATATACATTGATGTAATCATTGCACACTTGTCATTATCATGCTTGCTTAATCATAGGAAACTAAAATCCTAGTGGCACTATCCTTACCCTTTTGAGTTAAAAGTTGAATCATCTTCCTATTTTCTTTACATTTTACCTTAATTGTTTTGGTTTTTAATTCAATTAAATTTTGGTTTAATTTATAACATCTCAATTTTAGCAGATTAAAAATTAATAAAACAAGATGTTTTATACTAATGTTTAACACATCGTATAAAGTATGTTAATATAATTTTATAAAAGATTGAACTATAAAAATATAATTTACAAATCAACTAAAATCATATTCTATCTCTTTGCACATGTATAGACTAACCACTTACAACAGCTCCCACTAAAACCTTCCACCAACTTAATAAATGACTCCTCATCCTCTAGAGATGTCTTTGAAATTGCAACTACATATGCTCCCACTGAATAGGTGATTATCGCAAAAGAAAGACAGTCAACACAAAACAGAACACAAAAGAAGGGTAAGCTAATGAGCTAAAGAGTTTTAATCAAGAAATAATACAATCACTTAATTTGTACATAACCAATCATCTTATTTCATACAAAGACTAAATCTACGACTCAATTATCTGGATACAAGCATTCATGTCGGACCTGGTAAGTTGTGCACTTGTGGTGGCATCTGGTACTCTACAAAGCGATAGACATTACCACACACAAGGTTAGTCCGTTAACATCTTTGGTCAAGGTAAAACTCCTAGGCTAGGACCTCCTACCCCTCTCACCACATACCTCATTCTTTTCTACTTGGGAATTTGAATGGTTATTAAAGTGTCATGATAACTTCCAACTAGGCTCATACATCAATGCATGCACTACAACACTTCACTACTAATTCTTCTTGAATTAGCATCAATCAATCTCAAATCAACCTCATATTAATAATCTTAGTTACATCTCATATATGAATCATTTAATAGGCAATAATCCTCATTTACCACATAACACCAAAGTTTTAGAATAGAAAATGACTACCAGATTTTGATGTATTCGTTTAGCGAAATCATTCATTCGCTTAATGAGTAGTGCCTAGAGCTCCATTCGCTCAACGACTAGAATAGCTTGCTCAGCGAATAAATCACTAGAACTCACAGAGATAAATTCCTTCAAAATTTGCTCAGCGAGTGTATTCTTGCTCAACGACTACAAACTCAATAAGTTCCCTAACTTTAGATTCACTCAGTGAGTATATTCTCACGCAAGTACTACAAAGTCAATGAACTCTCTAAAATTGGATTTGCTTAGCAAGCATATTCTTGCTCAGTAAGTTTGCATAATTATGAGAATCTAATTCTGCATAATTATATTATCCAGTCTAATCTAAGCATTCTAATAGTCATTACAGATGCCAAAACATACCAAACTCAATTTTGTCATAAACATCAATGCCAATTGATCTCAAATGCAATACTAAAACATCAAACATTTCTAAACAAGTAGAATTAAACTTAAATCCCATAGTTTCACATATCACAAATCATTCCACGACTCAAATACAATGGCAATTCTAAGTACACTTATACAATTAATAATTCTAACATGTTTGTAACGTAAAAACAATGTAATTAGTTTTCCTTACCTGTTATCTAGTTTAGACAACTCTGTAAATATCAAAACAGAAAAAACCACTATTTTATATATGTGACCACTCTAAAGAATTTTTTTTTTTTAAATGAGTATTAGAGGATTAAAGTTAATCAAGAATGATGCTTATGTTTACAGTTATATCAAAGGTACGAATAGAAAATTGAATAATTTTATTTGTACATTTTTAAAATTATTATTTTTCTAAAATATCAAATTGTCTTATTTATCTTTAATTTTTTATTTCCTTTATTTTTCTAATCTGAACCCAGAAGTCAGGCGATAAATGAGAGTATAGTCCAACTTAGTTAAAGATTTTAGTTAAAGAAAACTTTGATTAGGGTAAATAATTTTGTTTTTTTTTTGGGACCTTAAGTCTCTCATCTCTTTTTTTTAATATGTAGTATTAAATTTTTCATATGTTTAATCGGTTGTAAAAAGATAAATAACTTATATCTAACTTTACGTGGTGTATTTGTTATATTAAAAGATAATAAAGTAAATTAAATAATAATTATATTATTATTTTTTTAATATTATTTAATAATTTTAATCAAGTTGGGTTGTGTTTCACATTCAATATACAAGACCTGTTATTAACTCATAGATTGTTTGATTCAATCACACAAAAAAATCAATCTAATATCTTTGAGTTAAATTGAATTGAATTTGATTGTTGAACTATTCCATCCAATAAACATCCCTAAATAGACATATGGGGATAATAACAAAAGATTGCTTATAAAAATTCTTAAATATGCTTATATAAAGATTTAAAAACATATTATATAAATATATAAATTTATTTTTGTTTTTAATAATGACAGTGGAGTGTTATAAATATTTATCAAGTTATCCAAAATAAATGCTTTGAGTATTATTTTGGATAGGGTGTAAGATTAAATAAATACTTTTTAAAAAACTAACATAAAAATAAATATATTTTATCCATATGTAAAATAATTTACATATTAGCAGTAAATTTGTGTATTTTTAGATTTAAAAATGAGAAAAACTTTCGGATAAGAAACTATATGGGATAAAATGTATTGTAACCTTAAAAAAAATAATGTAAATTCGTTGAATAATTATACAGAACTCCTATTCTAATTAAAAAAATCACATGCTATTTACAAAATTCTATTTATTTATTTTCAAATAAAATTATATCAACTTCACAATCGCAACATGTACATGGATGCATTGAGAGTTGGTGCGATTAGGAAACATTTTTTCCCCAATTATTGTTCACGCATGTGACTCCACATAGATAATTCTGCTACAAACCCCAAAAAAGATTTTTTCCGCATTTTCACCAAATGCCTCTTCCACATTTTTAAGGAGCACCTTCAAACTTTTTCAAAGATTATATTTGTATTCAGTGAATAAATTAAGTTCAGTTCTAAAAAATACAAGTTATTATGATGTTTTTAAAATAAATTGAAATTTGAGATGAATTATATATTTACTTTAAAAAGAAAATTGTTTAATAAAATAAAGTTTTGTATTGTGATTAATCTTGATTTGAGAAGGGTGTAAGAAAAACAAGGGTTTTGAAGGTGAAAAGGGAAGGGTCAAAGTGTTAAAGATTAGTAAGACAAATAATGTAAGGTGGGTTGTTGGAAAAATGTGACCTAATTTAGCGGCGACTTAGTACAACATTTTTTATATATTGCATCTTCTCTGACCAAATTTACCAAAGTGTAATGCTTATTTTTTAAAAGGCCCTCAAATCTTTTATGCATTGAACTATATATTTTTAAAAATTTCATGTGTATTCCACACAATTCAGTTTGTATTAACATTTCTTCAATCATTATATCACACATCACATAAATTAAATACTATATAATGTTATTTTTATTTATTAAAAATACTATGAAATTAAAAAATATATCATCCAGAAGTAATGCAAAATTCAATACCTAATATTTAATAAGAAGTATTGTATTATAAGTATTCAAGTATTTGCATGTATGTAAGGTACTGTCATATCTGTACTCGCCTACGCTTATAGGTAATAGATATCTGGTCACATTTCTCCGTGCAGGTACTTTGAACTGTGGGCATTTATTATTCTTATTGCTCGTATATTTGAATATAGAAAAATATTTAAATGTTCTCTTATAATATTATTACAAAATTATATAGCAGAAGAAATAAAAAAGAAAAAGAAAGAAAGTGTAAAATAATGAATGTCGATGAAGTGTGTGAAAAAGTGAGTTAATAAAGAACATTAATCTACATTTTATAAATTTGCTGTAATGGTAAATTGTTTTTGGTTCTTAAATAAGAAAAAGGAGATTTCATTTTGTTAAACTGAACGATTAGTATCTGCGTTAATAAAAATTATCATATAAAAACATAGTTATCTTTTTATCATCAATTATAGGTTTTTTCTTACCATATAAGTACGTTTTTTTTTTTTAATTTATTAAAAGAGATAAATTTTAAGAAATTATATTAATGGATAAATGGCGTTTTTTAAACATATCTTCAATATGAGAAAGTGAAATAGTGTTCTCAAAATATGATTTATATGTTTAATTGTTGTTATATAAAAATATGCTTTGAATTCACAATTAACTCTTTTTTAATTAACTCGTACTTTACTGTGAGATTCGAATTTCTTTTTAATTTTTTTTATCTTTTAAGTTTTTTATTTTAGTTTAGATATACATTATTTTTTATTTCCAAATGATGTTTATAATTAAATTAATATATATTTTTTAAAGTTTCATATATATATAAACATTTTAATAATACATTAATCAAATTACTGAACAAATAATTTCAAAATAAAAATATATTTATTTAAAAAATGAAAAACATAAAATTTTAAAAGAGAAAAAAAGAGAATACATGTCAAATACAATTTTAAAATTAAAAAACAAGTAGCAAAATTTTAAAAATTAAAGTTTTGTAATCTTAATTTATTAATTAAATTATAAAAAAAATCTAAAAAATAATGTTTATATAAAAATTAAAAAAAAATCATTTTTTTCTAATTATGTTACTTAGTGAGTCAATCCAACCTGACTAACTTATTAATGAACAAAAAAAAAATTTGAACCCGTTCGGTCCACCATGAGTTGGTGGGTTAAATGGGTTAACTCAATGACTCACTTAATTGAAAAAATACAATTTTTTTCTCTAGTTCCAAAAAAAACTAAATTATAATTCTGATTAAAATATAAATAAATTTCAATATAATTTAAAATGATGTTAAACTCCAAATACAAACCAAAATCACCAAAAAATTACCAATGTATTGGCTAAAAAAAAAACACTAAACTCGACCCAAATGAAAAAATCAACGTAATAAAAAACACTTGTAAAAATTAACCCGGATAAGCCAGGTTCCTGATGGGTCGGATCAAAAATTAACCCATACTAAAATTTGTAAAAAAATTTAACCCAACCTAGTCCGGACCCATGATAGACCGAGTTGACTCATAGATTCTAACCTATTTGACAACTTTACACGCCGTTGACCTTGGCGATGCCATCTCCTTTCTTCTTTTCTTTGTGTTTCTCTGTTTCTCGCATGTTTAAATTGGTTGTATTTTGAAAATGTGATTTTCACTGTTGGGACAATTTTTTCTCTATGAAAGTTGTGGGTGTTATCACTTTTGCACTGTGGTTATGTTTTTCAGATACAATTATGAGTCAATGGTCACAAAAGATGGAGATCATTCTATGTGGAGATGTTGGAAATGAAGAAGGTGACTGAATAGGCGATGACCGATGCACATAGATTCTTTGTTTACATGTGAATGATGTTGAGTGTGAATAATTGAGAGGAGGATAATGGTGATATCAAGAATGATATTTGTGTTGTGGGTTGGATAGAAGACGATGATGGACTCCCATAGTGTGTGTTGTGTGTTTTGCAGTAATAAGAAAGATGGATAGAGATGATAAAATTATGGAGTAAAAATTGAGAATACACTTTCTATGTTAATTGAGTCTATAACCAACATTACTTTTTATGACACGTTTAGAATCAACATAAAAAGTTTTTTTTAACTGATATAAAAAATCTTCGTTACAAATAAAATAAAAGTATCCAGTACGAACCAATTAAATTTTGTGTTATAGTAATAGATAAAAAATATATTTAACATATACTAAATCTTAGTTTTTAAATTAAGTTTATTGAAATGGAACTAATTAAGAAAATCATGAGAGAAATTCATTGAAGTGGTTTATATATATATATATATATATATATATATATATATATATATATATATATATAT
>Ga0099822_1012410_pt1 | contig 10199 bp, 5 predicted proteins | sample CowpeawhiteBW_FD_76839 | JGI IMG/M metagenome (GOLD analysis project Ga0099822, IMG submission 76839) | Root nodule microbial communities of legume samples collected from California USA - Cow pea white BW | ecosystem: Host-associated > Plants > Roots > Nodule | place: USA: California | collected... | reverse complement strand
ATTTTCTAGAGTCTTCAAATATCCAAGTTCAATTTTAATTATTTATGCAAAATCTAATTTCATACAAAAAACCCAAATTATGAATTTATTCATTAGTTTAAATTAGTCACTAATTACACAATTGTTTAGTATACACGAGTCTCTTGGGAAACGATATCCCGGTCTTACCGGTTACTACTTGCGCAACTTGGTACACTTGCCAAAGTCATAACAGAGTTCCTATCGCCTGACGCAGTCACCAGTGCTGCCAGGCACTATACCATTAGCAGACTTGTTGGTTTTTGGCACCCCAAAATGGCTTGTTCTTCACTGCAGATTGCTCGAAAGCTATATTGCACACTTGCTTGGCCGAACTTGCTAATTTCCCAGCATCCAACCATCGCTTTAGTTTCCTATAACTCATTCATAAGGCCATTTATTCTAGTCATTTGCTTCACCAAGCTCTCCATCCATGCGTAATTACTCAATCAAGCTTAAGAAAATTGCCTAGTCCATCTAAGAGAACTTACTCAAATCTGAAAAACATAATTTAGTCACCACCCTAGGCTATACAAAGCTCATATCAGAATAATTTCTTAACTCCACTATTACTAAATTCCATCCAGTTCTAATTCTTATGCTTAGCCAATTTAATACCTTCTTTCATCCTTCACTCATCATCAATTATCTTACCAAGACCCAAATCATATAACTCACTATTTGAGTATAGATATTCTCTCCTTCCACCATTTTCTTATATCAGATTATTAATTCTCACTAGAGGTCATTACTTATTTGACTTCAATTCATCCCATGTACACCCTTACTACCAATACGTAGTCTATATTTCACTACACCCCCTGTTCCTCTATAATTATCATCTCTTCATGCACGATTAGTTCACAACTCAATTCACTGTCAGTTTCTCTCAAAGTTGATTAACCAAATTCCAAAAACATCACTGTTACGCCACTATCGCCTACCGGCATCTCATTAGTCGCCAGGCGGCATATCAGATTATGGGTGAAAACCTAGGCTCCCTAGACCTGCGATCCCCCTTTCCTGGAATTCCTCAAATCCAGCCAATTTCAACACACCAATATCTCAACTCACTTAATTCCCAGTTACACAATCAACCCCAACATCATACCAATTCATCAAAATCATCGAGGATGTTTATTATCAGTAATGAAGCATCCTTCACCCCACTTAGGTGGTTCTCAATCAAAAATAGATATAATTACAATTCTAATCACAACCTCCCAAAAAAACTGCGACAATGCACAACTTAACATTCACATAGATATAACACTCCTAGTAGAACAATCACAACACCATAAAATTCCTAAACACAACAAAACAGACCCAATTCACGTCGTGTCACCTGGCGGGCACACCTCGCCGCCAGGCAGTTCATGATAGAACCAGAACTGGGTTAAACCTAGAAACCTTGAAAAACAACGCAAAAAGAAAGGGTTTTCATGCAGTTGGGTACACACATGGCATAGTACATCATATATGAACAAAAGCACACGAAAATAACTCCCCTTACTTGGATTCCTTGCTAAAACTCGAATTTGGTGTGTGTGCCCTTCAATTCAAAACTCTCCTAGCCTTTGGTCCTTTTCCAACAATGGCTTCTACTGCAATTCTTCTCTGCCACTAGCTCGAATTCCCTAAGAATCTTCTGCCCAGTGGTTCACACGAAAATTTCAGGCCTCACTCTCTCTAATTCCCTTCTCCCTCAAGGTTAATGCTCTCTTAATTACCCTTTAATCCACTAAAACGAAAATTAAATTAGAATTTGGTTTAATGGTTATTCAATAACCATTACAGAATATCTCTCAACACATTAGGCTGCCTCTCTTGGCAACTAGGGTTACTCTGCCTTTTCATCTCCATGCCAAAGGGAATTTTGGCAAAAAGAAAGTTAGATTTATTCCCAACAAGGTTTAAACACATAACCACTCAATCACAAAGTCAATGCACTACCAATTCAACCAATACACGTTTCATGATAATTCTTATAATTTTAGGATTATGTTATCACTAATCACATTAAAACATCTCATTGAAAATAATACACATAATAAAATATCATACAATTGGCATACATAGGACTTGAACCCAAGTCCTCTCACATAATAAAGTACTCTCAACCATTTAAGCTAGTACTTTTCCACTCACTACAATCCGCATTAAATGCCTTAAAGGATTCTACCACCCGCATTTATTAAATAATTATTTAATTAATTATTTAAATTTCTTGGGTCTTACAAATATCATAGGTATTGTTGGGGTTGGTATAATTATATGATGATTGGACTACTTTTACATAGGTTCCCATATTCCATGTATATTCCTTGCTACACTCAATTGATGTAATATTTTCAAATTTGGAATGCATGAATGTTTATGCTTGATTAATACTTAGGAACTGTGACGATGAAATTTGTGGCATGTGAATTGTAATAATACTTAAATGGTATTTTGTATGTTTGATTGCAATGCTTTTTGCGATAATGCAAGGGCATGGGCTTTTTGCGGAAGGTTTTGCATGGGTGGTTGTGATGGTTTGGTCTGGGATATGCTTGATTAAATTACAAGCAGGGAGGTTCGTAATGGAATTGGAAACACGTGGTTAATGTGGGCGAGGAGGTCCTTATTGGTTGTGCTCTTATGTGGGGATACGAGCGGGGAGGTTCATATGTTTCGTGCTCACACTTGATGTTGTTGTGAGCGAGGAGGTTCATACCAGGTGTTCATGCGTGTTGGACTACGAGCGGGGAGATTCGTAGAGTTGGACTACGAGTGACGAGGTTCGTAGAGTTGGACCACAAGTGGGTAAGTTTGTGGAAGCATGATAATCCCTAAGACTATATTTGGGTGTGCATTGCTCTCATATAGGTTATGAGATGAGGGTGACATGGTACAAAGAAATCTATGAATAAGAAAATGGCTAAGTTACTTTGGGATGGGTGTAATTATCATTATTTATGTATGATTGTTTATTTTAGGTCACCCTTTCTGTTAGTGTTTGGCGATGATCATGTGACTTGTCACACGGGAGCAGAGGTGAATCTAGGTGAGGACGTTGATGCATAGCGGCAAAGCTAGCCTAGCTATAGGGATTGCTTTGTGACTTGTTTTCAAAGATTTTGTAGTTTTCTTTTATTTGGCTTTTGAATTATGGATTGTAATAAGGCTTTTGAGGAGTATTTCTATTTCACGTGATGTAAGTTTTAAATTTTTCCCGCGCTTGGGAACCATATGAACTATTGAATTCCATATTTTATATAAAATTTGCTTTATCAAGAAATATCTGCCTAGGGTGTTACACTTCCTTTGTGCTTCGCTAAGTTAAAGTAGTTAATTAGAGTTCTTAATTTGGGATTTCGAGTTTTACTTAATTGTTTTGAGTGCTTCAAGTTTCTATAGTTAATTACAACCATTTCAAATCATTTTTGCATAATCAAATCATTGATTCATCCACTCAATTCTAAATATAAATGTGTCTTACACCTTGCATTCATGAGCACTCATATGCCTTTTTCCATATTTTTATTTTCTAAATAGAATCTCTTATTTTCCTTTCCAGTAGTTTTAATTCAGTTTATATAGTGTATTAGAGTTAGTTTAAGCATATACATTAGGTTCATATAGTTGCATTATGAAAATCCACAGTCTATGCATTTAGAAGCATTGGTTAGTATCATGCCTAGATTCATCTAGTTTGTTTACAATTCTTGCATTCATTTTAGGTTAGTTTTAGTTGCTTTAGTTTGTTTAATTTTGCATAATCAAATTTCCTCCATTTGCATAAAACACACTAAAAAATCATTCAAAATTCACTTTGTCTTCCCTACGATTGATCTTTGGTTTCACACTATGTTGCACTAGTGGGAAATCAATTTTTGTAAACTTGAAGATACTTAGAGTTTATGAAGCAACTAAGAACAATGATGATAAAGCTAGCCCAAGTGGTGTAAACCAAAGGGGTGATGAATGATAGCACAAATGAGTTTGATGCATGGAGATTTGATAAAGATATTGCAAAGTAAATTGATGAAGGCATGATAGATTGAAGAAGACTTTAAGAAATTTTGTGTTGATCAAGCTTGATGTGTGGTTAATCTAGCTATAACATGAAGATCTTAAAGTTTGAACATTGAAGCTTAACATGAAGACTATTTGACACATATTAGGTGTATTATGTTTGGTTGTAGTCTTTTAGTCAGTTAAATGGGCTTTTAACATATTAATTGGTTGGCTACTATGATTTTGTTATTAACATATTCAATCAGCTGAATTAACTTTCAATCAACTGATTTCACTTAAGTCAAGTAAAATCAACAAATTGAATAGATAAATCAACATGTTGAATATGCTAACAGACAGACTATAAAATATGGATTTTCGGAGAGATTAGTAACAATTGTGATTTTGAGCGCAAAATTAGTGTGAATACTTTGGAAAATTCTCTTTCTCTAAGCTATATAGATCTACAGTTGTTCGTGAAGTGTTTTTTACAATCTTGGAGCCTTTTGGTTGGTGTAAGAGACTTGGAGAAAGAGGTTTGGTTGGCTAGGGAGAGTCATCACCAAGGTTGAGTCTTTCTAAAGTTTCTGAGTGTTGTGTGGTGTGATTCCATATCTGCAAATGAGAGTCTTGTTATGCGTTGTTGAGATTCTTGTGGATTCAAGAGTCTTGGTGTAGTTTTTGTGTTTTCAAAAGTGTAATCTTGGTGGCTTTTGTAAAAATTTTGAAAGAGAGCAAAGTTAGGCTAAGGCTACCTTGATAAATTGAATGTAGCTCAAATTTGAGTAAATTAGTATAAAATTTTTTGTGTATTTGTTTGATCTTCTTTTACTTGGTTGTTAATTGTGGAAATCTTTCAAGAAAATTATTTTGAAAAATCTTTTTATAGCATTTTGATGTTTTGATGTAATCTAGAGTTGTAACCATGCCTGTACTATTGATTGGTGTTGATCTTGATTAATTGCGCTGCCAATTTCTGAGTTTATAAACAAATTTTAACTTGACAGATCTCATATATAACATCTAATTAATGTCTCATCTACTAGGTACATAGTATAGTCTAATGATGACTTGATTTAGTCTAACCTTTCTTTATCCAGTCCTTGTGTAAGTTATCTATGTATCTTAGGCTTGGTAGAATAAATTTACTTTAATCATTTTGACTTAATTTTTCATTTCATTATGGATTTTGTTAATATCAAAACTTATTCATTATTATCAATCTCGTCTAGTGGGGTTCTTGAACGTCTAACCCTAACATTATAACCATCAGATGCTACAAAGAGATAAATTGATAAGATGATTTCTAAGTCATGCATCTATAGGGCCTCATTTGACACATTTTTCTTTATTTTCTTAATTGTTTTTATTGCTCTTGTAATTTATGGTTTGCATGGTTTATTTTGTTTAAATGCAATTGATAAACTACAAAGTTAAAAATATTTATAGATAATTATATTTGTCTTTAATGTTTGATCTATTTTCTATTAAGTGGTTCAGTTTATTAAGCGCAAAAGAGTTAAGCTCTATTCAATCTTCCTCTTTCTAGAGAAAATTGCACCAACAACTTATATATGAATGTTCCTCATATATTCACATTTTATCTAACATGTGCTCATAAGTTGATATAACTATGTCAAGTTACATTGATAAATTGATAATGACCAGGCGACACAAGTCAAACACCATCAGATGATGTAAGCTCAAAGTAACATTCATCAAGCGAAACAAAGATAAAGTGACTCATTAGATGGCTCAAGCATGAGTTGCCAAGAAGACTTAAAAAGTAGGTTAAAATACTCTGTTGGTCCTCATTTTTGTACCAAAATCTCAATTTGGTCCTCGTATTTTATTAGTCTCAATTAGGTCCTCATATTTGTAAATTAGTATCAATTAGGTCCTTTCCGTTAGTGTAAAACTAACACTGTTAAGTAGTTGTCACGTGTCACCTCCTCATTTTTTTGAATTTTTTGAATTCTTTTTTTTTGAATTTTTGAATTTTTTTTGAATTCTTTAAACTTTTTTTAAAAAATATTTATGTCGCGTGTCATGTTTATAGTGTGTCACGTGTCAATCTAATATGGTGACACGTGTCAAATTATTGTATGAATCTCAATTTGGTCCTCATATTTGTTAATTTGATTTGATTTGAGTCCCAAATTTTTTTAAAAAATTTCAATTTTAGGCGCTCCAAATTTAGACCAAATTTTAGTTTTATATAATGTTATGATTATTTTTATTAAAATTGATATTTTTATTAAATATTTTAATAATATTAATTGTATAATATTAAAATTTTAAATATATTTATTTTAATTTGTTATAAAATTGTTTTAAAATTTTACATTTAAACTTATAAAATTGTTATTTTTAAGCCAACTCTAAAATATTGTTGATATAGAATGTTACACAAATATTTCGAATACAAGTTTATTAATCTATATATTTATAATTTTAAAATAAAATTTAGATAAAGTTTAATGTAAAATATAAATTGAAATAAATTAAATATTGTTAAAAATATATAATAGAAATATCACTTGTAATAAAAGTATCATCATTATATATATATAAATTAAATTTGGTCTAAATTTGGAGCACATGAAATTAAAAATTTTTTAAAAAAATTTGGGACAGAAATCAAATCAAATTAACAAATATAAAGACCAAATTGAGATTCATATAATAATTTGACAAGTGTCACCATATTAGATTGACACGTGGCACACTACAAACGTACAAACGAGACATGTGGCATAAATATTTTAAAAAAACATTTAAAAATTTAAAAAAAAATAAAAATTTAAAAAAAATTCAAAAATTCAAAAAAATGAGGAGCTGACACGTGGCACCTACTTAACGGTGTTAATTCTACATTAACGAAAATGACCTAATTGATACTAATTTACAAAAATGAGGACCTAATTGAGACTAATAAAAATACAAGGACCAAATTGAAATTTTGGTATAAAAATGAGGAGCAACGAAGTATTTTAACCTAAAAAATAAAAATTGGAAAGATGATATCTTTCTAATGGGAAAACTCATGAGACAAATGTACTAAGTAGACGATTAAAAGTCAAATCGATCAAACGAAGTGAAGCAAGACCTTATCAAAAGAAAATATTACAATCCATAAGACCATTCATAATAAATTGATTATTAGCAGATGATAGATCAGACAACTACATAGATGAATCTAAAGCTTTATGATTTTAACTTCTTTATTACGTATTCTTATATTATTTTTATTATCTTGGTAACAACAATCATATTCTTTCTGAATAATTTCAATAAGAAAAGAAAATATTTAATAAACAAATCATATCTTGAAATTGAAATTATTCTTTATACATGTCAAATGAATAATATTCATAGAAATGTCTTATATACTCAAATATTATGTTCAAATAAAGTATTGCATATTATATTTTATATGTTTCCATTGAAAAAAAAAATGAACATCGGAAAAGAATATCAAATCAATACTTCTTGTACAAAGTAATTTGTAAATTTGAGACAATAATTAAAGGAAAATATATTGATTCAAGATTTGAAAGGATGAAAATCCAAAGAAGATATGAAGATTGTATTCAAGATGGAAGAGAAAATCCAAAAAAAAAAAGAAAAAAAATCAAGAATGAAAGAAACAAAAAGTGTTGGAACATTATATCACAACTTTCCTTAGTAAGAAAAAAAATCAAGAAGATTGTAATGACATGATAATGAAGGATATTTAGAAGAGAAAAATTGAGGAACAAGGTTATGAATAAGATAGATACAAAACAATAAATAAAAAGGTATACACAGAAGATAAGAGAAAAATAGTTCTACATAGAATACATAGGAGAAAGGAATACTCAAAAAGACAAGAGCTTATCATGTCCATTAAAATAGTCTAATCCATCAAAGGTCTATGAGAAAAACCATTGCAATATTCCTCACATTGTGAAATTTACCCTAGTGAACTTTATTTGTACTCACTTGGAAAGGTTGACACTTGTGATACTTGAAGAGGTTGATACTCGTAACTTGAAGAGCTTTGTGTATTCTAATTAAATTAGTATATTTGACTAGTGGAACTTCTCACGCTTGGTGCTTAAGAGACTGATTGTAGCCATTGCACTAAGGGTGAACCAATATAAATTTTGTGTGTTATCTATCCTTTACACTATTATTTTGTGATTCCATATTTGTGCAAAAATGTATAAAGTATCTACAGACTCTATTTAACACCCCCTTCTAAAATCATCTTATTACACTAGCATATTTTCCATCGATTTGGAATATCATAATTAATTACAATGGATCGAAGTACAATGTTTACAAGTCAAAAGATTATTAGATATAGAGAGTCAAGACTCTATTTAACATCCCACTTCTAAAGTCATCTTATTATGCTAACATATTATATATTGATTTGGAATATCACAATTAATTACAATGGATTGAAATACAATGTTTACAAGTTAAAATATTATTAGATATGAAGAGTCGAAAAATATAAAGTTATTAATTTCGAAACCATACGACACCCAAACAAAAGGTTGAATGGAAGCGATGAATAAAGTTTTTATTAACTTAATTACAAGCACTTTTTGTGGCTTATCGAAAAACACAAGTGGAAGCCATGAATAACATGTTACAAGCAAGTCAAGAACTTGATATGAAACCTTGACCTAAGCTTTGGGGCTTATCGAAAAATAACATAAGGACTCAACTAACACCTTTCTATAAAAGTTAGTTTATGGACATGACACAATTCTACCAATCAAGATTAATTTACATTCATAAAGCTAATATTTCTAGAAAAGAAGGATGATAGTTTCTAAGACTATTTACTTCATCATTGGATTTAATTGATGGTTGAATGAAGTTGAGGAGGCGAAATTGGATTCACTTTTGACAATTGTAGGGACAATACTAATAATCTCGACATATGAATCAATTTTAATTAAAATGTTCATAAAAAACATTAAGAAGGAAAACATTAATGAAATTGAATGTAAAGTCTTCAATTTTGGGAAGGAAAAAGAAGTAAAGGAGAGTGTCAAAATAATAGCTCACAAGATAATGAGCTAGGTATTGAAAAAATGATTTACCATAAAAGAGCTTTTTTTTTTCAAGAAAATACTTAATTTCGTTATCCATAAATGTAAATATACATAGCACTAAATGTTACAAATTGTACATGTTATTAAAAAAGATTTTAAAAAAGATTGCAAGTGTGTTAATAACCATACATAGTACAAATTTATAACAAAAATCTTGTAAAAGATAATTACTATTTAAAAACATATAATCTATATATAAGTTTTTGTAGTCACAGATTAGGTGATAAACGACTTATTATATTAAAAGTATTAAATATGTTTTTAGTTCATTTATTTTTAGTAAAAAGTGGAATACATCCCACTTTGAAACTATAGAACAATTTAGTCCATCATCTTTAGAAATGTGTAGATTTAGTTATTTGAACCAAATCTTGGTAAATTTATTTAACGTTTAAAATGCGTTTTGTGAGTTTTACATAAATTGTTTGACACATTTTCGCTTCAATGTTAATTGAAAAATACGTTTGAAATGTCAAATAAACTTATCAAAATTTAGTTAAAATAACTAAATTCACACATTTATAAATATAAAGGACTAGATTGTTCCAAAGTTTTGAAAAGAGACTAATTCAAACTTTCACTAAAATTAAAGGACCAAAAACATATTTAACCCTACTAAAAAATCACTATAATGTCTAAACTCCAAATGACAAATGAAAAACAAAAATAATACCTTAGTTACTAGTCTGTTTCCAATCTTTCCTTTACCTTTAATAATAATTTCTTGTTGTTTATCTTTCTTGCCATTTATATCTTTTGTACATTAATTTCTTAGTCTTTTATTTTATCCTGTTTCTTCAATTCTCTCGTTAGTGTTTGTTTTCTTTTTGCATTTATTTTTGTTTCGTCTATTTACCTCTAACATTTTTCAAAAAATTTATCATTTAATTTTTTTTTTTTTTTAAAATTTTTCTTAGTTTTTTTTATTTTTGTTTTTTTCTTCTTTTTTCCTCTACCTTTTTTCTTAATATTTTTTTTTTTTTTTTTTTTTTTTTTTACTTTTTTTCTTTCCTTTGTTTATTGTTGTTTATTTCGTCGTTTTATTCCTTGCAATATCTTATTTGAAAT
>Ga0099822_1012402_pt1 | contig 10201 bp, 7 predicted proteins | sample CowpeawhiteBW_FD_76839 | JGI IMG/M metagenome (GOLD analysis project Ga0099822, IMG submission 76839) | Root nodule microbial communities of legume samples collected from California USA - Cow pea white BW | ecosystem: Host-associated > Plants > Roots > Nodule | place: USA: California | collected... | reverse complement strand
TATATATATATATATATATATATATATATATATATATATATATACACATATTTATATACATACACATATATCAGAGGACTATATTTGTCTTTGTCACTGCCATAACTCTTGTGGTTCAACACTTTCTGGTCCCACGGGATCATACATCATGTCTACTTCATTACATCACATGAGATGAAACAATAGTTCCAAAACTTCAAAATATCATTCTCTTCTCATATACATATAACTGTGTTTTCTACATGAACAGTGGCTTGCTGCAACAAATTATCATGATAAGCTTACCAAAATGGAACATGGTGGGTTAGTTAAATAAACAGCATTAAATTTGGTGAGAAAATTACACAGCAAAGGTAGTATTCTGTTGTTTTCACCTTGCATGCAAACCTACAACGAATGCTGACGACATTCCATGATGTCCCTACTTTGGGTGCTTATTATTGGCCTCATCTTCCAAAATTCCATAGTGTCACTTTTATTTTTTTCTTTTCTTTTTGTCAAAATTCAAATAGTATATATTTTTGGATCGTGACCATTAAGTATCTGAACGTGGGAAACTATTCTTGATTTAGAGTGTGAAGTTGATCTTTAAAATTATAGGTTCATAATAATATTGGTCTGTAATGAAGTATCTATTTTGCACAAACATAACCTGTTTTCGAAAAGTGAGTTCAGTTCTTAACCTTTTTTTCTCTTTGTGTGCTCTAAGACAGTGACAAACCAATCAATTCTCCAAGCTGTTAAACTTCTGATAAGCCAGTGGGACCCACACTTAGATCCAACTTTCTTCTCTCTCTCCTCTTAAAATTCACAAACTCATCAAGAAAAGGACTTTCACACATTCACAGAGAAAGAACCTTCTGGACACACCCTCCCATGAAATATCTAAGCCACCACAGAATCTCAGCCCTACGTTACTACCACCCTCAATCCTCTCATACCAAAGTCAAAACCAACTACCTTGCTTTTTATCAATTATTATTATTATTTGTTTACTTGGGTCCATTTTATTAAATAAAAGTTTTCATTTTTATGCACCTTTTTAAAAAAAGTTGAATAATTTATGTATACGCTTGATCAAAGTTGTTGAATTTTCAACATTTTTTATAAAGAGTTGGCGAAACTAGATATAACTAAAAGGGGATTTTATCATACTTTAAATTTTTCTTTAAAGAGTAAGAAAATGAAATGAAAAAAAAAAAAAACTATATAAGGTGCAAGGCAGGGTTCGAGGTTCTGGAGTGTTCATGAGATCCTCTTTTGCTCTTCACCTTTCACTCCACGGAATCAAAAGCAAGTGCTGCTGAGTTCCGTGTCCCTATTCACAAACATGTAGAGCACCAAACCCAACTTGCCATCAAAGTTTAATAATATATTTATATTATATTTATATTATTTATACCATTTGCTTAACAGTAGTATTAATATTGCTGTTATTGTGTGTGATTTTGGTGTCTCTTTTTTAATGTTATGGTTGTACGGAGTTCGTGTGTTAGTTCAATTCGTCGACAAGAAACCTTGGTTTCATAATTGATTGGTTCTGTGGAGAGTTTTCTTTTGGTGTGTTTGATTTGTTGGTGGTGGTGGTGGTGAGAATAGCAATGGCTAATGAAGGAAACAAAAGCAATGACTTCTATACGATCTTGGGGTTGAACAAGGAGTGCACTGAATTGGAGCTAAAGAATGCATATAAGAAACTTGCAAAGGTTTGAATTCAACCCAAATGATTCTTTTTCTCTCCTCTGAACCATGTTTCTTAAATATTAGCCGTTGTGAATGATGTTTTGTTTTTTTTTGATGGGATAGAAATGGCACCCGGATCGTTGTTCAGCATCTGGGAATTCAGAGTTAGTGGAACAAGCTAAGAAGAAATTCCAGGAAATTGGGGAAGCCTATTCTGGTAATGCCCTCTACATGTTTCCACGATTGAACGTTGACCCATGATTGACTTGTTCATTTTCTCCTCAAAATTGAAGAAAAGTTGGAATTTTTGCTCTTGTTTGAAATTTCATTCCTTTGCTGTTCATTTGGTGTAAATGGTGTTTTTCCTCTGCGACAGTTTTATCTGACGCCAACAAAAGGCTAATGTACGACGTTGGTGTCTACGATAGTGATGACGACGAAAACGTAAGTCACCCACCTCATCTCATGCCATCTTCTACAGTAACCATGCCCTAAGTTCTGCCCATCCCTATGTTTCATTGCCTCGAATAGAAGCAATCTCAGTTTGACCCTCTTTTTTTCAAAGTAACCAATTTGGTTCTATTCTATCTTTTTTCAATTTTGTCACTCTCTGTGTTTAAGGGTAAATCTTGTTTTTCCATGCATTTATATTGTCAATGAGGGTTTCCAAATCAAAATAAGGAAGGAGAGTAAACAGTGTAGATTTGAGATTCAATCATCATACACTATTGAATTGTTAATAGGTGAGTGAAGATAATATGCATGAGATTTGAAGGGTGTGATTTTTCACTGAACGGTGGTGATTAGATTGTGTGGATGCATGAGTGTTATTGTTGTGCTGCAGTCTTGTCACGTTTCTGTTTTTTGCACCGTCCATGTTTTTTGTTTTCCTGATAAAAGGGGCATCTTCTTTGGGAGTAATAAGATGTATTATTATTCATTGGGATTGCCACAAACAAAGGCACAAGCTTTGTTACAAGTCAATTTGTGTGTGACAGATCACATGGGCATTTTGGTTATAGAATTCAGTGAGAGAGGGGAATAATTCATCGAATCGAGTTTGGTTTTGGTGGAGGGGACTGAATCTTGTTCGTGATCCGATAATTTTGTTGAGCTCATCAAACAATGAATTTCCTTTTGCAGGGTATGGGGGACTTTTTGGACGAAATGTTAACAATGATGAGTCAGACCAAATCAAATGTGAGTCATCATCATCTAGTTAGTGGGGTGTTGGGTCAGAAAGCTATGCTGTTTCAATGTTGTTTGTTTTATTATATATATATATATATTTTTTTTTGTTTGGTGGATAAAGCTAGACATATACACATAGTGTTTGTTTTTGTCAAATACTATGTAGTTTATAGTTTTTCTATTGTCATGAATGGACCAAGCCACCTTTTTTCTCCTTTTTGGACTTGAGACCTAACCAAATGCTATGAAAATCAGAAGGCTATTATTGAAGTTTCTTGCTGCTGCATACCAAAACAGCAAGTTTGGCTAAATTAGAATCATCAAAGTTCCCAATAACATGTTTTTCATTAGTAAAAGTTTGAAAAAAATTGAAAGCATGTAAAGGCTGGTGCTAGAAGCTTATTTGGGCAAGACAAATTGATGAATTTATATGTGAAATAACAGGAAAATGGAGAGGAGAGTTTTGAGGAGTTGCAACAGTTGTTTGAAGACATGTTTCAAGCTGATATAGGATTGGATGGAAGCCCTTCTCTTTCTTCTGCCAATTGCTCTAATTCATCATCTTACATGACTTACAGTGAAAGTTCTAGTTCAAATAAACGCAATTCCACTGAGATGAAATTTGGGAAGCCAGAGGATTCCTCTGTCTTTGACACCAGTTACCAGAATTTCTGTTTTGGGGTTAGTATATACTGCATTTTTCATATTTTTCATTTGATACATCATATATCATCCATGGCATACATATGAAAAATGAAGTTTTAGACTCAACAAGAATTTGCATGATCTGTTTGGAGTATTGGTTAAGGAAAAAGATAGTTTATTCAAGATGAATCTTTCATTGAGTCTTTTAATCAGAGGTGTCTTTTATGTTGTTCGTGTCCACAAGGTCGGTCATGTAAACTATCATTACCAATGAGTGACGACACAAAACAATGAAGTATGTGTGAGGTATGTGAAGATGGTAAGTGATTCCCTCTAGTTTTCTGCTTAATTTACCTCAGGTTTTTGGCTGGTAATTGTGAAAGTTCCAATTCATGTGCTGCATCATACATTACATTGCATAATATCTCTCATGCACTATGATGAGACTTAAACTGACATTGTATTTTCTTGATCCTGGTGTGAAGACAGGTGAACCTACACCAAGATATAGAGGAGGAAAAGGAGGGAATTCCAGAAGGAGGAGGTAGCAAGAGATTTAGAAATGGCAGAAAGGAAAAAATGTCCTATGAACATGACATGTTTAATCTGATAGCTACCAAGGAATTTGCAGAGTAATGAAGTTGTAGAATTCAAAATTTATGGGGGAAGAACATAGTTTATACAGAGTTAGTTCTAGTTCTAGTGCTAGTTCTAGGCCATTGTGAGTTCCTGCCATGCCATACAAAGACTATGGTAGAGTGGCACCTTCAATCTCTTGCCATTGTACACTTATGCTAGTAATTTAAATTGAAATCAGTTGAGGAATCATTTAAGCTTCCTCATTTCTGCAGATTGCCACTGTTTCATTTTCAGATATCTAGTTCAAAAGCATTTGTTTCAGTAATGAGACACAGTTCTTGATGATTTGAAAGGAATATTCTTCTTGTGTAGCATAAAGTAGACAAGGGAAAGAAAGGATAAGGAGGGTAACACAACAGAACAGAAACTTGTTCACTGTGATATTTGACCAATTGTCCAATTCACAGAAGTGGAATGAAAATGCAGCATTCTAAAGATATTTTGATCACATCATGAAAACATGTGGAACTAATGAAAAGATGAATTGAAGCAAAGAAAAATGGGAGGTGGTGGACATTAATTCTATAAATGGATTGGTCCTACAGCACGTGGAGAGAGACCCCACAATTAAATTTTCAATTAAAAAATAAAGCAGATATTCAGATAGACACTTCTAGTTCACTTTTGGGTTTGAAAGCGTTTTGGGACCCCAATGGCTTGCAAGTAGCCAAATATTTTAATTGCTTGAAGTGTAATTTGTGGGTCCTTAGAGGCACAATAATTGGTTGGCTTTTGTTGCACAAGTTGTGTAACTTGTGCTTCACATAGAAAATGGATGGGTGTGCATAGTTTCCAAATGTTTCAGCAAAAAGCGTAAACCATGGCGGCACCACAACTTCTAGTCTTCTCGTTCTCGTTCAGTGCTATTCGGTAGTTCTTACTCAACGCAATGTTCTGGATGTGTCCAATTAGGGTTTGAGGGAAGTTTTAATTTAAGAGAAAATACTCTTTTATTTCTTAATTGACATCTTAACATAAAATATCTTATATATTCATAGTATTAAATAGATTTAAAATATAATTCAATTTTACAAAATTGACTTATTTTATCTTTAGTCGATATAAGACTTTCAATAAAAAATTTTTAAAATGATATCGTTTGACATGTCTTGATGACAAATTCAGACATGTCTTGATGACAAATTTAAACAATTGATTATGATTGATTTATACAACAGTATATGAAGGTCATTATTGAAATATTCATGATTGAATAATGACCTTAATTAAGATAATAAATTTATCGACTTTTTTCTTTATTTAAATTTTTTAAATAGAAAATGTTACTAAATGTGTATTTTTTTTCTATATTTTTGTTCCGGTACACCCAACAAGTCTTACGTCGTTTAAGAGTTAAGGTCAAGCAAAGTTTAAATATTCTTATCTCCTACTAATGATGATTGCCAGAAGAATTTGGGTTGGAATCAGAATAACTTCCATTAATCCTAAAACAATTGAAATGTTGAATATATAATTATCATATTCATATGGTGATAGTTTTATGGGTTTCATCTGAAACAAGACTATTTTTGGTAAAATAGATTCATAGAAAAGAGCAAAAGAATGGCGAAAAGTTATGGCAGTGGAACACAGATTTAAGACCAACAATCGCACCTTACAAAAGAAAAACATATGTACGGACACATACCCAGAAAGAGTGGTTGATATTGTCATGGTCCCTTTGTGCATTCAGAAATAGACCCTTCACAAGACATTGCTTTAAATGTTTTTTTTTTTTTTTCTTTCTTTTCAATTACAACTTGTGTGCACATGTCACTCATATTCAGACTAAGATATCATAATAATGATTTTTTGTTCAAGTTGGGTTCTAAGCACTTGATGATACAGTTTTGATATAAAAATGTGAATGTGTGATTAATTATTCACTTCTCTCATGTTTATCTATCATTAAATAATCTCTTCAGATTTGATTAAGCATATCCGTGTTTATAAATTTTTAACACCTAAGACAATTTTAAAAAAGGTAGTGTGCCAAAATTTAACATCACAATTTAACATCTTCAAAATAATTTTAAGTCAAAATCGTAATATTGCTTTATTTTTCAAATTCAAGAAATCCAAAAGTTACCTCTGTTATATATTTTACATGACTATTATATAAAATTACATTTCGTTGAAAATTTTATAAGATATATTTGATTATTAACTAACTTTCTTAAAAATTGTATATTTATAAAAGGTTGATATCAATTAGTTAATAGGATTATATTCAACTACTATAAAACAAAAATCGCAAATATTTTGTTTAATATATTGAATGTTTATTCAAGAGTTGCATTTTTAATCTTTAAGAAATTAAAAACTTGCAGCTGTGGTTCAATTGGGCTCAAAAGTTAAGGTTTCTTTTCCTGCACTCCCATTATTACTAATTGCACTATATACTAACAGAAAAATAAAACTGAAATACCGTATTTATCACACCACACCACACCATCATTGCTGACGTGGCCGCCACAGCAAAGGAAGAATAAGAGAGAAGTAATGCTTTTGTGGAAAAAAAATCTTATTTCAAAAATTTCATTTTAAAACGTTTGTTATTATAGAAAGCTTATTTATTGAAAAATAATTCTGAAAAGTGTCACATATTTTTAAAAGCTTGTTCTAAAAATTTTTTTAATTTTTTTTATGTAAAATTTATTTTGAAATACACTTCAGATGTTTCGAAAAAACTTGTTTCAGAAATTTCTACCAGAAATCCTATTCCAATAACAATGTTTTACTAATTTTGGAAAGCTGACTTTGGAAGATTTCCATAACAGACAATCCAGGAGTCGCCTCATAAAAGGTAAAATAGTCATTTAAAATTATATGGGGTGCAGCCAGAGTTTATGGAGGTGCAGGAAGAAAAGGCTGACATTGGACGTCTAAAACCCACATAAACCTTACGATAACCCATTCAAAATGAAGGGATTCCTATTTCTATCTGCACCCCTGTGTTACTTTTACCCTGCACGCTTTTTCCTTTTGACTTATAACATCTGAGATGTTTTTAATATTAATTAAAAGTTAAAGAAAGAAATATTGAAATAAATTTTAGACAACTTAAAACAAGGTACACTGAAAGAAAGTAAAATTTTACAATATATATTTTTTATTATGTATATGTGTAATTAGTAAACGATGACTTCGGTTTCAATAGAAGTCAATTTTATCTGAATCAATCAATACCTACAATCAAAATGATTAATTATTTGATTCATTTCTTTCTAATGAGAATAGATTAACCAATTTTAAATACTTTAAAAAAAAGTATTTGGCAACTTCACTCACTCTTCTTAATATAATACCTTTACAATCCTCCAATAATTTTGGATGACAAAAGCGATTAATAATATAATACCAATTATAATAATGATTTGAAATGTACAAAATTAGGCAGAGCCAACATAGCAACGGCTATGTAATTAGATGGCTGAAAACAAACCCTAATTAACCGGAGCTAAGTTTACACACACACACACCTGTCAATAATTAATCAACTAATTAGTTAATTAATTAAATCAATTAAACCTGTTAACCCAACCTTCCATTTCTCATTATAAGTACCTCTCATTCTTGCCAAAATCAAACAAAAAAGAAAAATTATATATAAAAAAAAATTCTTTGTTTCTTCTTTTTTGTTTTTTCTCTCTGTCGTTTCGTTCCCTTCATCTTTGATCTCCGTGTTGAAGTTGCAGCATCAATATTCGTGAGAAAAAGAAGAAGATATAGTATATAAAGATGGGTTTTCTCCACAAGCTTTGGGACGAAACGTTGGCGGGTCCCACACCCGAAACGGGTCTGGGCAAGCTCCGAAAGTTTAACACCTCATCGGCCGGCGGCCCAACGGTGGCGGAGGATGTTCCGATCAGCCGCAGCATCACCATCATTCGGACTCACTCTGCTTTGGGAAGCACCTCAACCTCTTCTCCTGCCTCTCCTTCTTCTGTGCCTGACACCCCTTGCACCCCCTTCTCTCGTTCGTAACACCTCTCTCTATAAAGCACTGAACTTTGAGACCAACGAACACAAATTGTTCAATTTTATTTTTTTCGATTAAATCGACCGGTTTTTAAGAATGTTACGTTTAACCATTGCAGCGGAGACGCCGGGCGGTGGTGTCAAGAGATTCACGAGGAGAAAATCGTCAACGGTGGAGGGTGCTGCAAATAGAAGTCCGACAATTTACGATTGGTTCTCTGGTTTCTGTTTTGCCCTTAATATCTACGACCTTTTACAGATATGCCCCTTTGCATTTACGTGCATGTTTTGTTGTGTAAAAGTTTTCTTATTATTTTTGTTTCTGTGCTTTGTTTAGGGTGATTATGAGCGCTTTGGATCGCTACTGAGAGTGGAAATGAGATGTTTTGCTTTTGAATTGACTTGAATATCATCCCGCAGAGGCAGAGAGGGATTACGTTTTCTGTACATACAGCAACACTTATTTCAATTTCCAAAGGGAATCATGTTATATTATGCATTGCACCCTATTATTATGTACACATTATATGGTATAAAGTATATGAATACATGAGTACTACCTATTAATAAAATGGCTCAGGTGATTTGCAGGGTCTATCTTCAAGATTGAGTCAATGCTTCATGGGATTCCAAGGTTGTGAAAGAGTAGAAAACCAGCTTTTGTATATATGCTTTTTTGTTTTTCTTCTTCTTTTGAGTGTAAATATGACTTCTGTACTCTCATATCTCTGTTGTGAATTCAATGAAGCTTGAAAATAGTTATTGTATATAAATATATGTTTCTGGTGCTTAGTAACGTATCTTCATACATACATAATCCAAAGGTTGAACATGTGTCAGCTATTAACTTAAATAGATGATTAAGGACTAAAAGAGCAATTATTATTTGAGGAAATTAAGAGGTAAATGCTAGGATGACACTTCCTTAGAAACTAAGCATTCTATATCAATTTTTTGTCAAAATCTGAAAGGACAAGTTATGGTTTGACCCCAGCTTGGTTTAGGTTGAAGCAGTCTTCACCTTCTCGATCAGATCAGCAGCATCTTGGACGGTGGAGATGTTCTCAGCTCCACCTTCTCCTATAGAAATGTCAAACTTTTCTTCCAAAGCCATCATGATTTCAACCTGTTTAAATTTAGGCATATCAGAACATATGTAAGATTAATACTTGTTTATCTTCTATCATGTAAGATATACAACTGAAAAAACAGTGCTAGAATTTGAGGCCTCACTGTGTCAAGAGAATCAGCACCCAACTCTGAAAATTTAGTTTTCGGAGTCACTGTGGTTTCATCAATAGAAAGTTGCTTCGCAATTGTGCATTGCACAATTTGCAGAGTTTCTGGTTGAGCCTTCAGCCAGTAAATGGAACAACACATAAGAGAATCATAACAAAACAATAGACTTATGAGAAAAAGTATTTATCATGAGAAAATGGGAGAAAGAAATTATTACAACAGAGCAAGAGATTGTAGTATTAATGCCAGCAGAGCGTGTAAATGTAACTTTTGTTGCCTTTTTCAACTGGACTTTGTTTACTTGTTCTAGCCCTATAAATACAGAGCTTCCCTGCATAAGAAAACAAATTTACACATTTCATGAAAAGCAATCATGTTTAAGTTGAAAAGAATCACTACAGACAACAAAACTCTCCCTCTGATAGAATATTAGCACAATTAAGGACTTGAATTTTAGATTACTGGTTAAGTTAGAACAATTTTGAGTTAGTTAATCCATGCGTCTGCTACTTAAACAACTGGTACAAGATACAAACTTATTTTGATGAAGAAAATGGTGTCTGTCATACCATTGTGGACACTTTCTTCATTTGGTGAGTGGTTGTTGCTCTGACCCCAGAATTGAAGGAGAGGGTAGCCAATGAAGTTGAAGAAAAGGATAGAATAGAAGCCATGACTTATTTTGGGAAGTGCTCAACCAGAAAAATAGAACTCTTAAGAGGCAAGAACTTTATTGACTATATGGTTGATGCCATTGAAAATATAATATATATATATATATATATATATATATATATATATATATATATATATATAAAAATTT
>Ga0099822_1012398_pt1 | contig 10203 bp, 6 predicted proteins | sample CowpeawhiteBW_FD_76839 | JGI IMG/M metagenome (GOLD analysis project Ga0099822, IMG submission 76839) | Root nodule microbial communities of legume samples collected from California USA - Cow pea white BW | ecosystem: Host-associated > Plants > Roots > Nodule | place: USA: California | collected... | reverse complement strand
ATCTACATAACATAACAATCGTATGAGTCCAAGGGTTTTTAAATTTTAATTGAGAAGTTACTTTGATTAATTTTAGAAACTTTCATATGATTGAATGAGTTTTTGCTAATAATTGAGAAGTTAATTTGATTAAAGGTGAAAACTTAGATTCGAATAATCAAGAAGTTATTTTGGTTAATTAGCTTTTTACTAGATATAAGAAGTAAAAGAATGGAGATGATTAGGATTAATAATATTTAATTGAGAAGTTACTTTGGTTAAATTTACTAAGATTAATCTACAAAGTTCTTGCTTTTGATTGAGAATTTACTTTGGTTGAAAATAAGGACACCAAAAAATTAATTGAGAAGTTACATTGATTAATTTGAAGTCTTAAACAAAAAATCAATAACAATAATCTTTAGGAAACCAATGACGAATCCTATTTTGAAAAAGCAGTGAAATCGATATATTTTTCTTTACTATTGTTTTTATCTTTTCTATCTTATTTTATCTTTTTATCTTTATCTCTCATATTTTTATTATTTTATTTGACTAACTCTTTTGTATAGATATTATAAGAACTAACTTGTTAAAAATCAATTCCATATTCGTGGAGAGACGACTTAGGGTTAACTTAACCCATATTAATTTTTTGGCTACTTTCTTAACAATACTGAAGTTGTTATAGATAAGTAGTACTAATTTGATCGCTTAACGATAGCTTTAATTAATTAAGCTTTTTATTTGGTGAGGAGATAAAAGAATATATACGATTAGGCATAGTAAAATTCGATTGAGACTGTACTTTGGTTGAATTTACTATGGATAATCTAAAAGTTCTCACTTTTAATTGAGATTGTACTTTGGTTAAAAGTGAGAACACCAACAAATTAATTGAGACTTTACATTGATTAATTTGTAAATCTACAACAATAATTAATTCAGCAATAATCTTTAGATAACCGATGATGAATCTATTTTGAAAAATCAATGGAATCAATCTATTTTCTTTACTATTGTTTTTATCTCTTCTTATCTTTTCTATTTCTTTCTTGTTTATCTTAATCCTCCTATATTTTTATTATTTTATTTGATTAACGCTTTTGTATAGATTTTAAGAACTAATTTGTTAAAAATCAATTCCGTGTTCGTTGGGAGACGACTTTGGGTTACTTTACCCTTTTTATTTTGTTGACTACTTTCTTAACAATATTGAAGTTCTTATAGATAAGTAGTATTAATTTGATCACGTCAATGACAGCGTTATCACTACCTGACTTGTACGGTGTGCACTTTTATTTCTTGGACAAGTGTAAAGTTATGTAACCAAGGGAGATAAGTATGGCCAACTATTAGAGAAGTTGTGTAATGAAGACGAGAAAAATTAATGTTGCATGGAGCACATTAAATGTCATTATATGTTGTCAATGTTGAACTAACAATATTATGAAGAAGAAGAAGACAAATAAGTGAGGAAAAGATACTCATCATGTAAAAAGGGTTTACAATAGTCATATTCCCAAACCTATATAAAAACTCTTAAAGAAAAAGAAGATAAAAAGCAAAGTGAACATCTTCCAAGTGCCAAACTCTGTTAAAATTTTATGTACCTGAAAAATTTTGTTAGAACAATGTTTTGTTCATATCAACAAACTAGTTATTATAACCAAATTTGTGTACACGTTGAAAGATGTCACCCTCTTTACTGAGCTAAGATAGTGATCTTTTGATCACCCAAACCTTTGTGTTTGTATAAGCCAAAAGTGGCATATCAAAAGAATATTTAGTTGATCCATAAGAGACTTGGGAAAAGAATAATTGAATAGGGTCAACCAAGAGTGGTTGGGAGCCGAAACAATACTCAAGTTGAGCCAAGTGTGGTTTGTTGAAAGAATACTTGTTTGAGCGAGTAGTGACTTAGGAAATAATACTTCTTTAAGCCAAAAGTGGTTTGAAAAAAAAAAATACTTGTTTGTACTTCGTAGCGTGAGTCTTCTTAGTGGAACTTGATTGATTGGTCAAGAATTAGACGTAGTCTGTATGACCAAACGAACCAGTACAAACATACCATGTATCTTTTCTTTCCCTTAAATTTTTATGTTGCATGTTATAATTGTTCAACTAAGGTAGGAAAAATGTAAAAATGAATTTATTAAATTGTCTTACTTTCTATATATGTTCATCTCAATGTTGTATAATATTGTGAACACATATAATACAGTTGAAAAATTATGAAAGTTTGTAAAACACAATTCAACCTTTTCTTCTTGTGTTGGTTTTTGGTTTTTCACAATTGATATCAAAGTCTAGTTGTCAAGGGTTGAGCGTCTGGTAATGCTAAAAGAAAATATACACAAATGGCAAGCATGGAACTATAACTGATTACATTGTCCAATTTTTTCATCGTTAGGAGTTATCATTGTTAAGATGCAATTGAGTTTTCTATTTTAAACAAGACCAATTTTAGACATTAATATCACATGCAAGGAAGGTACTCTACCAATCTTGAACATGTTAAAGGTATTAAGTAGTTTGAAGAGTTAAGTGGGAGTATTTAGGAGTTTTTCTTCTTAGGAGTTTTCATTATTAAGAGTGTTTGCTATTAAGAGTTTTCATTATTAGGAGTTTTCATTGTATATGAGTTTTCATTGTTAGGAGTTTTCACTTTTAGGAATTTATATACTATAGGAGTTTTCATTATTAGGAGTTTTATTATTTTAAGCTTTCATTGTGTAAGACTTTTCCTTGTATAAGATTTTTTCATTACATAATATTTTATAATCTATCGTTTTATTCGGTATTGTCTATATTATTGGCAAGTTTTATTCGGTAGCAAAGAATAAAGATAGTTGTACTGGCTATATATAATACAATTACAAATGGAAATATCCATCAGTAATTCGATTATTACCAAAAGTCATTTTTGACGGCCAAATTTTCGTCAGTCATATGAACTTAGCGACAGAGCATATGTTGTTGGTAATTACCGAGGGATTTCATAAATATGTCGACAAATTCTATAGACAATCAAATTATCGACAAATATTACGTCGTCAGTAATCCGGCAAAAAAGAATACTCATTGAAGGATTTCATTTGACAGATTAAGGTCGTCGGTAATAACATATTTCTTTTGTAGTATAAGTCATGTGTGGCAAAAGTTAGTTGAAGCATGGTTGAACAAGAGAAGTTCAACACACACTCCCTAGGTAAACAAGGCTCTTTCCATTTTACACTAAAACTTGGCTTATCCATTTGATTTGGGAATTTTGTTTTACATTATCTTGTACAGAGTGTTTGGATAAAAGATTGGATTTTCCTAGAGGTCTTGACTAGGGATGGCAAAAAGGGTTGGACCTAATGGGCCAGCCCGCCAACCCGCCAACCGCCCAAAAAAAATTGGTCGGGACAAAAAATCCAACCTACCAACACGTACCATCTGTAACATCCTGACCAAATATTACAGAATTAAAATAATAAAATAAAGAATTAATAATCAACCTCATTTATTAATATGTGATTTTCCAAAAACGCGAGAAATTTTAAAACTTTATTCAATCATAAAATCACTGAATCAAAACTTTATAAAACTTAAATACAATATCTAAGCATGATAATATAACGGATTACAAATCATTTCAAAACATAACATAAAAAAAACTCTGAATAAAAACTTCCAAGCTAGCCCCACTTCGACTCTACGCCTCACTAGATCCACTTGCAACATCATCTGATCACGTGTACCGCGTACACGATCATTGCCAAATATAAGTAGATAAGGTGAGCTAACAGAATAAACATATATATGCAAAAGATACATATATCACAATCACACCAAAGGAATTCCATCCTTTGATACCATACAGCATGGTCACAACCATGTTCACCGTGTTCTACGTCTTCTGATGAATATCTCAAGTTGTCTTGCTGCCACACCTATCGGCCACAACTGATAGAGCACGTGCGGGAAACCATGCTACGGATCACACACCGTAACGCTTGGTGGAGTTCCCAATACGAATAACATTCGTAATGTCCCAAGACTACCAAACTCGTCAGTTTAATATTGAGGAGGATAATCTATCTGGACCCATCCGTACACGCCACAACGTGCACACTCACACCAGCAACACTTGCCAACCCAAGCCACAACTTAAGAGTTCTTCGTGTTCATCCACCATCTCGAGCCACAACTCAAGAGATGTTATTCCGAGCCACAACTCCAGGAATAGCACGTGCTTAACCCCTGTCCCGAGCCACAACTCAAGGGATACATTTCGAGCCATAACTCAAGGAACACCAGCAAGCCGAACTTTAGGATATCTAAGAAGCTTTGTAGATCACGCACCCCACAGTAACCATGACACAACTCTACTGCAGCAAAACTGTCTGACGCTGCTCACGAGGCGTCAGGCGCTGCCCGCTTCCAAATCGCCTGGCGGGGAACACGTACAATCAGGTGCCAAACGCCTCATTCTCACTGCCCTGCATCTATTACTTGGCAGTATGCTCTCTGCCGCCAGGCACCACACGTGCATGCTGCCCTCTGAATCACTGCTATCGCCTGGCGGTTCGCGTATTACCGTCAGGCGCCATATCAGTAATGGTACAATATGAATTCTGGTTTATGATCAGGTTTCCTTTTTCACACCCTCACGCACCTATCCACTCAACCAGTTCAATTGTCATATGATTGCACAATAATAGAGCCTACAATACTCTACCACCATCATAATTACCAAGTTAAGTACTTCTCAATTAATCATGTTAATAGTCATCCTTATTATCACTTAAGCTCTTCTACATTCTCTACTCTCTAAAATTGATATGACACAGCTTACCAATAAGTTGGAATGCTACTAATATTGTCTTAATCCTTATGGTTCAGCTTTATCTCAAGATATGAGCCTCTTCCCGGACTTAAAGAGTTTAAGTGGATCCATCCAATCTATTATATATCTTCATATGAGCTCCTACTTCTCATATCACTAATACATCCCCATGAGTTCTTTGTATCATCTAACCAATAGCTCATTATTACAATTCCACTGCACTGAACATCACCCAATCTCCCATTGCATCCACTGTGCTATAATAACTCTCTCTCTTCATAGAAGAATGGATTAATTCCTACTTCTAACTTGCACAAGACATCACCAAGGCTTTTATTCAATTATTACCTCTAACTCCACGATTTGCAAGAACCTAACTTTTCCAAAATCCTAAAACCACCAGAACTTCCCGTAACCACGCAAAAGGGTTGTTTCTGCAATGGCGCCTAGCGACAGGCCCCGTGCCGCCAGACAGTGCATGCACTTTTGGGCAATTCTCCAAAATTCTTATACCTGCGACCACCCTTCTACCATTTTCTGATACTCTTCCTTGCCTATCTTCGCTATTTCGTAATTGAGCATGGTAACCAAGACCCAAACATTCCAACTTAACTATATCCAACACAGTTCCAATACCAATTCACAATATTCATCCTCAAATCATAAAAACCCCTCAAATATTCAACCCTAAAAAGGTGTTCATAGCAATTTTATCAAATTGAACCTCCAACCATACATAATTTGACAATGTAACACATCACATCATTAATAATTACATAGGACTTCCTTTTCCCCCGATCAAAATCACCCTAAAACGCACAGGACATCAAAACTAAGTCAATTCGACTCTCGTTGCTTGGCGGATGCTCATCACCGCCAGGCAGTTCATCAAGAAAAACCCATAATTGGGTTACAGGCTTGTGTCGCCTGGCGGTACAGGGCTTCACCGCTAGGCGGTTCCTCATAGGAACCCAGCAAAACACGTAAAATGGTATGCGTCGCCTGGCAGGAGTTCATGGCCTGCCAGGCAATTTCTAAAAATTTCCAAAAACACGAAATTTAAACAATGCAGAAGGGTTCATGCATAAACACAATATATTCATCATACAATTCAAGTTTAAACCTAAAAATTTAACGCGTAAAACTCCCCTAACCTGGATACCTTTGCTTAGAAATGAAGATTTTTTAGAGTTCCTCTTTGATCACTAGGTCGCCTGGCACCTCCGTTGAATTCAGCTTCCAATTTCACTCACTTCTCAGCCCATACTCTCTAAATTCGTCCTCTCCTTCTTATGCAACAATGCCAGCCACCAAACCTCTCTCTCTTTCCCTTAATTAGCCATTAAATGGTGTCTTAATGTGGGTTAAATGATGCAAAACGAAAATACCATTAAACTAAGGTTAATTGCCATTCAATGGTTGTCTTATGATGGTTTTCCAACCCTCCCTTGGCTGGTAGGGTTTCTGGCTTTTCATATTCATGCCAAAACTAGTTCTAGCAAAAATAAATTTTAATGTGAAACTACCAAGGTTTGAACCCATAACCATGCCTATGTCCAAATCAATGCACAACAATTTAACCAATTCACGTTTAGTGATAATTCCTATAATTATAGGATTACATTATCACTCTTCATAGTCAAGCATATTATTAAAAATAATAATTTAAATAACACACAATGGCATACATAAGACTCGAACCCAAGTCCTCTCACACAATCAAAGTATTCTCAATCACTTAAGCTAGTACTTTTCCACAACCTACATATAAGAAATTAATGCCATAAAGGCTCCCACTACCCGCATTTATTAATTAACTATTTATTTAATTAATTAATTTTCACGGGTTTTACACCATTTGACCCGTCAAGCCTTCCAACCCGATAGGCCAACTCGTTAGACAAAACGGGCCAACCCACAACCCACTTTGATTTTAAAAAGCATGTGTAGTGCAACATGTTGGATTACTTTAGTTGTGCAACCAAACCTAAGATAATCAGAAGGAATCCAATCCACCAAGCACAGACTCATGACTTCCTTTAGCCTCTCATCTCTGTCCATCGTGTCCATTCTTCTTCCTCATTGCCGGCCACATGTCCACCACGACACACTCGATGAACCTAGCAACCACATATCATGAGGACGAGATTCAAAACAACATAGCACCATCGACCACTCGATTCGAAGCAAACATCACACGAGTACGCATCTGCCATGATAGACATTGGAAGTTTTGACGAAGGGCAACCACCACAAATAGGTTTGCCTTTGATTAGCGACTTCCAACTCTAATTTTTTATTTCCAACCTTGATTTGTAATTTCCCTTAACCTAATTTTCGAATTCACTTACCCTACTTTCAATTTGCCCCAATTGGTGTTGAAGGTGTTGTTATAATTGATTAGCCTTGCCATAATTGTTGTTTCCTAATTTCTAGCTAAGAAATTGCCATGATTTATGGAAGTCATGATAGTTGCTGCCAGATTGTTGTTGAACATTTTTTTTTTCTTGTTGATTGCTTGCTAGTGCCTAATTTTTCCATTTCTGGATCTGTTGAAGGAATTGCCCTAATTTCTGGAACTATTTGTGTTGCCAACTATGTTGTTGTTTGTGTTGCCAACAATGTTGTTGTTTGTGTTATTATCTTGTTTTTATGTTTATGTTGGGGTCTTTTGTATTTTGCAGCCTTTCTTGGTATTATTCTAGCTTTGGAGACATCTCATGCTCTTGCATATTTGGAGAAACTATGCCATATCCTTCCAAATTGAGCCAAGGTTGTGGTTAATTGCAATGATAGAGGGGATAAAGATGTTTACAATGCTCTCCAAACGAAATCAGAAAAAAGAAGAAGCAAAGTTGGCAGGCTACTCCGCCAGCCTGGCAACCCTCCCCCATGCGGGTCGGGTTACATATCTTAACCTGTTTTCCTTTGGCGAGCTAGCCTGGGTCAACCCATTTTTCATGGGCCAAAGTTGGATCGGGCTGAAACGGGCTAGGTTGACCCATTTTTCCATCCCTAGTCTTAATCTTCCAAGTGACTTGTCATACAATTACATACACTTTCAAACAAGCAAAGGGTAAGCTAGAGTAAAAAATGATTTATCATACAATTACATACACTTTCATAATCCAAAATGCATGTGTCAACCATTCATGTTATGACTTTTACACAATACACTAAGACTCAGACACGACTCATCCGGATACATATAATTAGTCGGATTCAGTGGATTCTTGCACTTGTGGTGGCCTTTACTTCTCTACCGAGCCGCTCTACCGAGCTAATTGTTAGAGTGTTTCATCCCCCATGCACAAGGTTAGCCCTTAAAGTGTTCTAGGCCTCCTACTACTCTCACCATTTGAGTCAGTACGCTCTATGTGAGACTAACTGACTCTTTAGAGTGCCAGGATGCAATCCTTACCTTGAATCCTTACTAAATTATATAAATGAGGCACCACCATGAACTCCCACTAGCAGGGGTCATGGAATTACGTCCTGACCAAAAGAGGCACCACCATGGGATCTCACCTAGGGATTCATGGAATTATGCCCTAACCAATGAGGCACCACCACAAAACTATCATGAAATTACACCCTAACCACATATAAATCATGTTTCACCAACCAAGTATGTACTTGTCATGCATACCAATCTCATGCCAACATTTATAACCAACCTTCATTCATATTCCATACCAAAATCATACCAAACTCATCATATTCAGCCCATGAACCATTCCATACATGCAACATCACTCAAAACATGCTTTAACATAATAATCCAACTAAACATGTGACATTCATCCAAGAACAGAAAAGTAATAAAACAAGAACGCTTTCTCGCACAACTCCTCGCTTAAGCAAAAAAGTCTCGCTCCGGCGAGCTCCTTTCGCCTAGGCGAGAGCTCGAAAAGAGGAACATGGAGCTTTCACGTTCTCTCGCTTAGGAGAGACCTCATCGCCCGAGCGAGATGGATCTCGCTCAAAATAAGAGCTCATCATTGGAGTGGCAGCTCGCGTAAGCTCTAGGGAAAAGCCTCTAGTACTCTCGCTTGAGCGAAACTGGCCCACCTGAGCGAAAATATCAGAGTTCTCCACTGTTCTTGCGTGTACAACCAAGTTTTCACAACCAAACAAAGTTTTAGCATTTTTCAAGCACTCACAACATCAAATAAGCCATCATAACATAAAACCATACCAAAGCAAACATGAAATCGAAGGACAAGCAAAACCCTAGCTTCCCTTACTTGGAAAGAGCTAGCCAAAAGACCTGTATAACCAAACAGTGAACACCACAGCTCCGGGAACAACTTAGCGAGTTGGAAAAAATAGCAGAATGGAACGGAATGAGGTCATTACAATGAGCCTCAGAGGAAACATAAAAATGAAGCTAGAGGGAAATTAGTATGAGCTAAGGAGCAACTTACGTGGAGTCGAATGAGATTGAGCAAACTTGACGGAGGCTAAGGATCAAACCTTAGTAGAGCTTCTATGAAGAATAAGGGGAGAATTGATGTTTTTTTCTAAAAGTGAGAGTGTTAGGATGGTTTAGGGGCTTGGACTTCCTATGGGTCTGTCCTAGGCCCAACTAATTTAAGGTCAACCCTTAAACATTAGGGCAGAAATAATTGAGTCTTACAATGAGATGCTAAAAGTTGAGGATTATTGCATAGCTTAACTTTTGATCGTATAACCAAGGTTGAGAGAAAGCCTTTGTAGGTACAGTGGGACATCAAAGTTTTTGGAGTTGACGCTTCTATTGTTTCCCTATATATTTTTTCTACTCCATGTATTAAGGATTACTATAGTAACTTCCATGTTAAATAGTTCCACAATTTTGAGTCATGTAAGTCATATTTTCATTTATGTTTCCTTAAATTATAATAATTACATTTAACCAATAATTCCATTGTGTTAGGTGCATTGACAAGTTGAGTGCGGAGCAAGGGAAATCAAAAGTATATAAATTTGTTGAGCTTTAATTCATTCTAAAATTTGACAACATGAAATTGAAACCCAACAATACTTAAAACTAAGAATAAATGACTCACAAAGACATATATATATATATATATATATATATACTTCCATTCATTGATAGGTTTGTTTCTCATTGAATGTAGGTACCATTGGAAGTCAATTACCATTATACCTAGAGATTATTTTATGGTGTGGTTTTTTTCCCTACAATAAAATCAAAATCTTATTACAAGGTTAATTTTAACATTTAATTACATTTTAAAGTATAAGTATATATTCACTTATTTGTGTTTTTTTTTTTTTTTATTTTAATTTGAGTTTTGTTAGATTACTTTTTTTTTTTTTTTTTTTTTTTTTTTTTTTAAATTTTTTAAATATTTTTTTTTTAAATTTTTTTTTTATTTTTTTGT
>Ga0099822_1012394_pt1 | contig 10205 bp, 8 predicted proteins | sample CowpeawhiteBW_FD_76839 | JGI IMG/M metagenome (GOLD analysis project Ga0099822, IMG submission 76839) | Root nodule microbial communities of legume samples collected from California USA - Cow pea white BW | ecosystem: Host-associated > Plants > Roots > Nodule | place: USA: California | collected... | reverse complement strand
TTTTATAAATATACTTTTATTTTGTTTATTAAATTAATAACATTACAATATCATCAATTCTTAATATAATTCAAAAAATGCGTACACACAGGCGCGATAGCGCCTGTGTTTACACTAGTTAGAAATAATGTAAACCATTTACAAAAAATATGGTAATAATGGATCATTTTAAATATTTGATTTAAAGTTATTACTATATATCGGAATTTAATTTGTAAGGATATCCATGAAATCCGTCTATTGCATTTTATTGGATAAGTAATTACAAAACTAAGTGTTGATATATATTGAGTTTTTCAACATCAATTTAAATATAGTTAAAATTGATTTGCATACTATTTTATTATGTTAGACATCTAATCAGATAAGTGTATTCAAAGAATAAACAAATAATTTAAATCAAGATTGAATACTGTTACTAGATTTTCATTACGTCTGATTTTATAATTAAAAAAAAAATATTGTATTTAATATGCTAATATTTCACTAATTTAAAAATTTAAATTTTATTATTTACTTTGAATTTATACACAATATTATTTGTGCATGAAATATTATATTTAGTTATAAATATTAAAACTTTAGAATGTTTGTTTTTTATATCATATTTTAGGAATTATGCATTACAAAATTTCAACAAATAAAATTAAGGAAATTTAAAACATTAATAATAATAATAAATTGCAGGAGTACAAAACATTGAAAACAGGTTTTCAATCATAAATACTTAAGTTTTCGTTAATGATTGCTAGAATAGTTGGTAATATAAAAAGTAATCTCTGATAAAAATTATTGTTTTAGTAATGAAGTTCAATTAAATTTAAATTTTTTGATAAGATTAATAATTTTTAATTGAATTTCTATTAAATATTTGCTACTTAGTCCTCAAAATTTTAAATTTTTTCTATTGAATTTTAATAGTTTGATTTTCCTCACATATATAACCTAACAATTATTTTATTTAAATATTGTCGCATCATACTTTATTATAAAAATCATAATGACAAGGGTATTTTTTCGAATTTGTCGTATTTAATTAAAATTGCTTTATGATTAATTAAACCTATAAAATAATAAAATATATAGTTATAAAATCATGAAATAAAAAAAATCTTATAAAGTTATAAAATTATAAAATATTGTAAAATATAAAATTATAAAAAAATATAAAATTATACCATTATAATATTACAAAACTATAAATTTATAAAATAAAAAAAAATTATAAAATTATAAATTGTGAAATATACATTGGAAATGATATACTATTTTGGTAATACTTATGCATGGAAATGAAATAATATTTTTATCTATTGCATTCACATGTTGTCATTGACTGTTTTTGCTGTTTAGAAGTGTACTTCATAATAATGAGGAGTGAGCATGGACACTCTGAAACTAAGAATTTTCTTATTTTTTGATTTAAACTAAAAAAATTAATTACAAGAAAATTAAGTTTAACTAATTAAATATTTATTCTTAATTATAAATGTTAATAAATAACACAACTGAGTTTATAATAGACAACTGTTAAAAATGTATTTATATAAATTCATTCTAATTTATCTTGTTTTTAACAATATTTTACGCTGCTAGCTAAACTAGTTTAAATGATAACGGTTGAAAAAAAAATAAACGCGAAAGTTTAACCAGAATGAAATGATATAAATCTTCATAGTTAAGTTTTTTTTTTTCTTCAGTAAAATAAAAATTCAATCACAATCCACATTGTTGTCCCAAACGCTAACCCCTTCTTTCTTCTTTCTTCTCTCTTCTCTGAAAACCCTAAAATGGTCTCAATTTGCATTTGGTCCATGGAAGCGTGATTCTCTCTTAAACCCTCCCTCTCGATTCATTCCCGCACCTTGAATCTCACGCTTCCACCTTCGTCCAAATGTCTCTTCCACCCATAGAGTGTGTATACGTAACAGAGGAGTGTGTTCGCGAATGGAGGAGTGGCAACCCTGTCCTCAAGGTCTCCCAAGCTGTTCCCATGCTGCGCTTCCTCTACGAGCTCTGTTGGACTATGGTACTAATTAATCATGATTTTTCGATGTTTCTTTATTCTTTTATTTGGAGTTTAAATTGTAATTTTGAAATTTGGGTGGCAACTTCAATGCTCCTATTGCTTCATTTTGTGATAATGGACTGATTTGTTGTTCTGGGTTCTGTCAGGTTAGGGGTGAACTGCCCTTTCCCAAGTGTAAAGTTGCATTGGATTCTGTCATATTTTCAGAACAAGCTTCCAATGACAAAATAGCTTCGAATTTTGCTGATATAGTGACCCAGATGGCTCAAGATGTGAGTTATGCTGCTGCTTTGCTCTTATGATATTGTTGATTGTCAGTCTTCTTCATTTTGTTATCTTTCTTCTTTTTTCCTTCCAGCTCTGTGTTATAGCTTTTATTCTCTCTCTGTCTCTCTCACACACACTTTTCTTTTCAGTATCAATTGAGATGTGATAGTTAATGATTGACTTGAGAAAAATGATGGTTGTAGAAATTAGAATGTTGAATGGATTTTGGGTCACTTGAGAAGGACATGATGTTGAATGACTTTATACAAAGAGATATTGATATGACAAGTATCGACTAAAGATGATAGGAACTTGGTTAAGATGGTTTGACCACATGTAGAGTAGGTCACTGGTTGGGAGTTTAGAGTGCTTGGTTTTGGCATTTTGAAATGGTGTCGAAGGGGACTAGGAATAACAATGGTAGAATTATTGAGCAGGAGATCTCATGGTGAATACTATTTGTAGGAATCTGGTTTTCATCTGAGGTCAATGATGTAATGTAATCCGTTGAGCTGATTTCCCTCAACGGGCTCAGGCTATTGTTGTTGTTGTTGTTTCATGTTTACCCGTGCCTTATTTTCATTGTTAAAACCTTAATTCACACCTGTATCAAGGAGAGTAACAAAACTGCAATGAAAAAAAATTCCCTGAAAATACCAATTCTTGTTATGAAATCACAGTTTTCAAATGTCTTAGATATACTATATATTAAGTATTATTTGAGATTTTGATCATTTAGTTGTGACAATGACTTTTCTTAGTTTTGATTAATGCCTTTGATTTTGAATGTTTGCAAATACATGAGCTCTTTATATGTATTATTGGTGTGTCATTTGTGACCAGAGGGAGACAATGAATAATGTTTCAGTTTCTAGTGACAAATGATTTATAACTATATTGTTTGTAGTAAGCCCACTTATTGTAATTATGTGCTACTGTCTCCTTGGTTGCAGCATACAATGCCAGGAGATTCCCGTTCTCGTCTCATCAAGCTGGTCAGTATTTGATCTTGTATACTTTATTTGATGGAAACCTTAATTTGTAAATCTTCATCTTTTTGGAGTAAACATTATGGCTCTCTTTCCTTTATAGTTGACTATTGATTTTAAAATTTTCATTTTTTCAGGCAAGATGGCTTGTGGAATCTGAAATGGTTCCAGTTAGGCTACTTCAAGAACGTTGTGAGGTTGGCTCCACTTCTGTTTTTCCTGTTTCATTTTATGGCTTCTGTTTAGTTTGTGAGAAACTGAGCATAGTTAGAATATTTAGTGCATTAGTAACTTAAGTTTCTTGCATTTGCAAAATATTATTTATATGTTGTGCATTTGTAGGAAGAATTCTTGGGGGAAGCTGAATTGATCAAAATTAAGGCTCAGGAGTTGAAGGGTAAAGAGGTTAGCTATTAACTTCTTTATATGATTGCTATAATACCAGGGACTTCTCTTTGTTCTCTCTCTTTCCTTCTATTATTCCAATTTCTTGTGTTTCCTTTTTATTCTTAGACACTCAAATTTAGTTTTAAAAGATGGGAATACATTTGGCCAAGAGAAAAGGTGGAAGCTCATAATCTTCACAAAAGGAGAGGAGGTTATCTAATATTTAGATGGAAAAAAATGTTATAATTAATGATGCATCCTTTGAAAAACATCAAAGGAAAATAATGATAGCAAAAAAGAAAGAATTAACTCTCTGCATGGCAAAACAGCTACATTTGTAGTCACTGTTGCTTGCATCAAACATCAATAATCATGTATCAGCTTGAATTTATATTCAATTCTTATATGCATTTGATTCATTTGTGCTGTTGATTTCAGGTCAGAGTTAATACCCGACTTCTCTATCAGCAAACCAAATTCAACCTTCTCAGAGAAGAGAGCGAGGGCTATGCAAAGCTGGTATAGTCATAGTTACAAATATCTGGAATATTTAGGATCTTTTCTATGAATTGTTGATCACTTGTTACAGCCATAGTGATTTTGACTGAAGATCATGTCATCTTCAACAATTGTTTTTTAGTTGCATGATTTATTTTATATACGTTGCATTGATCCAGTTAGATGCTTTTGTATTTTTTATTGAATTTAGTTAATTGTGTAGGTGACTCTCCTTTGCCGGGACTCTGAAGCAACTACACAAAAATCATCTGCAGCAACCATTGGCATTATTAAGGTTTTGATGATTTTAAGAACTATGACTACTCCAGTATTGTTTTTTTTCCATAATGATGATCATGGTACTGATTTATGTTACTTCTGCAGTCATTAATTGGCCATTTTGATTTGGATCCAAATCGCGTTTTTGATATTGTAAGTTGGATGTTTTTAGTTGATTTTTTTTTATTAATTCACATTCCTATCTATGTTTCATTTCATGTTTTATCTAGCTACTGATGTATATTTTTCTCAGGTCTTGGAGTGTTTTGAACTGCAGCCTGATGATGATGTGTTTATAGAGTTGATTCCTATATTTCCAAAGGTGGACAATATAAAGTCCTAGGAGATTCCTATATTTAGTTTGTGAAATTTAAGGAACAAATTTTTGTGTGATGTTTTTTCTCTTCTATGCAGTCTCATGCGTCACAGATTCTTGGGTTTAAATTTCAATATTATCAACGCATGGAAGTTGGCAATTCTGTTCCATTTGGGCTCTATAGACTCACAGCCTTGCTGGTGAAGCAAGATTTTATTGATCTTGATAGCATGTAAGATTTGTTAATGCACCGCTTCAAAATCACATATAGCATTCTTGTATAGAAGTTAATACTTACAGTAATTCAACACTTAAATCAATTTTTCCTCCATGACTGGTGGTGGCTGCATCTGAGGTTATTTGTAGTTTCCCTTCTTGTGATCCTGTAATTGATAAACAATCATTACCGCTTCTTAATTGGTATTGTGCTATTCATTTTTCTGGGAAAATGTTGATGTATAAAATGGATGTACCATATATAATCATGCCAAAGTCTAAGTGGTAAGTTGTAGTTGGTTGGTTGGGATCTCAAGGCGCCCACTGCTTATATTGGTTGGTTGGGATATTTTGAAGCATATAAGTTCTTGTGTTTTTTTGATTATTTTCTCTATCTCAAAAATAAATAATGCATTTGCTTACCTAGCTTTGCGATTGTTTGATACTTTCTCTGTTCACGCATACTTTTATGGTATATTTTTCGGGTTGGTATTTCTTTTTTGTTTAGAAATGGAGATGTTTGTATTTGGATATTTAGGAATGGTCATGCTTTAATTAAGCTTATTTGTTTGAATTACTAGGGAACATGATGATTTGTTGTTCACACGTACTTCTATTCTACTGTGATTATGCAACTGGCATCTGGACTGGAGCTATATCATGTAATATTTGAGAAATTTTCTGACTTTCATTTTAATCACAGATACGCTCATCTACTTCCCAGAGATGATGAGGCATTTGAGCATTACAATACTTTCTCTTCCAAGCGACTTGATGAGGTATTCATGCTTTTATTGAATACATGGTCAACTTGTTACTTGAATTTTATTATTATTTTGGGATGCAAAATGTTTGTTGTTAAGTATATCTGGCTCAAGAATGAGAACTTTATTCTATAAGGAAAAATGGAAAGAAATGAGCCAAAATGTCTCAAGATTTCAACAAGGCTGTCTATTTTACTATATGCTTCTGGTTCTTGATCAACTGAGTTTTGGTATGTGAAGAAAATTATTTTCGCAACCTTGTTTCAACCTCTAGTTTTAATTTTGTTGCTTGAATTGAAACATGTTAGTTTTAGTGTTGGGTGTTGATCTTGCATAATATCAAAATACATGCGGCATTTTTAAGAGGTTGTCAATGTTAACTACAGGCTAATAAAATTGGAAGAATAAACCTTGCTGCGACTGGAAAAGATCTAATGGATGACGAGAAACAGGGGGATGTCAGTATAGATCTCTTTGCTGCCTTAGACCTTGAAACAGAAGCAACTGAAGAGCGGACAACTGAGCTTCAAACCAGTCAGACTTTGGGCTTGCTCACTGGCTTTCTTTCGGTGGATGACTGGTATGCTTGATTTATGCATCTACTATAGCATGTGATGGGAAAGACTCTTACTACCACTAGCTATGTTTTTTTTTCTCTTTTGACCTGGTTTGCTTATTAATGTCTTCACAATGGATAAATTTCCACCTTCTATCCTAGTGATTAATGATCATACTGCTTTGTATGGTGTGCCAAAGCATACCAAATATATTAATCTTTTTGGACAATGAAAATAATGGAATTTCTTAAAATGAAAATTGGTTCCGCTGTGTGGTGGAGATATTTACCATTCTTCTATAACATCACCTATTTATCAGTATGTTTTCTTACATAGTAACTTCATCAACATCAGCTACACTTATTAAGATATATTGCAGCTCTCAAATTATATGGATTTTGCTGAAGTTTTGATTTCTCTAGTCCATAAATATTGATTTATGGCTCAAATAGTTTCTGTACATTATAATGTGTTCATAGAATTGCTTTCTAACAAATATATGTTTCTGAAATTTTCTGCTTTTCCTCTCCCTAGGTATCATGCACATCTATTATTTGACCGCCTTTCACCACTCAATGCTGTGGAACATATTCAAATATGTGACAGTTTGTTCAGGTAAAGCTGATGGATACTATTTCTCTCTCCCTTTCACTTTACATTAAAAAGCTTCTATTTGGGTACATTTTTGGATCTGTGTTTCCAATTTCCATTGAATGTATTTTGTCGAATGTATTTCTTAGAAAGTGAACTTTAGGTTTACCTTAACCTCATAAAATCAACGTGTATGGTAAGACTTGCACTTTCTTATATACTATAATTTGGCCTGATCTTTATTTAATGTGGGATCACTGACACCCTTCTTGTTGAAGACTGGGCATCTCGGACGTGAAACTAAATATTTGTTGGTAGTTTGATAATTGTTGAAACCTTAGTAGGATAGATTTTGATACCATCTTATTAATGAACTTTAAACCTAATTTAACCTTTAAAACCAATTTGTTATGTGAGGTTTGTACCTACTTATAGGCTATAATTTGGTCTTATGTCTAATCGATGTTAGACCTCCAACAATATTGATGATAAAGTGTTCTTTTGTGATATTGCATTTTCTTAAAAATGTGAACCCAGATAAGATGTTATTTTTAACAGGGACTGGAATTCTAAAAGAAGTAAGCCAGAGGGTCTGAAAGACCAAAGCTATCACATCCCAAAATTCCACCCTTGCTGTCTAATGCCTCTGCATATTAGAAACTTTAAATATGCTGTCAAAATAGTAATCCTATAAGGATCAGAGGTGTAGAAGAAACAGAATTCATGGGATCATAACATGGATAGTAGAATGATACTAAAATACAAAATTATACTTAAAACACACATGAATATAAAGTAACATACAAGAAATAAACCATTAAATCTCAATCAACACTTAAGGTTGTGCATAAGATTGTCTAGTACAAGTGCAAGCATGAAAAATGATTGATTAAAACACCAAGCAAATGGGGTACCAAATGTGTCAAACAACTTTCCATTTTTTGAACAGTAATCAATCAAGTTTCAATGGAAAGTGAGAGATCAGGGGAACAATTTACAAGACTTTGGCATGGGATAAGAATCACGACATAGATATGACCTAGTGGGGATTTAACAACCTAAAGCACAAAAATGTTGGGAGAGGAGAGAGAGAAATCTGGTATAAGTTGTGTGAGGGAAAATGTGAATCGTGTAGAGAGTGGTGAAAGAGGAATTTTTGGGGAGACCTTTTCTACTTTTTTTCATGCGATCCAGATCTGATCTGCCAAACAGCATGAACCCTGGTTAGAGGAGAGTGGCTATCCTGTGTTTTAGCTAGTGAAATCAATAATCCTACTCTGGTCTTACTTCCACTGGATCCTGCTTAGACTTGAGGACCCTCCGGTTCCTAAACTTATTGGAACGTTTGTATGATCCTATGAGTAAATGCTCAATCTACAACCTTGGCAAAACTCACTTGAAACTGCTATGAATATCGTGCACTGTGAGGCCAAATGGGATACTGATAACTTATACCATAGAGCCACATAACAAAAATGTCATTACTTTCTTCCGAAGCTTTCTGAAGTGGACCTTGAGACAGCATATTTGGAACTGTGTTTAAGCCAATGTCAGTGAGTTTTGGATGTTAAACTGACTGGACATTAAACCAGTGTCAAACACATGACCTATTCCAAATTTACGTCCAATGTTCATGGGAGGCCTAGGTGTTTATGCATGTGCATGCATTTAATGCCCTGTATTGTTAGGCCACTTAGGTTTGAATTTTATTGTGGCTAACAATTTTTCTGAATGCCTGTATTTTCTCTGATCATATAATATTGGAATCTTCATTCAGGCTTATTGAGAAGTCCATTTGTTCAGCATATGATGTTGTTCGTCAGACACATCTTCAAAATCCTGGATCATCGTCAGGAGGCACTGATGTTATGGATGTTGATAACTCTTCAGGATACAATTCTTTCATAGATCTTCCTAAGGAACTTTTTCAGATGCTTTCTTGTACTGGACCTTATCTCTACCGTGATACAGTACTGTTGCAGAAGGTTTGTTAAGTTCTGTTAGTTTGTTAAGTTAGTCCTTGGTATTTTTTTTAATGCTGATAGGACTTCTCCTCTTCCATTTTCTCTTAAAATATGAGTAGGTTTGTAGGGTCTTGAGAGGTTATTACCTTTCTGCTCTTGAGCTTGTAAGTCGTGGCAATGGTGCCTTGACTCCTCAATTACATGTTCCTGGAAACCCTAACTTACATCTTAAGGAGGCAAGGCTAAGGGTGGAGGATGCTTTAGGAGCATGTGTACTTCCTTCTTTGCAGTTAATTCCTGCCAATCCTGCTGTTGGCCAGGAGATATGGGAACTAATGAGTCTTCTTCCTTACGAGGTTCTTTTTATTAATGTTTAGCCTTTTACATGTTTTGTTGTTAGCTAAGCTCAGTTGACGAATGTTATGTATTTAGGTGCGATATCGATTGTATGGTGAATGGGAAAAAGATGATGAGCGCATTCCTATGCTCTTAGCTGCAAGACAAACTGCTAAGGTGTGCAGATCTATACATGTTTGGTACCATCTGCACTGAATGTTGCAAGCTTGATTCTTTGTTATTCTCATTTTCTTTACTCTTTCTGTACAGTTGGACACTAGACGTATTTTGAAAAGGCTGGCAAAGGAAAATTTGAAGCAGCTGGGTCGGATGGTTGCAAAATTAGCTCATGCCAACCCAATGACTGTCCTCCGAACCATTGTTCATCAGGTGCTAATTTATTAGGATGTTTATACTTTGAGATACTAAAGACCTGATTGCTTTTAATGATTTCCATTCTATCATTGTAATTTTTTTTGAATTATGTTATGTGCAGATTGAGGCTTACAGAGACATGATTACTCCTGTAGTGGATGCCTTTAAGTACTTGACTCAGGTGTGCACATGTTTTTGCATTTTTCTGTCCTTTGTGTTTGCTGAATCCATTAGTGACGCCTTAATCTGTGACCTCATAATAAGCAGTAAGACATGAAACCTATATTCTATTTGTGGTAACTATGTTCCATTAGTGAGTATTTAGAATTTTATGGCACTAAACTGATGAATTAAATCTTTGGAAATTGATTATGACTCAATTGATTGCATTGTATTTCTGTACTCTTGCATTGCATCCAATGTAGATTCAGATTTTTTTTTTTTAAATTTTCTTACTATCTTTTTAAGTGTGGATACTAACATGTTAGGAGTTTCTAAGGTCATGAGACGGTCTCTTTGGGAGCATGGTTAGTTGTAGTTTGCTCCTTTTTAGAATGTTCTTTTCTCATTTAATCATTTAAATTTAGCTGTTCTGCTTTTTTTTTTTTTTGTGTTTTTTTTTTTAATTTTTTTTTTT
>Ga0099822_1012391_pt1 | contig 10207 bp, 3 predicted proteins | sample CowpeawhiteBW_FD_76839 | JGI IMG/M metagenome (GOLD analysis project Ga0099822, IMG submission 76839) | Root nodule microbial communities of legume samples collected from California USA - Cow pea white BW | ecosystem: Host-associated > Plants > Roots > Nodule | place: USA: California | collected... | reverse complement strand
ATTAAAATATATATATGATAAAAATTAATATATATGTTCTCTATTTAAGAATATTTTTTTTATTTTTTTAAAAAAATTTTAATATATTTATCTTACATATTTATTTTTAATATATATATATATATATATATATATATATATATATATATATATATATATATATAAAAGTAGTCGTTTGTAACTTGATCTAATACTCAAAAATGGATATTGAATGTTAAAATGCCGATTTAAAGCTTATGGGTCCAGGAAACTAGTCTAAATTTGTTCTATAGTTTAAATTTTTGTATTATCCTGAAGTAACCAACTTCTTAACTCGTTAGATGATCAATTTAAAATGATGTTCAGACCAACAATAAGTATGGATGAGGAAAATATATCTCCTATAGGTCGAGTTATGAAGGAAGCGTGTAATGGATTAGTAAAAAAGATTTCATATTGACCGAGCTATGAAGAAAAAATATGAAAGTTTAGGAAAACAAATCCTTTATGGATCGAGCTATGAAGAAATGATATAAAAGATCAAGAAAACAGAACAATGTCATCTTGGAACTAACCAACATAAAGATAGGTATTGGGTCGACCAACCTAAAGATAGGTGTTGGCTCGACCAATATAAAGATAGGTGTTGAACTGTGTCAGGATATATGGTTTTATGATATTTAGTTATTATTATAACCCATATTTGTTATTATAAACATCATGAATTTATTATTTCTAAAGATAGTTATTATTTTTCAATGGTTAATATATCAAAAGATATCCTGAAAAATATGATTTGATATATTTAATTTTGATTGTAACTAATTTGACTTTAAATAAAAACCAACTCACATCGAGATAAAACTATTTTAATCTTAGTACTCTCCTTTTCACTCTAGGTCAAAAGGGTTTTTCATATTTATATTCAATAGAAGATACTCCAGTTTTTTTTTTTTCTTTTTTCGAAACAATATACAATACATGTTTTAATTCAATAATATTATTTACTTTGTATTCTTACCATTTCTAATTGTAATGTGATATGATAACAATTTATTCTTTTATATTATCATTAATTATAAAATTTTATATTTAATACGATTATTTATGTTATAATATATTAAAAGTTACATTGAAAACAAATTTTAGTTTACTAATAATTAAATTTCTTTACATCGATAATATATAACCAAAATTATATTTTTCTCTTTAACATTTCGTACTTAAGTATGCAGCACATATAATGTAAAGAGTGTACGAATCAATCTGAAAAGATTAGGATGACTGTTCTTTCAAATCTAGATTGGAGCAAACAACCTATAATGTTGCTTTTGTTTCAAAAAGATAATAATTATGATATACGAATTTTGTTTTTTTAATTAATTTATTTATTTTGTAACTCTTGAAATTAGTTTGTTGATACACAGTGCATAATTAAACGCACTTATATATATATATATATATATATATTTAATGTTAAGGCACATTTTAATGCTAATTATTTACTAAATTTAATAATAACCCAACCTCATAAAATATGCTATAAACAATTTCCTTAAAGTTTATATATATATATATATATATATATATATGAAATTGTCAATTCCAACATTATTTTATTTTTTGTTTTTTTAATATTTAATAGACATGTTGCCTTGAGTCTCTTGTTAGTTTTAAATTAAGAGTATTTAAATGATAATTTTGATAATATTACAAATTAGTATAAATAATTAAAAACTAACATATTTAATTTAAATTAATATATCTATTAAAGAATGAATATTAAAAATATATTGTTTAAGAAGATACTATCTTTAATGTAAACAGTTACAAAAACTTAGCTTTTCCATTTTGATTTGGTGCGTGTGTGATGTCTAAGGATATCCTCTCATATTTTTGTGTCCACTTCAATCATAGTACAGTGTAAAAGGTTTGATGGTTAATTGATTAGGTATACTTTTTGTGTCGTTTTCTTTCTGATGATGATGAGTCTTATTAGTTAGAACATAACCTTTTACTTCAAACACAGGCTGTGATTTCAACTATTGGATGAAGAATATGCCAATCCAATTCACCCATAATCTTCTGAGTACTTAATTACTACTATTAATAGGTCATGGAATAAAAAAATCTATGATTTGTGGTTCTGGAAGATTTTAACTTGAACCATATTCAAAAGAAAAGTAAATGATTTTGTTCTTTAAATAAGAAAAGAAATGGAACAAAAAAATATGTAAAGATCCTACATAAAGGAATATTTTATTACGAGAAAAATATGTGAAATCACTTTTTTCAACTATTTTATCCTTTTCCAAAGAAGAACACTCCAAAAATTAACTTGTTAGTGAATGTTTAACTTAAGTTATGTTATATTAGATTTTGGCAGTGAAAACAACATTACTTATTGAAACAACTCACTCAAGTAATCCATTTAACATTATTTCACTTCGATAAAAAATTATTAAGCGGCAGTACTTAACTTCATTACATCTAAGCATTTGAGTTCAAGATGTTATCAAATTAAATTTCAGATATAATTTATTAACAAGTCAAAAATATATAGAATTTAGGATATCAATTAACTTGTTATTAATAAATTTTGTTATTTTTAATTGAGACATTGTTAAATTTTGTATGTATTGAGCGTTCAAAATTTTTATATTTTTAATTAAATTTTTGTTATTTAATTTTTTCATTAACTAGGTGAGGTAGTTATTATTTTTCTTGTCATTAATTGGGCAACGTGGTTGTTACCTTATCCGTCATTAATTGAGTGACATAATTGTTATCTTACCCATCACTTTACTTATATCCATGTATTAACAAATGTGAAGTTTTGGGATTAATATAAGACGATATTGTTGTTAATCTAAAATGATGAGTGACTTTTATTGTTATAAAGATATTTAGGATAATGAAATTGTCATGCTCTCCGAGTGATCAGAAGATTACTATTAATGATTGATATTTTCTTATTCATCACCTTTAACAATCAAGGTGAGACAATTTTTGTTAAGCTACATGTTTTTTGTTTTTAATGAAAATAATAAAAGTCACTACCCATAATATCATTTTTGTATTAAAATCTTTTATTTCTTAAAATGTAAAAACAAGTAAGCAAAATGACAATGTAAGATAATATAACACACATCACCCGATTAACAAAAAAAATTAAATGATAAGAATTCAATTGCATAATATAAAAATTTAATTAAAAATGTTCTTGTAATGTCGAAATATACCCTAGAAAAGTACTATAAGAAATATTCTGGAACTTTTTCTCTTTCTTAAATGGAGATGTACTTTTTCAAACACTAATGTGGTTCGTGATGTACTAGACAAAAATGTCTCTAACATATAAGTGTAAAAGGGGTGCACACTCTGACATTGAAGTCAGATATGTATGTCAATAGCATTAAATGCTAAAAAGAAATACGTAATAAGTCACAAAAGTAATTTTGGCTTTCTTAAATTGTTTAGGATTTTGTTAATCCACTTCATACCTTAATTTCCTTGTTAATCATGCTTAATCCTTATCCAGACATTCAATCAAGGTTGAGGTGTGTTGCCGAAATGTCTTTATTAACATGAAATTGCTCTATGTTGACATATATGAAACAAAATATTCATGATTAAACTTAAGATTTATTTCTTTTTTCTTTTTTCTATATTTACAATTATCATTTCCTTTTTCTTCACTTAACTAAACAACTAATATTTTGTATATTTTCCTTTCTATTTTCTCACTACATCCGATTAAGAAAAAAATTGAGGAATTGCGACACAAATTCATAACATTTTATGGTTTTAGATATTTTTTTGGATTGGATGATGATGAGTGGTATGATTAATATATTGTAGTTAGAGAGGTGTAAGCATGGCATGTTGGCCAATTGAGAAACATTCTGGGGTTTCCTTCAGCCTCGACACCCATTTTTGCTTCCTCTACTCCCATTTTCAATTCTATCATGGAATATATTATGTCATAGATTATGCACTTTTAAAGCACGTTACTCATAATACTCCTTTTATTCACGACATTTTTAGTGTTCTTTATTTTTAATAATTTTACATTCTTTTTAGTGTGCTTTATTTGTTAACGTGACACAAATGGAATGACAAAAAAAAAGCCATTATAGTCTTTTTAATGTCACTGAAACAGATATGGATAAATCTACCCACTATTTACCTTGTCTAAAAAAACTCTCCCATTACTTATGGAAACATGTCCATACATAATACATGTCAATGATTTTTATTTTTTAATTTTAAAATTTTTTATCTAAAAATAAATTTTAAAATATAAACTTAAATTTGATCATAAAGTATTTTATAGTAAACTATTAGTAGAAATAAATAGCATTGCAAACAATAAACTTTAAAAAAATTATAAATTTAAATAAACAAATTTAAAAGTACAAAATTAAATTATGAATAGTTATTCAATTATTAATATTTCTCTTTTTAATAAATTTATTTTAATCATTTAATTTTTTTTTAAAATTCTTAACAAAAGTTACTAACAAAAAATTTTAATAGCAAATATCTCGTTGATAAGTTGATGAAAATAATAGCATTTATTATCTACGTAAAAATATTTTTAATACTTTTTGTAGACAGAATTTTTTTATCCCTACAGAAAAAGAATTATTTATTTGATATTTAAATGATCACTCTAGAAGAAATTAATATAACCGTCAATAGTCAATCTTATGAGGACTTTATCATGTTAATAAGTTATTTTATTTTAATACTTATATAATTGAGTATAACTTATACATATTTATATAAAATAACAACTTATGCTCTTTATTCGCTCAGAAAGTTTCTAAGATAAAAAAAAAATATTAATTTACGGTATTTCAACAATGTATGAGAAGAAATATAGTAGAGAAAAGAAAGGGAGAAGATCAAGAGTGTTCATTCATAGAAATTGCTTGTATTTCTTCTTCCAATTAGGTTACGCCACCTCAACACTTCCTAATAACAACTTGAAAAATATAAATAAAATATTTGTATACGTTGGGCTAATCTTAATCTACTCCATTTACCGTGACATCATAACCAATACGATTGGACACTATTTGCTTTCTATATTTTTGTTAGAAAAAAAAATAATAATATATTTTTAAGCTAATAAAATCTAAATAAATAAAAACATATAAGACCTAATAGAAAATGATTTTTTAAATATTTTTTCTATTAAAATAAGAAAAACACTACAACAAAAATTACTTTAGAGAACAACACAAAATTGTGAGTTAACCACAAAAATTGTGAGTTAAAATTTAGACAACAATTTTGTAGGTGTAGTCTAGGTGAGCGTAATTGTAGATAATAAGTCACGATTTTCAGTATGACAACAATTTTGAGATCTTTATTTAAAATCTTCATAAAAGACAACAGTTTTGATGTACGTGTTTTTTAAAACTTCACATTTTCAACGGTGTGAGCTTTTGGCGTTTTCAGTATAAAATCAAAGGAAGAGAAGAAATTCAAATTTTTGCATTTTTAAAACTAAATTTTGCATTTTCAATCAAAAAAGTAGGAAATAAATATTTCTAATCTAAAAATTTTAATTTTTAATGTATTTTAAACCATAATTTTATGGATTAGTCCACACTTTTTACCAGCAACATTTATATAAATATTAAAATAATTTTTAAGCTATATATATAAAAATGTTATCTTTATTATATTTAGACTATATTTTTATACCTATAGTCTCATTTAGTATTATCTAAACTCATTTTTGTTGTAGTGATATTGTCTCTATTATTATTTTTCCTTAGTAGTTTTACTCTAAACTTATTTTTCAAACTACATGACCCTGAAGGCAGTGTGGGGGCACCAGGGGATGGGCTCACCGACAGAAAGACCATATCAATTAAGGTTATCGTGGGACAAAAAAAAAAGATGGCTTATAATTACCAACAATCATAAAAATAATGGAAAAAAGAATCTTTGCCATTGATTTCCCAACATGTTTTTGTTGACCTTGGATGATATTCATGCAATACCTTTGATTTGTACGTGGTGTGTGTCTATAAGGAAAACAGAACAAATAAATAAATGAGTAAGAAAATAAAAATAAAAATCTAACCCTGTCTGGTTAAAAGTAAAATAGCAACATGCTGGTGAAGATTTTTCTTGATCCATGCCTTTGTTTTCCTCTCATTTGTCCTTCCAAACCCTTACTCTTCTACCACGCTTTTTCAGTTGTCGTAATAAAAACAAAAATCAATGTAAAAAAAAAATTTTATTTAAGAAAAAAAAAAAAAAAAAAAAGCTTCAAGAATTTCCACTTTTGGCCTGTATACTATGCATATGCCCCTCAACAAACTGCACAATAAATTTTACAACCAAAACGTCGTTGTTTTACTAAATGTGTTAAGCACAATAAAATATTGGCACTTTAAGTCGGTTGCCATTCCTATACATACAATAATTCTTTATTGGCAATAAAGAAAACGTAAGAGAGAAAAGAAACCATTTCTCTTTAAAAAAAGAAAAATAATATTTTAAATACTAAATTTTTACATCTTCCTTTAATAATTTAATATGACATTTTTTAAATAATTTTTTATTTTTTAATATTTTTATATTTTTATATTTCAAAATTACTCAAAAAATATTACATTAAATTATAAAAAAAAATGTCAAAATTTAATTTTTAAATTATGATTTTCCAAAGAAAACTACTCTATCAAGAAGCAGATGCTCATGCAGGTTCTTTGTGCAACTGCGACCATGTGATGCCTCAACTTTATTCCTCTTCACATGCTTTGTTTCTTTTCAACTTCCATTCACATTCTTAAAAAACACTCACTCCCCAGCTTTCAATTATTCATACAAAATAGATACATCAAAATATTTATTTAACATTTAACATGTGTTGATGAAGATGTTGGAATGAATTTAGAATAAATAAAAAAAGTAACACTTAAATTTGAAGAATTCCGTCAGAAGTCAACTTCCCATACAAATTGGTCTTGGAGGCTACCACCTTGCAACAAAGCAATTCTTCCGTAATTTTTGAAGACAAAACTATAAGAATATTCAACTTATCATTTTTCACAAAAGGCATAGAGTTTATCACAGCAGATAGAACTAGGGAGATGCAGATGAATAATCCAAACACTAAGAATCCCTCCAAAAGTTAATAAAAGAACCATCCCAAAAACCCAACCATTGTTATCACGAATCTCATAAAGAAGCTTTGCATAAAAAAAGAAGAAGGCCAAAGATGATTTAAAGCATTTAAAAGGATCCTTATTATCATCAAAAATCTTGGTTTGCTTCATATAGCTCAAGTCGTATCAGAGTATAACATATTCCAAGCTCTAATAATAAAGTCAGAGATTGAAATGAGGCCAAGTCCACCATTAAAATTTTGGTAAACAAACTTTCTTTCATGCTACATATCACATTTACATTAGTCCAAACAAAGTTAAGAATCCAGAACCCTAAGTCCTTGTCCAAAGGTGACAGAAAATCTCCTTATCTGACAACCTTTTACAAACCAGATATTAATGGACAAATAGTCTGGTAGAACTCAGAATAATCTCTATCCAAGAACAACTAACATCACAGAATCAAAAGTTTCGAGAGCAGAGGCCAATCCAAAGTATCAAAGCTCTTTTTGATATTAAATTTTGAGGATGACACCACCAGATTTAGTTATCAAAGAGACAGCTAGAATTAAATGATATCCCAACATGTTTTGGTAAAAGGAACCACTAAAAGTTAAGAGAAGTTACCTTGTTGATGCAGTTATCTAAGGAGTTGTTATTGGAAGCATAAAGGTAAAAGAACCGAGCCACATAACAGTCGAGGGAGACGAGAAAATGATCTCTGAAACACACTTTCGACCTAACAGATATATTATAGGAAACATAGTCAACTAATTTGATTAAACCTCATTTTCATCATTGTTTTGGAAAATGTTCCTAGCTAGAAAATATCTTTGTTCCTACACTGGTACTTCCATGTCAGTTAGAAGTAAATATTTAAAACGATTTAAATATTTTTTTTGAAGATGTCTTTTAAAAGTAAAAATACCTCAAAATACACGCTGATTCACAACGATTTTATCAATTTCTAAATCGGTGTTCTTCCTTAACATTAATATTGGTAACATAACTTAGTGATTGTGACCACTTGAAATTTACACCGCCAGTATTTCCTGTTTTTAAGGTGTCGAAACTGGAGAACATTCTGAATTATCTGCATAGTGCATGTACATGCCAATCTTGTGGTTGAAGTTTGAGACATGTATACAACTTTTCCAGAACATGCAATAAATTAGTGGAACTTGCAGTGAAAGAAGGCCAGAATTTTAACAGGTAGTGATTGATGTTAGTCCAAAACCTCAAACATGTGTACCGAACTATACTCCAACTGATACTAATACAAAGGTATGCTACAATTCCTTCTACGTACTGCAGCCTCGGAGACATTTAGTTTAGAGCATCTTTCAGTTCCGGTAATACCTTAAAATATTTATAGAAGAAGATATGCCATTAAAAAATAATACTATAGCAACTTAAAATATGTACCAAATTTGAACTTAATTAATGCAGCAGATGAGAAAAGATGTTATAATTGATTACATTTAGAAAGGTAATATTAATACCTCCCACAATTTTTATGAATTCATAAACTCATATACATATATTCAACAATGTCTATGGCTTTGGTGTTTGCTGCTACTCACTTGCATGGATGAGAACCTGTGCCTGCTACTGACTTTCATGAATCATTATGTTATATTTTAAAACTGATTTTGAGTTCATTAGATTTTATTTGAGTTAGATTAAGAACAAATTTAAATAACTTGTGTTAATTAGATGAAAAAAAAAATTCAATGATAAAAATTCACTGAACTTTAAAACTAATTTTAGTCAATTTTACAAAATCAAATTTTCAAGCATTTACCCAAACACTAGCAACCTGCTTTACTAGTCTAGCATTCATTTCCTTGATTAGGGTGACGATGAATCAAGTCTGGAGAGTACCTACTTATAACTTGATTCTAACAAAAAAATATACTCCTTACTCGTCTCTAGTACTCATTTAAAAAATATTTATGATTTTTAAAAACTTATAAATACTGCATATATTTAAAAAAATGTATATTTTATAAATTTTAAAATAAAATATAATTAAAATCACAAAAAAAATTAAACAAAATATAAATTAATTTTTAATTTTAATTAAATTTAGTCTAATAAAATATAAAATATAAAATATATTTTAATTTTAATTAAATTTTACTTAATAAAATATAAATTAATTTTAATTTTAATTTTTTATCGATAACAAATATTTATAAATATATATAATATGATACTCGCACCGTTTATAACTATCTGCGAATACTCACAAACATAAATATTTTTATCATCCTTCTTTGAATATGTATCTAATTTAAACACAATTTGACAAGCGATTTAGTCAAGCAAATCAGGTTTAATTAGGTTTTCTATAATAATTCATGGTAAGGTGTTTTCTTATATGTTGGATTTTATCAAACCTAGCATAGAATAGTAAAATTTAAACTTGGGATATATTAGAACTTAACATTAGAAATGAACACGTCCGTTGTTGTTTTATTTTTGGTTGGGTTGCATGCGAAAGGCTCATTCTTGGAATTGGGCCTTGTTTTATCTTGAAATGAGTCCAATGATTGCTTTTGGACATTTTCTCCATTTTTTAAGGCCCTATGCTTCTTTCTTTTAATGTCATTTCAGGGTCTTTCTTCCTACACCTCCAAGCATTTTTTTTACATCTCCAAATTTTTTTTAAATTTCCAAAAAAACTCTTTGACCATTTAAGAAAACTTACGAACATCACACCCCCAAAAATTACTCCCGGAAGTCGATTTTCAGAAGTCAAAAATCATTACCGGAAGTCGACTTCCGGAAATAAAAAAACATTACCGAAAATCAACTTTCAAAAATCAAAATATTAATTTTCTTTTAAATATATTTTTTTAAAATTTATGTTTTCTACCTTTTATTTTATTTTATTTTTTAAAACACGTATTAAAAATATTAAAAATTATAAAATATATAAATTAAAAAAAATTATTTAAAAAATAAAAAATAAGTACAAAAAATGAAAAATAATTAAAATTAAAATAATAAAACTTTAAATTTAAAAAAATGATATATATATATATAATCATATTTAAAATAATATATATATATATATATATATATATTTT
>Ga0099822_1012387_pt1 | contig 10208 bp, 7 predicted proteins | sample CowpeawhiteBW_FD_76839 | JGI IMG/M metagenome (GOLD analysis project Ga0099822, IMG submission 76839) | Root nodule microbial communities of legume samples collected from California USA - Cow pea white BW | ecosystem: Host-associated > Plants > Roots > Nodule | place: USA: California | collected... | reverse complement strand
TGTTGACAGAAGTTTTGGTTGGTGTAGGTAAGTTTTTCTTCTATTTATTTTTTTTGTTGGTCTTTTTTTTTGTGATTGTTGTTATTGTTGAAGGTGTACAGAAGTTGTGGATATTTTTTCTTTTGTTTTTTTTTTTCTTCTTCTTTTTTCGTTTTTTTTTTTTTTTTTTTTTTGTTTTTTTTTTTTTCTTTTTTTTGTCCAAATTTTCAATTTATCTACGCCCAAGCCCTCTTTCTTTTTCTCTCTTTTTTTTTTTTTTCTTCTTCTTCTTCTCTTCTCTTCTCTTCTCTTTCCGGCAACACCATGCCTTCACGCCCCACACACCAATTCCTCCATTTCTGAGATCCTAAGGTACCCTTCTTCCACATTTCTATTTCCTCTCTTCCCCGTTTCACAAAATCATTCATTTTCTTTTTTTCTAAATTAATCTTTTTATTTGGATCCGAATCTGGCTCCCGCTACTTCAATTGGATCAGACCACACCCTTTTCCTCAATTTTCATTTTTTCACCATGCCCTTACCGTTTCGCACAAGCTTGCTTCATTTACTATTCTCCTGAATTTTGCAGATGCTTCTCTCTCCCTAGCTTGGAATCAGGCAGGAGAATTTGCTGGGGGGCGTTCAATTTCGAATCCTCGCGTGATTCATTCGGTATTGCCCTCGCGTTTTTCTCTCTCTGTTTTCGCCAGAGTTGTGCTTTTTTTTTCTTCGTTTCAAGAGGGGTGGTTTGTTTTTTACTGTAAGGCAATTACGGAGTAGGCGGAGTGATTAAAGATTGGTGCATGTAGATTGTGTGATGAGTTTGTTTTTTTTTTTGTGGGTAAAGCGGCGGATGAATTGAAGGGATTGTGGGGATAATAATAGTAATAATGGTTTTTGCTTCTTCTGCCTTTCATGGTTGATTTTCCATCTGCTATGGTTGTGTTGGGGTGTGCTGAGGATTCCTTGTCATGACAAAGAAATTACGTTTGGGTTGTTCTTTGCAGGCGGAGGAGGATGGAGAGAAAGTGAGTAACTTTTTGGAAATGGATAGGGGGGAAGGAGTGAATGATGGTTTTTCTGGACCTGGACCAAATGATTCGCTTCTCCCTGGTCTAATTGATGATGTTGCCTTGAATTGTCTTGCCTGGGTTAGTGGATCCGATTACACCTCACTATCGTGTATTAATAAAAGGTTCAATAAATTGATCAATAGTGGGTATCTATATGGGTTGAGGAAACAATTGAAGGCTGTGGAACATTTGGTGTATATGGTTTGTGATCCGAGAGGGTGGGTGGCATTTGACCCCAAAGTAAACAAGTGGATGTCATTACCTAAGATACCTTGTGATGAGTGCTTTAACCATGCGGACAAGGAGTCCTTGGCCGTGGGCTGCGAACTGTTAGTCTTTGGTCGGGAAATGATGGAGTTTGCCATTTGGAAGTATAGCATGGTTTGCCGTGGCTGGGTGAAGTGCCAGGGGATGAACCAACCTCGGTGTTTGTTTGGATCTAGTAGTCTTGGTTCAATTGCTATTATTGCTGGAGGAAGTGATAAGTATGGAAATGTTCTAAAATCAGCTGAGTTGTATGACTCTTCATCAGGTATGTGGGAACTTCTACCGAGCATGCACACTCCACGTAGATTGTGTTCTGGTTTTTTTATGGATGGCAAATTCTACGTGATTGGTGGAATGTCGAGTATAACCGTTTCATTAACTTGTGGAGAGGAATATGACCTTAAGACAAGGAATTGGCGGAAAATAGAGGGTATGTATCCATATGTTAACGAGGGTGTTCAGGCACCGCCACTTGTGGCAGTTGTGGATAATCAGTTATACGCAGTTGAGCATGTAACTAACATGGTGAAGAAATATGACAAGGAAAAGAACACATGGAATGAGTTGGGGAGGCTTCCGGTCCGGGCAGATTCATCTAATGGTTGGGGGTTAGCTTTCAAGGCCTGTGGAGAGCAACTTTTGGTTGTGGGTGGACAAAGGGGTCCAGAAGGTGAAGCAATTGTGCTGAGTTCATGGTGTCCTAAGTCAGGGGTCAGGAATGGCACCATAGATTGGCAGGTACTTGGTGTGAAGGAAAACGTCGGGGTTTTCGTGTATAATTGTGCTGTTATGGGTTGTTGAGATAATTTTAGATTGACTCAACAGAGGATGCTGGTATCCACAATCTGACTTAGCCTTGAAGGGTGCCTCCATGTTCAATCACCTCATTTACTGAGTTAATTGTTGCAGGGATAGCTTTCCAAATTTGGTTTCTTTCTTTTAACACGGTTTATTTGGATGTATTTCTCACATTCCTGGTCCATAATTCTAAATTGCTTTTCAGATTACTGAGTAGGCTTACATAGATATGTTCTGTTATCTTTTTTAGCCAAATATGTAAACCAATAAATGAAAGATTTTCATTGTTTAATGTTCATTGCTTGTTGCTTCAATCATGTTGTATATATATATAGTATGTTTGTCACAATCCGTGCCCGTCGTTGATGACTAGAGAAATCTAGTGTGTTGTAGGGGAAATTTGTTTTGTCTGACCAGAGTTTTATGAGTTTAGTTTCTCTGGGACTGTAGGCTGTAGCCAAGGTGTTCAGAAAAGGTGAAATGAGAGAGACCGCTGCTAGTATTTTTCTCACCATTTGGCTCAAAATTTGAATGTTGCATTTGAAGCATAGGTGAAAACAAGGTTACCAGCTATTTTGATATCATTTTCTTGGTGCTACCTTTTTGTGTAACATGAAAACGAGGTCCCCTCATGTCTATAATCTGTTCCTGCTCCTTGTTTATCCCTCCAGCTGTACTTCCTGAATTAAGGTCTAGTTTTCTTCTTCCCATTTATGTGGTATGAACTTAATCAACAATGTGACGTTAAAATGATTTGTCTTCTCAAGCCTTGCAAGATTAATTGGGACCATGCTTCATTACTCTATTTCATCCCTTTGTCCACAGCGTCATTATTTAATGCTTCACAGTCCTTAGTACATCGTGTACACTCTTCATCATCAATTTGATGTTGAGATATGAATGAATACATGGTTTGACCTCTTTCCCCGCCAACCAACTACGTGATTATGTGAATTATCATCAAACACTTTATTTATTGATTAATCATAGTTGCACATGCATATTACACGCTCATTTTAAATTTTGTCATACTTTTCTTTTACTGTAATGAGATGTTCTGGAAGTGTAACTCTCATTCTTTATCTTTATTTTCATTCACACTGTAAGAGAGCAGTGAGTTAGAGAATGGGATTCATTTTAGTTATTATTATTATTTGAGAATGGAATCTGCTCACTTTTACTGTAAAGAACTAAAATTTCCCTCCACTCAAAGTTTGTGAATAAATTGCTCACTGTTTCAAGTAAGTGATTTGGAATCCTGTTCTATAAAATGACGATGCAACTTAGTCCATATATCATAATCCAATTCCTTTTATTTTAACGGGACATGTATTAAAGAGATTACCTGTTTTGGTTTTGTTAGATTTAACTGTTATTTTGCTTATTTGATTCTATTTTAGGTTTTAAAAAAATGCAAATTAAGGATTGTAATGAATCAAGAAGTTTTTGTATGCCAAGCTTTAAATAAACTAGCAAATCCAATAGACAAAGTTAAAAAAAGAATTGAGCCAAGAACCACATTAGGAATCTTTAGATGAAATTGGATAAATATTAGGTCAAACACTTAAATGCAGTTCTTTAATGTTCAGATTATCAAAATAAGAAATCATTCATGTTCTAGTCAAGATAACAAATCAGAATGTTATTGTCCTTATTTATATGTTCACGTCTCGATCTCTCTTTTAATATTCTTATTGTTTCTTCCTTCTAAATTCATATTAATTAGAATGGAACCTCCTTCATAGACCAAATTCTTAATTTTTAATAAATCGTTTATTTTTTTCAATTGTTGAAATTCGTTTTTTAAATGATTTAATTACTCTCGATTTGATATCAGAATTTTGTTATGATTATTTTAAAATATATGATCTCCAACTTGATTGAAAATACCTATCGAAATGGTGTATCTCCATAATTACTTGAATACAATTTTTTCTTTTTTGTATTTGATGTGATTTTATGTGTGAACTTGTTTCCAAACACACTTTATTAATCATGTGAGAATTAAAAATTAGTGCATGTTTGAATCAACGTTTCAACTTCCATGTGTCAGATTTGGAGTCACTTGAAACAACTAAGTGCATGATCTATGTTATTGAATGTGAATTGTTAGAAAATATGTATTGGAAACATTTATCTAAACACTCAAATCAATGTTTTTTCTTCTATAATATTATTGTTTCTTTTTAATTTCAATTACTATTCTCTCGAATAAATTAAGACAAAATCCTTCAGCTGTTGATTTTTTTTTATAACTGTCTTAATGAATTGAGATCCACTCGTTAATTCTTAATAACATTATTGTTTATCAAGTTCTTGCACTTGTCTATCCAGTGAAGTAGTGAATAAATAACTATTATTTTTCGTGCAACAATAGTGATACAACAATTTTGCATATTGGAAGGGAATGAGATTCTCTCCCTCTTCTTTTTTCTGTTTTTTTTTTTATTACTTCCTCCACAATCCTCCTTTTGCTTATGGACTATTTTGTAATAACTGGGGTTGGCCCAAAAATAAAAAGCCCAATTCTTTGGAATAAAAACTATTATGGAGAATGACGTAATATATAGCTCCACCATCCATGGTAAATAAATACTACTTAAAAGAACACGTCAACTTCCAACGTTAACTATTTATTCGCTAATTCATTGGAATTTCTCAAGTACGAGATAAGAGAATAAAAATTATATAATAAGTGATTAAATGAGTAATTATAAATATGATTACTCTTTATAATGAAAAATGATTGATAGACACAACACAAAAAGGTGTATTTTATAGGTTATATATACTGTGCGTGATAAAAAAAATAAAAAAATAAAAAACATGTGCGTAACATATTTTTCCTTTTGTAATTTCTCGCTCTTCCTCTTCTTTAGTTATGTTCCCTTACCAACGCGTGACACAGTTGTATAGTAGCACTATAATTTGGCCACGAATTTCGATAGTTCAAAGCACGAAGAAGAAGAAGAAGAAGAGAGGTGGTAACAGAGAACCAACCAAAATGGGGAATATCGGAAGCCGGAGAATGAGGCGGCGCCACCAACAAGGGAAAGACGAAAACAACTACGTTGAAACTCGCCGTCATTATCGCCACCCTGGATCCTCTCCACCACCACCACCTTACGTTTACCGCGCCAAAACTGTCACCGTCAAGAATGATGCCATTAATATTCGGAAGGAGAGTCTTTGCGTGGAACCTGATGTGACCAACCCTCACCGTTTTTTTCTCACTTTCATCCTTGATGCCACCGCTCCTGGATGGTACGTAATGCCTCCCCCCACTTCATTCCTTCAACCCAATTTCTCTTTTTTTACTTACCCTACATTCAAATCTTGTGCTGCAAAATCTTCCATGTTTTCATCTTTCTTTCCATGCCACGTCAGGTAATGAATGAATCTGAAGTCTCATGTGTTGTTGTTGTTAGTCTTTTCAGATTTACGTCCATGATTGCATCCAAATTAATATATCTTGGTTAAAGAATTCGACGTTCTGATACATTTTCATCATTTTTGTGCGTATCTGGTATGATCCATAATCAAGATATGATTTCAAGATCAATCATTTTCAGGAAAAAAAAAATGATAAATTTGAGTACCATGTAAAGAAAAAGAACCAAAAACACACTTTTAAGGTTGTGGTATGGATTGAAAGATGTTAATAGATATCAGTCTTGATTATTTTTGCACGAATGTTCTTGATGAGATAGGTGTTGTTTGATGTGTGTGTTTGTTTTGTTTACGTGTGATGAAACAGCATTACCCTGATGTTTTATGCGAAGGAAGCTTCAGATGGTAAGCTGATAGCATCAAAGACGAGATGGGTTAGACAGATTTCAATGTTTTTTTGGGAAGGTCTTAATCAGAATTTTAGACAGGCTTTTGGAGCTGGCACTGAGATCTCGACGTTAGAAGAAGAGGGAGTAACCGAAAACGGTGATGAAGATGAAGAGGTTTATCCTCTTGTGCTGAAGGCCGAGACTCAACCTCCTCTGAACAGTAACGAAAATGATAGAAACCGATCTTTTCAAACTACTTTCGCTAGGTTTGAGAAGAAAGAGATGGGTGAGTACAAGATCCATGTAATGAAACAGGTTATGTGGGACAACAGTGCCAAGTATGAACTGTTGGAGATATATGGCATGGGTGGTGATCAACATAAATCAGGTGGAAAATGTGTAGTTTCTTTGTCGAAACCATGACAAATAGCTGTGTCTGCAGACACATGGTAATTCCTATTTATTCATTATCCTCTTATCTTCTTCTACTTAGTTTTAGTTTGGTGATTAATTTATTGATGTTTCAGTTGGTAGTATAGACCCATTAGTAAGGTTAGTTTAGGAAGAAGAGGAATTTGAAATATGTGGAGCAGTGTATTGGTTCCTCGGAGCTTTCTCCCTAGTTTCATTCAATAAGAACCAGTTTTTGTTTATTTTTCACTGTTCTGATACAAGTTCTATCAATATGTTTCTGCACCTGTCATGGTATAAATTGTACTTGGTTTAACTATTCAACATCATTTTGTATTCACCTTTGATTGTTTACAATACTATCCATAATCAATTAAGGAAAATGATTTTCTGACAAATTTCTTTTTAAACTTTAGTGTTATTTTTTAATTGATTTCTATTTTTCTATTTTTTTATTTTCAATATTCTAAAATTATTTAAAAAAAGGTTATCAAAATTTAGTAATCAAAATATCATTGTCCAACATGATTTGTTAAACCAAAATCTACACTTTCAATAACTTTTATTAGGTTCTTGTCATCTAATAGAATAAGAAAATGAATACTATCATCATTCATACAAACAAATGAGGAGTATATATAGACGTATTTGAATGACATAATATAGTTTATGGATCCTTTTGCATTTACTTGAGAACTTTTTATTCTTACAGCAAAAAGAATCATGTTCCTTTCTGTTGTGGATGTTTTAGAATAATTTTAATCGACGTGCACATATTTTTATGTTAGTATTATGGAGTTTACATAAAATGGTCACTTTAGTTTGAAATAAATTCAAACATTAAATCACCTATTTAGTTTGAAATATTGATCAATCATATCTATCTATCTATCATTCATCCACTAAACAATTCAAAACTTAAATTTGATAAACAAACTTAATTGAAAAAGGAAATACAATTAAAAGAAAGTGTATATTTGCAATGTATTTTGAAATGTTGTGAGTCTTTGCTTTTAAAGATTTTCAAAAATTTCCTAGTAAACCACGTTTTTTTTGTTGTATTAGTGACATGTCCATTTTAATTCAGAATAAGTGGTTTCTATCGTTTCTTTATTTTGATCCTAAAACCACCAAGATAGTTGTCCTGTATAAATTATAGATATGAAAGATAAAGTCAAACTTTTGAATACAATTTACTTTGACTCTTATTAATTGCCATTACAAAATAAATAATATTAAAAATTGTTTTTTTTCAAATATAAAAAATCATAAATCAGAAAGAAATAAATATATTATTAAAATAAATATCTTTTCACGATTTTATTTTTATTATGACAATAGCAAAAATCATAGTTTTAACAAAAAAACTTTTGCTTGAAGTCATGCAACTTCAAATATATAATTTTGGCTTAAATATATATTGGGTCCCTATTTTTATTGTTTTTATTCAATTTGGTCTCTGTTTTCGTTTTGTGTTCAATTAGGTCCTCAATTTCGTCAAATTATGGTCAATTTGGTCCTTTTGACTAACGGTGTGTAAATAGTTAACGTTTTTGAACAGTATATGCCACAATCAGCTCCTGGTTTTTTTAATTTTTTTAATTTTTTTTTAATTTTTTTTAATCTTTTTAATTTCAAAAAAATTGTCCACGTGTAAGTCACAATTGTGTCACGTGTCACTGCTAATGTCACATGTCAATTTATGGTTGTATTATTTATTTTTGTTCAATTTAGTGTCAATATTCGTTATTTTTGTTCAATTCAATTCCTATATTCGTTATTTTTGTATAATTTAGTCCCAAATTATGTTAAAATAGAACCATTTAATTTTTAAAATTGACATTATTATTAGTTATTTTTTAAATTCAATTATAAATTATAATATTTAATTATAAATTGAATATAATTCTTAGATTCATTTATTAAATAGAATATAACTGTTTAAATATTATTAAAATATAATTATTAAAATTTTAAAAATATATATTAACATTTGTAAAATTCACATTTAAATTTAAAATATTTAATATTTTTATTGCACTTTAGATATTAAAATCTAAAAGATTTTATATTTAAATGTTAATTTTACAAATATTAGTTTATTTTTCTAAAATATTTTGAATATTTAAAATATTTTATATATAAATTTTAAAAGTATTTTAGAATATAAATATTAGAAAGAAAAAAAATTAATAATTATAATCTTATAATATTTTAAATAATTATATTTTATTTAGCAATTAAATATAAGAATTTATTCAATTTATTCAATTTATAATTAAATTTAATAATTTATAATTGAATTTAAAAAATAATAAATTCAAATGTCAATTTTAGAAAAACTATTAATATAATTTGTATAAAAGATATTAAATTTAATGTCAATTTGAAAGGGACAAAATTGATTTATGTTAACAAAAATTGGGACTAAATTGAATAAAAATAACGAATATAGGAAATAAATTGAACGAAAAAAATAATACTACCACATGCTGACATGTGGCACTAACATTAACACGTAGCACAATTGTGACTTGACACGTGGACAATTTTTTTGAAATAAAATTTTTTAAAAAAAATTACAAAAAAAAATCAGAAAAAACAGGAGCTGACACGTGGATATAATGTTCAAAAACGTTAACTATTTAAACACCGTTAGTGAAAATGACCAAATTGACCATAATTTAACGAAAATGAGGACCTAATTAAATACAAAACAAAAATAGAAACCAAATTGAATAAAAACAACAAAAATAGGAACCAAATATATATATTTAAGCCTATAATTTAAAATTGTGAATCTATCAAAAGATTCCATGATAAGAATATGACTTTCAATTTTCAAATTATATAATTGAAACAATATTTTGTATTATATAATCTGAATTTGAAAATTCAGATATTCAGATTATATAGTCTAAAATATGTTCTGAATAATAATTTAAAATTATCTAATATGAATATGTCAATAGAACTTTCTTAAATGCTGGGTCTCTACTACGGTCATGATTTGGTCATCCTACCGGTAGTCATTCTATCGTGTTGGTGCCACAGCAAAATCAACAACTTTAAAAAAAAGAAAAACTTTTTATTTCTAATTTTTATATATTTCTTTTTACTATGTAATTTTTTTGTTTTAAGTAGATAATACTTTTATACACATAAAAATAAATGTTTGAATTTTTTAATTAAATTTTTATTCATGTTATAATAATTAAATTATTTGTTTAATTGTTAAAAGAGAATGTGTACACAAAAAATCATAAAAAAGTGCAAAATTGGTAAAATTTTAGTATGAATTATTTCGAAATGATACGTATATCGGGTGTCATCTGAATACGTATTCATTATGGAAATGAAGTATGTGATAACTAAACGAGTTGACTATATGTATATCGTGTCATTATTCAAAGTTATATAGCATCGTATTATATTTATTAATCGTACAAAGTATATTGAAATTTTTAGCACAAAATATGTTGAAATTTTATCTTTTTTAGACGTTATCTTTTATTAATTAATTAATGTTTTTTCTATTTTACTCGTATGTTAAATAAGTAGGTTGACTTTCTTATGACGTTTTCATTCTTTCGGTAAAATAACACGACTTTTACAAAAAAAAAAATCTTGTATTTAAAAAACGTTTGAACCAAATACTTAAACTGTATATTATCATTTATCTGTGTTTTGGATTTTTTTTGTTTCTTTTTAAGAAATGAATCGACTTTCTGTGGAAAGAAAAAATTTTACACAAACACATACACACACACACACATATATATATATATATATATATATATATATATATATATATATATATATATATATATATATTTTTTTTTTATAAAATATATTTTAATTAAAAAAAAAAATATAAATTATAAAAAAAATATATTATATC
>Ga0099822_1012386_pt1 | contig 10209 bp, 6 predicted proteins | sample CowpeawhiteBW_FD_76839 | JGI IMG/M metagenome (GOLD analysis project Ga0099822, IMG submission 76839) | Root nodule microbial communities of legume samples collected from California USA - Cow pea white BW | ecosystem: Host-associated > Plants > Roots > Nodule | place: USA: California | collected... | reverse complement strand
TATATATGTGTATATATACTATATGTATATATACATATATATATATATATGTATATATACATATAGTATATATACACATATATATGCATATATATGTGTATATATATATATATATACATATATATATATATATATTTATATATATTTATGCTGGAATATTTGATGAACCGATAACTTATTTATTTAAATGGTATTGAGTTGGGAAACTAATCTTAAATTTAATGTATAATCATATTATCTAACCCATTAGAATACTAGGAATAAATTTGAATGCTTTTGTTAAGTCAAGTCTAGTACTTAAAGTAAGGGTTATAATTCATTAGTGGTTGATGATTCTATCTATGATTAAAATTCTTAGATTTATAAACTGAAGTAATTGATTTAGAATGAACCATGCACATTCAATGAGATTGGATAACTACATTATTATATATTTAATCACTGGTACTATAGTTGAAGAAGATACATGGAGTTCAATCTTAATGTAGTTATATACATTTCTTGTTTTAATCTCATATTATTATTACTAAATTTCTCTAATATATTTCATCAATAATATTTTATTGAAATTTAATGCAAGTTAGGACAAATTAAAATTGTTTGAGATTTTAAACAAGATCCTATGGATATCAACTGTCATGAATGAACTAGCAACATTATTGAAGATAAAAAACAAATCCAAAGCTTGCAATCTATCTATTTGATATAAAACTTTAATTCTCTTTAACAAGAATAAACTTAAACCTTATATTCAACTTAGGATCTTAACTTTCTTTTAGTTAGCAACCTTATGATCCTTTGATCACTTTGTAATCAAGTATTTTAGCTAGGACTGGTCACTGTTTAAAAGAATAATTGATTATAAGTTACTATTGTTTCAAAAAAAAAATACTCAGTTGTTTAGCTATAAATGGTCAAGGTTTAAATAATATTTGGTTTGTATATTACGGTGTTAGTTTGCTTAGTGAAACTTGATTGTGTTGATATAAAATTGGATGTAGTTTCTGTTATAGACAAACGAGTATACAAATATATGGTGGAACCTGTGGCAGAGCCTTTGGTGGAGCTGTTGGTTGAGCCTATGGTGGAGACTATGGTGCTTGTGATGGATCTTGTGGTTTCTATTGCTTAGTCACAACCTATGCCAAATCATGATAATGTTTGCGTTATGCATGAATCTTCTACTGTTAAGAATTTAGATGTTTCTACTGGTGGTGGTGCGTTAGTGGATTCTGATTCATTAGTTGATATGTCTTCTTTGGAGGATGTCACTCCCATTTGTAGGAGGATGATGAGGTGTTCAAACTACAAGGAAACCTTGGAGTAGGCCAATGAAAATACTAAATCTTCAAAAACAAGGATTTCTAAAAAGCATTAAAGGATTTTTAGACCTTTTGAGGATTTGAGCGATTTACTTAATAAGTCTCTTAATATGTAGAGGAATTGGATTCTTGAGATTAGTTTTCTACTAGCGTTGCAAGTGGTTTACCTTTTTTCGTCTATGTATTTGCTTAGTTTTTTCATAATAGGTAGTTTTTGCCTATGTATTGTATATGGCCAAGTCAACCTAGTACCCGACCCAATAAAGTTCCTAACCAACTATATGTCGACTCATTAAGCCGAAATGGACATGACCCCTACCAATCTCACCAGGATGACACATTATTGACCACACGCTGACTTACAAGTAACTGGACCCTATAGCCTAGGCCTATACAAGTAAAAGGCCCATCAAGAGACTATAAATAGCACAGTACACAAGGTACATTATTACGTTCATTATTTATTGCATTTATTATATGTGTATGCACTTGGTTGACATAGGCATTTGAGTTTTTTTTTTGAGATAGAGGATTTGAAGTGCATTAGAATCTTTACAAGATATAACTTCGACTATGTAAGAATAATTGGTGCCCACTGTTGGGCCACCTTATATTTTGTGAAGAAAAGCGTTTATGGTGTCTACAAGGAGTAGAAGCGCTGGAATGAAGGAAAGCGGGTATAATCTAACCCCTAGGACCATGGGGCGACCAACAACTCCTCTTCACAACCTCATCCTTCACAACACAATTTGCCACTAGCCGACATCATGATCTCACTTCCCTCGCTCTTCTTAATATCAAGCAAGAGAAAGGGGAACCCTTTTTATCCTTCATTGATATATTCAACACAATTTCCCTTAAGATTAATAAGTTGTATCTCTAGGTCATATGACACTATATGATTACAACTCTAAGGTAAGGACCTTTGTTGATGACTTGGCTATGTACTCACCCGTAAGCATGGATGAGTTGAGGCAGCGAGTTTCTAAATTCATGCAGGTGGAAGAAATAAGAAAGTACATGAATAAGATCCGTGCTGAGAACATTCCAATTGAAAAACAAAGGAGTTGATCCTAATTTTACTCAAAATGGTGGTCCCTAATAGAGGGATCCTAAACCTACCTGGTTCTAGTGATACACTCCCTTAAATGCACCCAGATCTCATGTGTTAGAAGAAGCTTTGCAGACCAACCTTTTACCACTAACCAGAAAATCTCTAAACCCGCCCAATGCCGATATGAGTAAGTTTGCAAGTACCATCGCAACAATGGCCACACCATAGGCGCGTGTGCATAACACTCAAAGATAAGGTTGATGAGATAATATGGGTCAAGCACCTTAAGTTGTTCGTGAGACGCAACAGTTCGCGACCTAGTTATAAGAGGATTGATGATAGGCGAGAAAGTTGAAGGGAGAAGGAAAAGGAGGGCCGAAAGGATGAACCATCTCAATGTAGGGAAAGGTGCTCAAATAATAGACCCCATATGACAGGTACAATCAATACCATATAAGGAGGATTTGTAGGTGGAGGTGTGTTGTCTTCGGCCAAGAAGATAAATTCGAGGGTCGTTCAGTCAGTTCATGATGTGTTTAGAACACATAGGAGAAAGAGAATGCCTCATATCACCTTCACGAATGTTTATTTTACAATAGTAGATCCTTACCAAGATGATCCTATGGTCATAACGGTGGAGATTAAAAAATTTGTTGTCAAAAAGATCTTAATTGATCAAGGTAGTTCAATAGATACATTGTATTGGAAGACGTATAAGAAGCTGGAGTTTCCAGAAGACGCCATGACCCCTTATGACGAGCTTATATATGGCTTCCCTAGGGAGAGAGTGTCAACCAAAGGGTACATTCACTTGCACACCACCTTTGAAGAGGGTAATTTGACAAAGACAATATCAATATGATATCTGGTTATAGATATTAAAACATCCTAAAACATCTTGTTATGCCGACCATCGCTTAATATGCTAGGAGTTGTGGTGTCTATCCCTCACCTCGTGATGAAATTTCCCTCTTTGTTTGGGATATTGTTAAGATCCATGGAGACCAAAAGATGATTATGGAATCCTATAACACAAGATTACGACTCCCCTTTCTGTCACTCAGTACAAACAATCTTGGACGGCATGGCCATTGAAGGAAAAGACATAGACCTCAAAATGAAAAACGATGCCCCAATAGAACCGTAGGAAAAACCAACTCCTTCTCCTGTTTGAGGAAGCTTATGGTTTATATTAGAAGGTTAATAATAACTTAATAAATACTTTAAATAGTTATGTTTATAATACAAATTTTAATATTTAAATAAGTGCAATTGGTCAGATATTAAGACAAGCCTAATTAGGATTGATGAGCATTAAGAAGACAATATCTTGTACAATTATTTGGAATATTGCTTCCCAATATTAACTCCAATTAAATTTCTTCAATAAGTTTAACAAATTAAAAACATTATCGTCCACAGATGTTGAAAATTCGGTTTATGGAGAGTGAAACTGAATTCTCAATGAACAAATACCACTAATTTTTTTTCCTTTTAATTTTTAAAAACATAATTAAAATGCCAATATAAAATTCAAATTTTTAACATACCCGCTCTAAAAAAAAAAATTTATAAGAAATCGATTTTCGATAGACAAAATTACAACCTTTTTATTTCTAAAACTTGATAAAGAAAACGAAATTGGAGACTATTTCATAATGAGAATTTGGTTCCTGAATTTAAAGAAGTCCAGTTTGGAAATTAAAATAAAAATATAATTATTTTGATAAAAAAAACACAGAGAGAGATAGGCGCACGCGTCTCTCTCTCTATATTCTCTCGTCTTTTTACACGCTCTCTCTCTCTCTCTCTCTCTCTCTCTCTCTCTCTCTCTCTCTCTCTCTCTCTCTCAATCTATTCTTTCCCTCTTTTAAAAATCTTAGTCTCCAAGAAATCAAAGAGCACCATCACCTTGAAGCTAAACTTGTTGTGATTGTGAAGAACAAATCCTCTGCTACACTCTCCCAACCTTTCAAAACCAACCACACAACCCTCATTATTATTGTAACATGTTTCATCCACAAAGAGACCAACAACCCACGATTTCTTTTCCTCTGTCGAATGAAAAAGGACACACAACAACTCATAGTTATGACGCTTGGGGAGCCACAAACTCTGGTTCAGTAGCTTCAAAGAAAGCACCAAAAAGCTACAAGAATTGTCACAGCTGCAACGACATGGAAGTGCAATTCGGAACAGGGTCAAAGGTGGATGATGAATCTGGCATGTGTTCCCCTCCTTTGTGGTCCACGAGTCCTTCAAAGAGTCCCCATCACCGGAAAAACCACTACCGCTGCCTTTCCCCTGCATCCAAGACTCAAGCCATTGCAAGAGGCCAAAGGGAGCTCATGGAAATGGTTAAGAACATGCCTGAGTCAAGCTACGAGCTTTCTCTCAAAGATCTGGTGGAACACCCCAGGGTTGAAGTTGGACAAGAGAAAGGGGTGAAAGGGGTTAAAGGGGTTAAAGGGGTTAAAGAAGTTGAAGGGGTGAAATTGAACAACAAAAATGTGCATGCTAGAATGGTTGATAAGAAGGGTCAGGTTAAGGTTAAGAGAAGTGGGAAAATTGATAGTGGAGGATTTTATTTGAAAATGGTGTTTCCAATTTCTCTGGGATCCAAAAAGAAGACTAAGAATGAGGCCTTGGTGAATAATAGTCCAAACAAGGTGTCTCCTAGAACATCGGTTTCCGATGGATCTGCTAAGGGTGTTGATAAAGATTGGTGGAAGAAGAGCCTTTCAGCATCTCGTGGAGACAGTGATAGTGGTGTTTCCAGCATTAACAGTGGAAGCATGAAGAGTTCTGCTAGCAGCAACAGTAGCAGTAGTAGCAGAAGTAACAGCAGGTATGTTCAAACAAACCAATTCAAATGGACATTGAGTTTACATGTTGAATCTTGAAACCATAGAAATTGAAATGGTATGAATTTGGCATGAAAAAGACTATGAATTTTGATGGAGGACTTTGATTTGTTGTGAATGATGTCATGATCAACAAGTTTCTAACATCAAGTTAGCAGTTAAATGCATAAAGGAAATTAATACTGATGGTCTAGATTTTTATCAGTAAATTCTGCAGAAATTTCAATGTTCTTGTACTTTTCCAAAGTATTAGCAATTTGATAAATTCTTAATTAATGTAAAAACTTTTATGGTAATACTATATGTTAACTTTCAAGAAAAGGTTTCTGGCTGTACTTGAAACACGTACATAAAACATAATTATAAGCTAAAGTAACTGGTATGTTTTCTTATTATACTTTGTTTTAGAAATTCAGAACACCTATCTGTTTTTATTAAGTATAATCTTGAATAGAAGTTCTCCTGCTGCATAATAAACAGAAACAGAAACATGAAATCGGTAGCTTTCAAAATACTTTTTTTGACAGTAATCACAACAGTAAGTTGTTTCCTCTATGAAATTGTGTTTCTTGGGAAATATGTGCTTGTGTGTCTCTGGTAAATGACAAAGTCAATGAAAGTAAACAAAAGTATGCACGCATTGTCGGTTTATTGGCCTTACTTCACGGAGGTTAAAGGGTCAAAGGCACCACCTGTTGTAGTCTTTTAATTGATAAAGTTTGGTGGCGTAACTTTTAAGGTCTTTAAATCAAATCAAATGTTGCAGTGCTCAGTTGTTGGTGGATAAAAATAAAAAAAACAGAGTGGTCATGTTCGTGAGCTAGGTACATTTTTGTCGGACACCAAGATTCTAATTAACAACATAAATTGTTGATTTGTTGCATCACAACAAGTTTTATTGTTCCGATGAATAATCTATAGCACAGATTGCCGAACAACAGTAAAAACTATTTATTTGTGTGCACATAGATAGTAGTAATTCCAGTTCACTTGTTATCATTGCTTGAACATGGTAACAACTAACAACTTCTTTATGTCATTTTAGGTATAATAAATAACAGTTAGGCTTAAGATCTTCTATAATATTAGGTATTAGTTTGAATCATGAATTATTTTGTTAAGAATTTATTATATTATTATCAGAAAATTGACCGATAACTATTTTTTGGGATGCAGGCATGAAGTGAGTGGTAGTAGTTGCTGGCCTTTCATGCGAAGACTCGAAATCCAATCACAAAAATAGAAGTTGGCAATTATTATTATGAGTACAATTTGAAATACGTATATGCAATTATAGTTTTTAAGTTTTTAGACATGACATTACACATAAAAAAAAATATAATAATAATGTGAGGAGTGTGTTTATGAATATTTTGTCAGAAAGTTTAACGAAGTGGTATCTTTTATTTTATGTTTTCTCGAAGAACATGAAACCACCTCGAATTTTTATGTGATGAGTTGTATACCTTAGTAGGGTATAGTATAATGGTAGGGACATAAGCTTTGTGATCTTTTAAAATATTTAAGGTGGAATAACTATTTAAATACGTTATAAAACTATTTAAATCTTAATAACTATTTAAAAGATCATAGAGATGGGTGTATTAATTATAACATAGTTGAATCAGTATCAAAATTTTTCTAAACTCCTTTTAAATTTTGCCATATAGGGAACAATAACTTAAGTCATTATTCATGAAGACGCAAATCTATTAAATTCAAAATTATCACAAATGTTGTGGGAATTTTGGGACAGGTCCAATTAAATGATGTAAATGATTATGAAACATTAATCAACATAGAGTCATGCATTATAAATTTATAGTATTTCGAAATTCGATTTTTGAATTTGAAAATTAATTGGTGTAACCATACAATTCGATTGAATAGTAAAATCGAAATAGTTTATGAACTAGATAAAAATATCATTCAATAATACTAAAATATTTATGAAATTTAACTATTAATTAATTATCTAATTCAATTTTTACAAAAATTTAGATCATAATCAAGATTTAACAAATTTAGATATAAAGAAAATAAAGAGAATAATTGAGTTTAATAATCATGAACCGAAACTTAAATCATAACGTGTATGATTCTTAGAAATGTGAATTGATTAAATAGTTTATCCTTTCATGGATCCATGATAACCGAGAGAGAAAAGAACGAGAAGAGAAGAAAAGTTTGAGAAGTCTCCAAAAGATGAATTTTACCAGTGTCATCTTAAAACCTATTAATAAACTAAATTTGTGGGCGTGGTCAAATTAATCGAACCCAACCCACTTATTCACTAATACTAATAACAACACCACTAATTCCCTAAAAGCATGAGTGGAGAGCTCTGACTTTGTGAGGCATTTTGAGGTCTTTTGTGTATGCAAAGGGTTTCTTTTCTCAAATGAAAAGTTTGAGATCTTTCTCGTAGGTTTTCAAGGATGCCAAGAATGTCCACCCATGTTTAATAACCCAAGATATAACCTTTATAAGATGGATTATTTAAGTGATAAAAGGAATTAATAAAATTAAATAAAATTAATAATTAACATTGTTAAGCTTTATCTAAGAGAAAAATATAACATCCCATTTAATAGTCTAAATCATCAAACAAAACATTGCATATATGATAGTTCAAAGCATAGAACCCAAAATATAAATTGTATGTTACAGTCATCCCATAGAAACTATATAATTTATATACACAACTTGCACTAGAGTTTTCAAAAGAGAAAACACAAGTCTAAACTAAAAACACTAGAATTTTCATAGAAACTCTACTGTGCAGCATTTCCTCCTCTTCCCTGCACGGGGCTAGCTGCAAGATTTTCAACTGCTCACACCAATCAGGTGATCATGGCAAGAAATAACAGACACCAAAAACAAAAGAGACAAAAGAAGGGTAAGCTAATGATTTAAAAAGATAACTTAAATCAATTATATAGTTAATAACATACAAAAAGCACAAATAATCAATTATTTTCACACAAATTAATAATCTAAGACCCAATTAATTCAGATTCATGCATTGAAGTTGGATCCAAGCAGTTGTGCACTTGTAGTGGCATATCATGCTCTGTAGAGCGACAGATACAGAGTAAAACTCTACCACATACAAGGTTAATTTGTTAACACCTATGGTCAAGGAAAAACCCCTAGGCTAGGATCTCCTGCTCCTCTCACCACATACCTCATTCCTCTTTACTTGAGAATTTGAATAGTTATTAGAGCGTCAGGATAACTGCCAAGACATTCCCTACCTCAATGCATACACTACTACAATCATTGTTAATCCTCCTTGGGTTAGCGTCAACCAATCTCAACTCAATATCATATAAACAATCTCATATCATATACTCATCCTTTATAATAATTAAAAAGCTTCTATAACTACAAAAATATCATTCAAATCACTCAAGAATGCAAGTTTTAATTTCGTACTTACTCGCCCTACTAGTATCACTCGCCCAGCCACTGGTTGATGCTCGCCCAGCTAGTAGCATTAGCCCAACCACTAGTACAGGTATGGAATTTCCTCCTGGAAATTCGCCCAGCGAGTACCACTCGCCCAGCCACTGGCCTATGCTCGCCCAGCTCGTAGCACTCGCCCAGCCACTGGTCAAGGTCTGGAATTTCCTAACTTGGAAATTCGCCCAATGAGTATTACTCGCCCAGCGAGTCTGCAAATCTGCATAGTTCTGCAGATCAGTGTTCTGCATAATTATGCAGATCAACTTATTCGCCCAGCGAGGAGGCTCGCCCAGCGAGTAAGTAAATCTACACAATTCTACAGAAGTTGATTTAAGCAAAATTATACCTATTAAACCAATCCATACAATCCACACATTAATTCTATCAACATATTCACACAAATTGCATCCAATTGCACCTATAACATACAGTTATTCTCAAACAACAGATAAAACCTAAGTATTTATCATTTTCAAACATCACAACCCATTCCACATATCAAGCACATCAGTCAATTACAGAATAATCATATAATAACATTCCTGATAGGTTTGTGAGACATGATAAATATTAGCTTCCCTTACCTGAGATACTATATAGACAGTTCACAGAGAGTTCAAATACACCTCAATATCCGACAGTCCCTAATTCTCCCTAAGAACAACAAGAACATGATCAGAGTGCATCAATAGAACCATTGATAAGTGGAAAAACATAAGGATAACTCAGAAGTCACATGCGGTCTAGAATCATCCGCATGCAAGGAGATTTAGACAAAATATGAGAAAAAAAAGCAGAAAATCAACTTACTCTGTTTGAGAAATTGATCGGACAGAAATGTAGGGCGTGTCGCAGGGATCCCCCCAACGGTTTCTGATCGTTGAATAGATGATTATAGGAGTCAGAAACTTAGAGAGAAGGCAAAGAGGATTTTAGAAACAATTCTTAGAGAGATAAAGTGTTTATAACTAATGAAACCCGTTTATTAGATTTCTATTTATATTTAAGATATTTAATTATAAAATAATCGAGTTCCATTATTTTAAACACTTACTCATTCTAAACTACTATTTTCTAGGTCCTCACAAAAAACATTGAACCAAAATTGTGAGTTTCTTAGATAGTATGAATGCTTTATATAAATTGAGAAAAAAAAAGGGTCAAAGCAATAAGCAGAGGAATTTGATATCATCTAAAATGAAAATATGATACGAGAATAAATAAAAAATTTCTTTAAGAATATATGTAATTTGAATATTCCAAATTATACAGGACCAACTCTTTCTTTTCGTAATTGTTTATATTTTTATACTGAGTTACATTTTAAAAGTTTTTCATGTTAAAATTTATAACAAAATATTCAACAAACAAATGTTCATAAGGTGATGTTCGAATTATGGATGAAAGATCTGGGAAGACACATATAAACCTCTTTTAGTGTTAATATTATTTATCTATATATATATATATATATATATATATATATATATATATATATATT
>Ga0099822_1012383_pt1 | contig 10212 bp, 8 predicted proteins | sample CowpeawhiteBW_FD_76839 | JGI IMG/M metagenome (GOLD analysis project Ga0099822, IMG submission 76839) | Root nodule microbial communities of legume samples collected from California USA - Cow pea white BW | ecosystem: Host-associated > Plants > Roots > Nodule | place: USA: California | collected... | reverse complement strand
TTTATATATATATATATATATATATATATATATATATATATATATATATATATATATATATATATAAAATTTGAGATTCCAATTATTGCATAGTGTCATGCTGTATTAATCAAATTATAAAGATGCAGACAAATTACCCAAAAAAAATACTATATACTATCTATTTTATTATATTATATTATATGTTATCAACAATTTAAATTATATATTTATAATATTATTGATGATATTGTTTATATTTTAAGATTTACTTGATAAATATTGGTAATGACTATGATAAGAACAATTAGTATAAATATATATTTCATCTAAATTTTACTCAAAATTATTATCTTAACGAAAGCTATTAAAAAATTGTTCACAAAAATGTGGAGTCTACAGTTTTTTTTTATAATTTATTTAGTCATATATTTTGTTATGAAAATCTTTAACTAATGACGATAACTATAAATATGATAAAAATATTATTTAATATTATGATATTAAAATACTTATTTTTAGGCAACACTGTTAATATTAAATTAACATGAATTTAAATTTATTTTAAAACTAATATAATAATTTTTTTTTATCTTTTCATTTTGTGAAGTCTTACAATTTAAATAAATATCCTAAAAGTGATTTCATATTTTAAAATTTAAAAAACTATTGTAAAAAAAACTAAATTTATTTGATTTGTGTTTGAAATGTGTAAAATTATAGAAAAAAAGACAAATATATTTTATTTTAATGATTTTTGAGTTTTTATTATAAAGAAGAATGATTCATATTAATAGAAAAATCACTAAAAAAAAACAGCTATTATCGATGGTCTAGGTTCGTCAATATCAACACATCCATCGGTAATCTAATTTTTTCGACGAATTTCTGACAAGCCAAAATTCGTCGGTAAAAGGGGCGTAGCTAATATTTACCGACGGATAATGTCCTTCAGTAATTACCGACGATCTTATCCATCGATAATTTTCGAAGGCCTGCATCCATCGATAATGCCATTAGTAATTACCGACGGACACTATCCGTTGGAAACTTCATGATTTTGACGTATCATTTTCTGACGGATTTGGCGACGGAATCATCTGTCGATAATTTCATTAGCATTTTAAAGTGCATTTTGTTTTTGCACAGCTCACAAAATTTATCAAACCTACAATTTCACAAATATAATTAGACTTGCCAATCTTATAATTATATCCCTAGCCAATCCAAATAGGTATCTTATACAGACATCACACACATATATTCTAAGAGTCTACATATGAAAGTGAAATAAAGGTAAACATCTATCAAGAACAATCTCATAGGTTATGTTTAACTAATGTAAAAGCATACATAAGTAACAAACTCAATATAGAAAAAATTCTTAATAATCTACATAATCATATGAATGATTTTCTTCTGCAGAGTCTTCTTGTTGCTTAGTTTGTGTCTAGACTATGGTGGACTGGACTAGAGTGGCCTGGACTAGAGTGGATTGGACCGGAGTGGGCTGGACTACAATGGGTTGTTGTTGGGGCGGTGTTGGGCCGGACTGTTGTTGCTGATACGGTTGTGGGCATCAACAGGTAGAAGGCCATGACAAGATTTTGGGCATCACGGCCTCCTCAGCATTGCTGGAAGAAGATGCTTGTTGTTTGTGGATACCTCTTCCAGCAGTGAAACCTTTGTCAAGTTCTCCAGTGCCATAAAGTCTTCCTTTATTTTTTCCGCCGACAACATCAACCCGGCACTGTGTCTTAATGACGTATTCCTTATCAGCATCATCATTATGCTCTGACGCATCAGCATGAGACCCTTGCTCAGATCTGACTTGTGAGAGTCTAATTGAAAATTCTTGTTGTTAAAGAAAACAATGACAAATTAGTTAAATAAGGTACGACATTTAAGTTTAAAGGAAATAATAAATAGTAAAAGGATTTCCTTACAAGTGTTCTATAAGACCTTTCATCAACAAACTGGCCACATCCCTTGTGAAGATGAGTTTGGTAAAATACCTCATCAATATATGCCTCTCGCCCCACCTCTTTTGCCTTTAACAAAATAAAGAGTTATATATATATACATAAGTTTTAAAAGAAGTAAATTATATCATAATATGAAAATAAAAAGAATTAAGGTTTATACCATACGAAGGGCATGCTCATGAGTGATAATGGAACTACCTGTGTGTAGGGTCCCACCCTTTTCTGAAGCTCTATTCCTCTGGGCTGTAATACATTTATTGCGATAAGAAGGAGAATTCCAATGTTCTAGCAATCGATTCCAGATATGGTCCCCAATCTAATAAGGGCGCTCTTCTGCAATCCGGGCATCTCTAAACATCTCAGATAGCCTATGAGATGCTCTGGTGTGGAATTTTTTTTAATTTGACCTTCGTGCTCAAGTCTCCACTGAACCGACCTCTGTAATAATAAATCAAGTACATATGATCTTAACAACACAATATGCATGGTATTTAAAGTCTAATAGCAATTAACATCTATTTTTCATTTGAAATACATACATAAATATGGAATGAAAATAAGTTTCATGACGTTTTACCTTAAATCGTTGCCAGAAAGGTTCTTTCTCTTCTAGAGGTATGGCTCCCCATGATGGCCAAGGTGATAACGCTGTCGTTAAGCGATCAAATTACCACTACTTAACTTTAGCAACCTCAGTATTGCCAAGTTAAGAGTGAACAAACTAGTTAGGGTTAAGCTAACCTTGAGTCGTCTCTTAATGAATACACAATTGATTTCAAATATTTAAGTTTTATAAAAATCTATCCTAAATGCAATTAAAACTAGTAATTATAAAAATATGGATTTTTGATATGCAAAGAATGAATGTCACATAAATAAAAGATTGTAAACACAGTAATAGAAAATAGGTCAATTCCGCTGCTTTTTCAAAATAGGATTCTTCATCGGTTATCTAGAGATTATTGTTGTTGATTTACAAATCAATCAATGTAAAGTATCAATTCATTTATTGACATTCTCACTTTTAATCAAAGTACAATCTCAATTAAAAGTGAGAATTTTTAGATTATCCATAGTAAATTCAACCAAAGTACAATCTTAATTAAATTTTACTACGCCTAATCATGTATATTCCTTTGTTTCCTTACCACATAGAAAATGTAAGACCCGCGAAAAATTAAACAGTTAATTAAATAATTATTTAATAAGTGCGGGTAATAGAAGCCCTTAAGGGATTTAATGCAGAGATCTATGATGTGAAAAAGTACTAGTTCAAATGGTTGAGAGTACTTAATTGTGTGAGAGGATTTGGGTTTGAGTCTTATGTGTGCCAATTGTGTGTTATTTTAATTTATGCATTGTTTTGGTGATATACTTGAATGCTATACGTGATAATAAAATCCTAAAATTGTAGGAATTATCACAAATATGAATTGGTTGATTTGGTTGTGCACTTGCCTTATGGTTGAAGGGTTGTGGGTTCAAACCTTGTTGAGAATTAATTAACTCTCTTTTTGCCAAATTTTCCTTTGGCATGAATGTGAAAGGGTTTAGAAACCCTAGCAGCCAATAGAGAGACAACTTGAGGGCTGGAAAACACTAGGTTATTATTTAATGATTAGCCTTAATCACCATTTTAATTAATTTTCGTTTAATGGATTTAAGAGGTAATTGAGATAGCATTAGCATTGAGAGAGAGAGAGAGAGAGGAAAATATGTGAAAGTAAGGCCTAGAACCTTCGTGTGAATTCTGGAACGAAGTTGGTTAGAGAATTCAGACTGGTGGGAGAGAAAAAGTGGAGTGGAAACCATTGTTGGGAGTGCAAGCAAAGGACAAGGGTGATTTTGGGTTAGGGACATATGAAGTTCGAAATTGGAGCAAGGAATCTAGGTAAGGGGAGTTGCTTAAAATGTTTTATTCGTACCTAATGTATAATGCTTGATTATGATCATAATTGCATGAAATTCCTCTATTTTCGCTGTTTTTCGTGAAGTTTCTGGATTCCGCCCAGAAACCACCTGACGGTAGGATGTGTGCCGCTAGGCAACTCATCTTCCCTGCCCAGTTTTGTGGGCTCTGCTATGAACCGCCTGGCGGTGGAGGTGAAATTGCCATGCGACTCATGATGATTGTTGCGGTTTTTGTGCAATTTGTGATTTCCTGCGATACTGTGATTCTCCATTTAGAATGGTGTTTCTGTCCATGTGTGTGATGATGTTTAATTATTATTTTTATGATGCTTGGGAAATAAGAATTGGAAATATAATTATGAAGCGAGGGTGTTAGATTGATGAATGAATTGGAATTAAGAACAAATCGAGGTTGAGTTTCGTTTTGGGTTTGAATGAGAATGATGTTGTTATTTTAGGCACTTGTAATTGGAATAATCATGAGCTGTGGTTTTGGGTATGAAATATTGGAGTTGGTAGGCTATGTAGAGTGGTGTCGTGGCATAGAGGAACCTCGTTTTTCCAGGAACTGATGTGCCGCCTGGCGGCCAGTACCATGCCGTCAGGCGATAATAGTGAACCAGCACTATTCTGGAAATTTTGTGTCAGTGACTGCGAGAGATGGTGCTAATGAATCGACTTCAGGGTTGGAGCAAGAAAAAGTTGGAATTGGAGGAATTAAAGAGTAAACTATGATGGAGGTTATTATAATTAGGTACGTGAGGGGTATGATAAAAAGGGTAATGAAGCGTAACTGATAAGGGTTTGTTAGGAATCAATACTCTGGTAAATATGAGGTATAGGAATTTCAGATGTTGATGCAGGTAAATTGGCTATAAAGATAACTGTGAATGTTTAATGATCAATCATGAGACTGTGTGGCTTAGAGTGGAGTAACAAATATTAAAGTAGAGTAGTGGTATTATGCCAAGGGTAAGCTAACGGGTGGTCCAAGTCCTTTTGTTACTGGATTGATGGTGTTATGTTCCAGGATTTAGATAGACAATAGAGAATGAGAAAAAATTGGGAAAATTCCATGCCTTAAAGAGAAGGATTTGGGGTTTTGTTTTGGTGATAGGCAACGAAATCATACATGAAGGGACAAGTTACTAAGAATCAGACCCTAAAGGATAAGCATACAAGTATAACTTTGAAGGTAGTATAAATATGTATGATACTGGGTTGTAGAGGAGCTAACATAGTAGCTGATACACTACTGGTATAGCACTTGGCTGCACGGGTGTGGCCGCCAGGTGAAAGACTACTTGGGATGTGCACTACAACATGAACCGGCTGGCGGCAGGGTGCGCCTCGCCAGGTGATGTTCGTGTAACAGTGGGGCTGGAATAGACGTAGCGTCTGGCGGCACGGAGTGACCCGCCAGGCGGTCTGGGCAGATTTTGCCTGACGACGCTCAGGCCACGCCAGGCGATAGCGTTGTTGTTCATGGCTTGTTGGTGTAATGTTTTAACTCAATGATATTATACTTGGATTGGGAGATGCTGTGCCATGAGCGAGTAGGTTCATGGATGGTGGTTAACATGTGATGATATGAGCGGGGAGGTTCATATCCAGTTACTCTCGCGTGGGGATACGAGCGAGGTAGGTTCGTATGTTCCGTGCTCACGCTTGAGAGATGCTGCGTGCGGTGAGGTACGTGGCTGGTGGATCACATATGTTGGACTACGGACGGGTAGGTCTATAGAGCAGGACTACGAGCGGGGAGGTTCGTAGGGCAGGACTACAAGTGAGGAGGTTCGTCGAGGCAGAACCATGAGCGGCCAGGTTCGTGTGAGCATCATGTTCTCGAGTCCAAGGCTAACCATTTTGTGTGATTTTAAGACTGTGAAGTCTTGGGGTTAAGGTCTTGGCCAAGAACTAAGTAGATTGAATAAGATGGGTGTATGACTTATATTGCATATTTTATATGTTATTTTTATTTTCTCAACTCACCCTTTTTGTTTGTGTATGGTGATGATCGTGTGATTCGTTACACGAGAGTAGATGTTGATACAGGTGATGCTAAGGATGCTCAGGCGACGGAGTGAGGGCTAGCTTGGGAATTAGAGCTAGGAGATTTTCATATATATTTTGTTATGTTTTCGTTTATGAATAAGAATTTTGGAACTTGTAACACTTTTGTTATTTATGTTATCAGTTTTGGTGCGTGTTTTCATATTTTAAATTTTCTCGCGTTTGGAAATTAATAATATTGCGACTTTTGATATTCATTTTTTTCTTTTTATTTATTTATTTAAGTAATATTCCTTAGGAATGTTACAGAAAACTTAATTAATCAAAGTAAAGTCTTGACTAATTTTAGTTAAAGTGATTACCTTTAATCAAAGTACAATCTCAATTATTGGCAAAAACTTATTTAATCAAATGAAAGTTTAAATAAAATCAAAGTAAAGTCTCAATTAAATTTAAAAACCTTTTAAGTCATATGATTAGCATGCGTGTAGATTTAAAATCATTATTTTCTATTCAATTAAGAAGCAAAAGACATAGATAAACAAAAACCACAACAATAATCAAAAGAACAAATAAATTAATTCATCTAACCTCAAAATCCAATTAAGAAATTATAGTGGAATCAACCCTAAAATCTTAGCCCTCCATGGCTTGGATGGAATACATGATAATATGATGAAGGAAAGAAATGTAAAAAGAAAGGAAGAATGAGAGATATGGTGGAGGACGGTATCTGCCAAAACCAAAGAGTTGTTAAGTCTCGCTCTTCTACTCCCTTATGCCTCTTTATATAAGTTTCAATTGGACTTGGACTTTATCTATCGGTTGCTAAAGTCTTTTATCTTTATTTAATTAATTAGCAACTTAATTTCTGTCCAATTTCCAATTTTGTCCAGAATTTTTATCTTTATTTTAACCATTTTTACAATATTGACCAGAATTTTACCAAAGTTGATTGTTGCTTTGACCAATAGACCTATTGACCAGTTTGACTATGTAATAGCAGACTGACACGTGGCAGAGTACTTTCTCTCTCAAAAATTAGGGTTTCTGCAGATGTAATGGAAGAATGAGGCTGACGGTTGTGCGGTGCAGATTTCGACGCGATTGGCGGTGGCGCACTTGCTAGCTCACGGTGCAAATGCAGCAGCGTGAATTCCCGGATTCGTTCTCCATTCTGCATCAGGTCATGTGTTGCTCACAATGCTTTGCAGGTTTGATGGTTTTGGCTCGCGTGGCTGACGGTGGAAGAGCGGCAGCTGCCGGCACGAGTGGTCATGGTGGCACGGTGGCTGAAATTAGGGTTACGGTTTCATTTTGGGAGATGGTGACGTGGCAAACTCCGATTGGTCAATTTGGTGAGTGGAGGACTATGACATGTGTCATCATGTGGTTGGACAAATTTAGAAGGTGAGGATTGCCATATGGCATAATCTGGTTGAGGTGGGTTTAAATGGTAGGAGGGGTGCAACTTAGTAAAAACTAAGGGTGCAGAACATGTTTTTGTGGTCCACTTGCATGAGGAGTGTGTAAATAAAAACTAGGGGTGTATTTAGCTCATAACTATTTCTTTCCGAAATTTGCTTATTTTGGACTTATTTTGTAACTGAGAATATTTCAAATCCACACTTTTAATGACCCATATTAAACTTCAGTTGCATTAACAAACGTTAGAATATCCAATAATATTTTATGCAACTAAAATCAATTTTTACGTCATTTTTAACTTATGTACTCAATAAATCCAATAATCACAAATCCTAATTAAATCAATCCTTAAACACAAAAATTCTATTAAATCCCTAAAGCTGAACATTAAATGAGGGCAAAAATTTGAACTCATCACATAACCACACTTATCCTTTATTCTGAGGTATTTTATTCCATTTCTTCATTGGATTAAAGGAATGAATACAAATGGAAACAAATCAATTGTCTAGAAATCATGTTGTCATCCACATACAAACGGAAAGATTCTATTTTTCACACATGAGTTAATCTTTTGAGTTTACAAGATAATCAAATATGAAAGAGAAACACTCAAGTTAAATGTATATTTTCTCACCAAAATTCGCTCAAGTGTTTTGGTTTGTGTTTCCACTCAAAATACCCATGCAAGTAAGTACTCCCAATGCTTAACAAGACTCTAATATTCACAGCTTTTAGAAAACATGCATTCAAGGATCATGAGGACTTTTCACAAGTTATAACAGGGCCAAGGCAAAGGTAGGAAACTTTTTTAGGATTTTAGTGTTTTTGAAATAGTAAGGTAGAAAGAATTATGGAGCATACTCACCCCCACACTTTATTTCTCAACCAATTTTAACATAATCCACTAGCTCCTTCTTTCTTCCTAAGGTAAGGAAAAACATGGTCTTTTTCTTTTTAAGGTTTAGCAATATGCTAGAAACAAGAAAAATAAGTTTAAAGCTCAAAGGGTTTACAAATGGATCAATGTCATGGTTAGCTTATTTGGCCAAGTAGCTAAAAACAAGAAATGCCTTAGTCATATCAAATCATGCATATTCACCTAGGAATGACACATGGTAGTCCATCCTTTACAATAAAGGTCAAAACTCTTTCACAAAAGTGTGTGGTGTGGAGGTAGGTGGTGTTGGAACCACAGTAGGGTGTGGTGTAGGTACCACAGTAGGGTGTGGTGTAGGAACCACATAAGGGGATGGTGACAGAATGGATGTAGATGGTGTGGTAACCCTAGCAGGGTGTGGTGTGGCTACCGCAACAAGTGATGGTGCCTGAATGGGCGTACTCTGTGGTATTTGGCCAGGAACCCTTATGGTATACTATGGTGGCTGTCTTCTTGGCTTTGTCTTCTTCTTCCCTTTATCAGAACCAGATGGACGTCTAGGTGACATTGCAGCAATCAAACTATATAAAACAACAAAATTGAACATCAAAATATGAACAAGATAGTTATTTTACAATTTAAAATGACAAGTGTAATTTCACATTACCAACCACAAAATAATACTTTTATAAGTGATATATTTAAAGTTTTCTAAAACATAATTAATGAATCTTTGACATAAATTTAACAATTACAACATCTCATAACAACTAAATAATTCAATCATCGTTGTCATCCTCCTCCTCCTCATTTTTGTCATGATCATCATACTCGTCGTCGTTATCATCATCATCATCCTCATCTTCTTCTTCTTCTTCTTCTTCTTCTTCTTCTTCTTGGTCGTCTTCATCTCCTTCGTTGTCTTCTTCTTCTTCTTGTCCATCTTCTTCTTGTATTTCTCCTTCCAATTCTTCAGGAGAACCATCAAAGTCATGCAATGTAGATACACTTTCAACTTCAATTATTTCATGGGCATGTGACATTTCATCAACTTGATAGGGAATATCCTCTTCCACCTCATTTGACTCAATGCGAACCCTAGGCTTAGTTTGTATCGCAACACACCAACCACTTTTATCGATGCTTCGAAATGTTGGAAATGGGACATAGTAAACTTGTCTAACATCATTTGCTAGAATTAATGGATCAAAAGGTCGGTATCTTTTACTCATATCAAGTTCAACAATATTATACCTAGGATTCATCCTTGTACCATCTCTAGAAGGATCAAACCATTCACAATAAAAAACAATTTCTTTCTTTGGAGAAGTACAACTGTTGTACTCTAGCTCAAATATTTTATGAATTATTCCATAAAAATCATCATAACCACCCTCTGTAATGCCCTTGACGTACACACCACAATTAATTGTCTTCTTTCCTTTGGACCATTCATTAGTGTGAAACTTGTACCCATTAACAAAGTACATGTGCCATTCTTTTATGCATCTCATGGGCCAATTTGCCAAATCCCTTAAATCTTGATTTTTAGGACTTAATGGCGCATTATAAACCTACAAATATGCAACAATAAATTGTTACATGAATTTCGATAACAACAATTTGTTTAAGAAACAAGAGCATACATACTTGATGCTTGAACCAGTAAGGAAACTCTGAGTATATTCGAGCAGAAGAAGTTTCTTCATGTACTTGGTTAGCCAGAACGAATGAGGTATTAGATAAGAATACAATTAGTAAGTATATAAATTTCCTGATTAAGGTGCAGAGATTGAGATTAGAACATACTCAAGGTACGATTTAACTTTAGTGCAATTGATTAAAACATGGATGCCTGCGTGACGACCAACTTGTCGAAACATTGATAATGTCGAGTCACATGTTTCATTTTGCCAGTGTGTTTCATTCCTAACATTGCTAGGCGACAAGATGAAGTTCTTGAAATAATGAGAACAAAAATATGTTGTTTCACGATGCAAGTAGGCTGCACAAATT
>Ga0099822_1012382_pt1 | contig 10214 bp, 9 predicted proteins | sample CowpeawhiteBW_FD_76839 | JGI IMG/M metagenome (GOLD analysis project Ga0099822, IMG submission 76839) | Root nodule microbial communities of legume samples collected from California USA - Cow pea white BW | ecosystem: Host-associated > Plants > Roots > Nodule | place: USA: California | collected... | reverse complement strand
AATGAAAGACATGGGTGAAGCCAATGTGATTTTAGGTGTTAGAATCATAAGGAAGGGAGATAGTATATTACTATCCCAAGAATAATACATTGAGAAACTTCTTAGGAAGTTTGGATATTATGAGTTCAAACTAGTGAGTTTAATGAAAAATTAATGAAAAATAAAGGATAATCTATTTCTCAACCACAATATGCTTAGATAATTGGGAGCTTACTACACTTAATGAACTTTTCAACACCTGATATTGCTTATGCAGTAGGTAGACTGAGTAGGTACACTCGATGTTCTAATTAAGAACATTGGGATGCACTTGCAAGACTTATAAGATACTTACGAGGTTCAATGGATTATGCCATTGAATATAGTGGATTTTCTGCTGTACTAGAAGGGCATAGTGATGCTAACTAGATCTCTGATTTAGATGAGACAAAATCCACTAGTGGTTATGTATTCACACTTAGGGGTGGTGCGATTGCATGGAGATCAGCTAGGCAAACAATTATTGCAAGATCAACAATGGAATTTGAGTTTGTTGCTCTTGAAATGGTTGGTAGTAAGGCTGAGTGGTCGAAAAACTTCTTAACAAACATTCCTCTAGGAATGAAACCAACCTCATCTGTATCAATACATTGTGATTGCCAATCGGCAATAACTACAGCTAAAAACAAGAACTACAATGGAAAGAATAGACATATACAATTGAGACATAATTTGGTTAAGCAGCTGCTAAAAAGTGGAATTATTTCCATTAATTATGTGAGGTCATAACAAAATCTAGCAGATCCTCTAACTAAACCCTTGGGAAGAAACATGATATTAGAAACATCGAGGAAAATGAGACTTAAGCGATTTGTAAAAAAACAAATGATGGCAACCCAACCTTTGTGATTGGAGATCCCATGAATAAGGTTCATATGGGTAAAAATAAGTCATTTGTTAGTTCTGATAGCACTAAATTGATTTTAATCAATAATGTCCATTCCTATGGTGTGTGTGTGTGTGTGTGAAAGTGCTAGAGACTGTATTTTTTTTAGGTTAAACTTTGTGATTAAAACTGGTGTAACAATTTTAGTTTAAAAAAGTTTTAATGGTTTTCATATCCCTTACGGGTGGTGTATGATTTGCAGCATACACTTGATGAAATCACCTATATGAGTGTTAAGTGGGGCTACTTGTATGAGATTTTAGGATGATCTCTAGAACACTCATGAATACCGGGCACGTGCATGGCCTACTAAGCACAACACAACGATAACAACAAGGATTGTGGGGGTGTATTGTGATTGATAAATCGCTAACACACACTAAGTGTTTTGGTTCATATAGCTTGTTATACCAATAACACTTTGTGTTAAGTTTCTCAATCTAGGATTGGTTCATATAGCTTGTTATACTAGCTCTAATGCATTACATCCTATGTGAGACCCAGGATTTCTTTCGTAGTTCTCTCTCTATATCTTATATTTTTGCAATATGTGGGGGATTTTTTAATATAATATTGCATAAGGCATATATATATATATATGTGTGTGTGTGTGTGTGTGTGTGTGTGTGTGTGTGTGTGTATGTGTGTGTGTGTATTGCCTTTGGTAACAAAATTTGTTTGAGGCACCTCCCTTTTGGCTGCCACAATACTCTGAAGCTATGCCCACACCTTCCAGAGCAGCACATAAAGTGAAGATATTATTCTACAAGCAAAAGGGTGGTTTGGCAGTTTTATGGCATGATGCTTATGAACGTTGAGGAGTTGTTGTTGTTTTTTCCACAAGTTATGTGATTCATCCGTAAACCTTGGTCGGCATATCTTGGATCTGATATCTTCTTTCCATGGGCCGTGGTGTTAGATCTAATTTCCAACATCTATAAATAGAGGCTTAAGTTCACCTCCGAAAACACACAACTCACATTTCCTTTCATTCTCTCTTATTTTCTCACTCCTTCCCATCTTATACTTCTATTATAATATCCTGAGTTATTTATTTACTCTTTTTTTAAGAGATAGTCTTGCTAGATTCTAAGATCCTTCCTGTTGTATCCTGGGGGGCTTGCGCAATACACCGCAGATAAGTCCTTAAGGACAGTAAATCTATACATCTCGTGAAGTTTTTTTTATTCGTGAGTTTGTCAGCTACTACAACAAAATTATATAATTATCAACAAAAGTATTGCTTATATTGTTATCTAATTCTAGTATGTTGGGCTACAACACTTTCACTACTCTAATGGATTTATCACTTCGTTTTCATATAAATTCTAGTCCACCCCTGTTTGATCCACTATGTTATCAACCTTTGGTCGATTGTTATATCTTACAAGCATGTGTCCTTATATAACTCTTGTTGTCTAACAACTAAGCCAATTCATGGCTAACTCAACTCAAATTCAGTTCTACACTACCATGGGGAGGTCTTAAAGTTTGTCTCAGCAAAGTCTCATGTTCAGTTGTGATTTTCCAGTCCATGTTCTAGGTTTCAGCAATGCAGATTGATTCGATCATTTATGGGACACTACATCTTCATTGGTAAATTTTTGGTTTCTTTAAAAACTAAGAAACAACACACGGTGTCTAGATCATTTTTAGTAGGGGTGGGTAAAAAATCCAATTTTCATGATCCAATCTACTTTTTCTCTTATCCAATCCATTTAATATCCATTTTATTAAAAATCCAATCCATTTAAAATCCATTTTATTGGATCTGGATTTCAATCTGATCTACATTTTATATATTTTATGGATTGGACATTCATTCTCTAAATCTAGATTTTCAAAATGGATAATCCAAAATATGCAATCCAAATTTTCAATTTATATTTTTGGTTAGGTTAGGCCAAAGGTCGGGACGAACTAGCCCAAATTTAGACGTATTTGACTGAGTTGGCGTGACCCTATACAAAATTAAGCCGAATTCGGCCAAATTCAGTCGTCGATCCTGATCGAAATTTGGCCCGATTGGTCTTGGATAAAATTTGGAAGTATTCAGTCGAGTTGACCCTGACCCAAATTTGACTGCATTCAGCCGCGACGACGGCGACCAAAATTTGGTCATATTCAGCCTAGTTGGCTTTTGTCAAAATTCGGTCGAAGTCAATCAAGCTTGCCTCAATTGAGATTTGGCCGAGGCGGCCCTGGCCCAAATTTGAACGTATTCGGCTGAGACGGCCTAGGATGAAATTTGGTCGTATTCAAATGAGTCGGTCACTATCGAAATTTGGTCGTATTCAACTGAGTCGGCCACAACCAAAATTCTTACGAATTCAATCGATTCGGCTCCGGTCAAAATTCGGTCGTGTTGGCCTCGACCGAAATTTGATCAAGTTGGTCCAAACCCGAATTTGGTCGTATTCAGCAGCGTCGATCACGACCAAATTTGGTTGTATTTAGGCGAGTCGGTCCCGACCTAAATTTGGCCAAATTCAGTCGAGTTGGCCATGACCAAAATTTGGTTGAGTCGACCCTAGCCCAAATTTAGCAGTATTCGATCGAGTAAGTTTCGAACAAAATTTGACTATATTCAGCTGAGTTGGCTGTGATAAAAAATTGGTCATATTCAGCCGAGTTGGTCCCGAACGAAGAATTTAGTGGAATCAACCTTGACCGAAATTTGACTGATCAGGCCCTGGCCCAAATGTGGCCATATTTGGCCAAGTCAGCTCTAGCCAAAATTTGGTCATAGTAGGCAAAATCGGTCTTGGCCGAATCCAGTCAAGTCGATCTCGATTGAAATTTTGCCGAATTGGCCCTAATCCAAATTTGGTCACATCGTCCCCGACAAAATATCTGTCAAATTTTATGGTATCGGCCCTATGAACACAAGTTTTAGAAAATTCAATTTAAATTTATTTTATGAAAAAATTGGTTTTGGATTTTGAACTTGATCCAAATATTTGGATCTGGATTTAAACTTGATCCAAATATTTGGATCTAGATTTAAAAAAATTCAATCTATTTTTTCTGAAAAAATGAATTTGGATTGAAAATCTAGTTTAATTATTTGGATCTAAAATGGATATGGATTGGATCATTAAAAATCCAATCCATGATCACCGCTAATCTTTAGAAGTTGATTATAGGCACTCACCTCTGCTACTTGTTAGATGACTCCTTTATTTACTCTCTAGTATTTGAATTTCCTGTCCAAAACAACATATCCTATATTGTGATAATCAAAGTGTGCTTCATATTGCCTCTAATCCAGTCTTCCACGAGCACACCAAATATCTGGAAATTGTTTATCATCTTCTCCATGAAAAAGATCAATCAAGTCTTATGCGACTTCTACCCGCTTCTTCAACTACCAACTTGCTGACAAGTTTACAAAGAATTCCTCCTCGCGATGTTGTTTGACATTCACACACATTCAACTTGCTGAGAGTGTAAAACAAAAGAAGCCCAATGCTCCCTTAGTCTAATCTATTTCCCAAACTTCAGCACATCCTTCAACATATTCTTAGCTTGTTTTCTGTTACGTTTTGTTGTACGCATGAGTACATTCTAGAAAATATTTGTTGTATATTACACCATTTTTTCTTGTCTTTTATGTTGTCCTTGTTGCTGCTTATTCAGCATGATATCATCATGTATATATTTTGTCCACATTTGGACAATCATACAACATGTTTGTCCTTTTTCTACTTTAGTTTTTGCATTGCCTATTTTTAAAACAATAATTACATATCTTTAGACATATCAAATTCAGGATCTGTTTCTAGACAAACTATTTCATATCCTACCTAGAGCGCACAATCTAGAAAACATTAGGCCTGCTTAAAAAAGAATGAGTTTTTCTTTTATTTAAGTAATAGAGATAGGTATTTTAGTAAATGTATTATAGCTATGAAAATATTGAAAAGAGAAAGCATGTGGTGGAAGTAGAAAATGACTAGAATAATACTTAAGTTCCATTGTACCGAGCTGTGATGTGCACGACAGGAGTTGCAGTTCTTTGTTGCTTTCAAAAATATTTTATTAACAAAATTGAAGATAACCTTTTAGAGGCACTAGGGTGAAGAGATGAAATATTAGTTGAGTTCCTTAAATTGGAAAACGTAAAAAGTAGGTGATGTGTATATATGGATTCTACTTAAGCAATCCAAATGGGGTTCTCCATTGTTGACGTTTATGTATATGTTAAAAATAAAATTTTGACAAATTATAAGAAAACTAAGTTAAATTTAACTCTAGAGAAAAAAAAAAAAGTGTTCCTACAATCTCTTTTAGAAGTGTTTATAGACTTCATCATGATATCAATCTTCCTAAGCATCAAAGTTAAACAATTGTATGCTTATTAATTTATTATTTGATTGTGTTATTATCAAATGTCATAAAAAATCAGAATTAAAATATTGGTAAAAGATTATAAAAACTTTTATTTATGGTAAGTACCTTTTCTTTTATAAAAGATCAAAATTTTGTATTTAAATATCGGCTATAGCAATCTTGCATCTAAGTGTGGTCAATTATTCTCTTAAAGTCAACGAAACTATGTATTCCATATTTGTTTTTCGGTTGAAATTATATCTTAGTTGAACTCAACTTATTGTAATCATTCTTAAGATTTGAAATAATTCAAATGTTTAAAATTAAGATAATTTTGAATCTCTTTCGGATTGCAAAAGTCTCCAAAATTCATGTTTATCCTCTTGATTTTCAAGTCAATTTGTTGACCAGGAATAACTACAAAAGATGTTACTTGCATATTCCTTGTTTTAAGCATTTGACAAAAGTAAAAGATCTATTATCTAGGTAAATATATGACAAAACCACCTGTCCCAACAAAAATCTGACGTGAAAAAACTATCTTGCTCGTTTTTTGTGATACAATATGATGATATTTGACTAATTACATTATGAAATTGACCAATTTTTTAAGGGCACATGAGGATTGAATTATCTACCAAGGAAAGTCTGAATTCTACAATAGAATGTTCAACCTACACTTCCCATCATGTGTGAAACGATCACATCCCCTCCACAAATGAAACTCAGATTGATTGCTACCATCCATGTATGTGAAACGAATTCCAAAATGCACTGAGAGCAAGAAAATCAAGCATGGTTGTACCTTGTGGATTTTGCAACACGATGGGGAATTGCACATGACACTGTACAAGTCGATCAAATATTTTTTCTCACAGAAACTGCAACTTACCTTTGTCTGTGAAGCGATAGGGAACAAGCATTTATAATGATAATATGGAGCTGTTGGCCAGTCATAGGCTTGGAAAATGTTAAACCCCCCCATCTCTTAAGACTAATTATAATTCTTCTCCAACTTACACGTACTTTAAACCATCATGCACTCTACTCAGGATACTCAAAAACAAGGCCTTTTGCTACACTTTTAGCTCTTCCATTACCAAATAGCTTGCTCACAATGGCCAATGCAAAATCTGTAACAGTGGCAAGTCCCTCACTAGTGATCAAATTTCCATCAATTACTACTTTGGCTCCATTTATTGCTTCGTCATTAACCTTGTCTAAGACAGAGGGATGGGCTGTGGCCATCTTGTCCTGCAACGGTAACAAATTTCTCATTTCAATGACGATTTCCTCAAATATTAGATCAGGAAACACGCACAATGGTAACAGTAGGGCAGCTAATACCTTAAGTAAACCTTGTTTATGTAGAATGGAAAGTGAAGAACAGATAGCCCCATATATTCTTCCAGCTGAATTTTGTTCTTTAAGAAGCTTCTTCAGAATTCTAGATTTGCTTAGTCTTTGTGTACCAGCAGTACCTCCCTAAAAATTCATGAAAATCTCAGCAACAACAAACAATAGGTGGGACAAAAACAAGAATCATCAAATTTTGCAGAGTGACTATCATAAACTAATTAAACTGAGTCGAGTGCAACTGCAATTGAAAACCCTAAAAATTGAAGAACCCCAACAATGATAATCATAGAACAAGACATGATTGTGACCATTCAATTTCACCCTTTGCTCTATGCACGTTGTATGTGGTTTTTGTTTGTTGGGGAGAGGGTTGTTACTGATTGTATATGTTTGAAAAGTTTAAAAATAGGGATTGATTTAATTTTGAAATTTGCAGTGCTTAATTTGGAAATCCACTAAAGTTTAGTTGGATTTGAGTCACCTTTATTTAGTTTTTAGTTGAGTGTTTAAATTGATAGTTTCATCTTTACTTGTTTACCCACTCTACCTACTCTAGCCAAGGATAAGTGAGTATTAGAACAAAATGAACTCCATTCAATTTTAACGTGTTCCAAACATAAACAATTAATTTATAAAGCAATTGAAATCCTATTTTCCACAATGGGTTATAAACATGAGAATCGATTTCCACATCTAATCAAACTTGAATTATCTAAAACTCAATAATAAAAGACTTCTAAGGTCTACTATAGCACCACGAAAAAATGCAGTAACACGTTTATTTTCAGAGTTTTATCTTACTGGAAGAATAATCAAATCATGTGCTGACTCTTGAGCATCCTTGATTAATATATCAGCAACAATTTTCGTTCCTTGTGAAGCCAAAATTTCAAGAGATTTCTCAACTGAAGCAACTATCACGTTAGCTTTTGCTCGCCTGAGAATATCTATCACAGTCACTACTTCAATCTCTTCAGAACCATGAGCAATTGGTATGAGGACCTGGGCAACATAATGAATAACTATATGTGTAAGTTTAAGATCCTTGTTTCAAAAGGATAGACAACTGAAGTCTTCCCAAATTATACAAATGTGGAAGTTAGTAATAACTTACACTAGGGGCGTGATGGCCAACGGACCATTCAACTTTATTGAACTCCTTCTTAGTTGCATTATCATCATCCGTTCTCATCAACTATTATAAAATAAGAGAGTATTGGATCAGGCACAGAACTTAACTGATGAGACGACATAAATCAAACATAAAAAAGAACAAGAAAAGATATTGATTTTTATAAATGTGATAAAAAAATATTGGATCCCAATTTACAAACATAGATTTCAAGCACATCTGCCATTGGTCACTAAATTTGCATTTCCCCTTTGATTTTTATTCCATTGTATACTAATTCAATGCCAGTACCATTACTTTCCAGCACGGAATTAGCCAGTAAAGAAAACAAAGAAACAACTGCATACAAGTACATAATATGATAACAAAGATGAAGGGAAGCAATTTATTCCTTTCAGGCAAGAAAGATGCTAATAAAAACAGATTACCAGCAATTCTGCAACCTCCCTAGCAACAGACTCCCCAAATAGCTGTTCGGCCAAGGACAAAGCAAACTGGTAAGTAGTTCCAGGGCCTGGGCTGGTTGTGAGTCCTCTGGAAACCTGAAGATTTGATTTAATGGCCCAAAAGGTTGGAAGGCTGTCGAAGAAGGCAGGGTGGCAAGTTATCTTGCATGACAAACTAGAGCATATTAGCCTTATCCAAATACCAAAAAAAAAACATAATGAAAATATAGCAAAAATTGTAGTGAGTAAAAGCAATTCCAATGGTATTATTTATGTAAAAAACTTGATTAGAATGCACTAATAGTATAATGTCATTTTATTATAGATTGGCATGCATGATAAGCTTGTTCACTTTCTTTACTTTAAATTTAACACAAACAAATACACACACACATATATTGTCGTTGTACAATTATTTGACACAAAGAGTCTGATAATTTTATCACACCATCCATTCTTTTCATTAATATGATAGGTTGATAGGATAAATTCTAATTGGATGTCGTGTACATATATAGATTAAGCTGTTTCCACTCCAATCTTGATCGATGGATCATGGGTACCACCACACTGTTAGGGCAACAACAATTTCCTATTCTAGATTTAGTCCGACAGACACTAAATGTGATTCATTTCCCTCTTAGATTTAGGCCTAACTTAATCTACAAATCCTACTCGTGATATTAAGGTTTACACTGATATGTATACACTATTTTACACATATGCAGGTTAGCTCCTCGGACGTGGGAGATTAACCCTTCTGCTAGAACCAACAATGGATAGCAAGATTAATTTGCATCCATGGCAATAAATTTAGATTGTATTGAAATCCAAGTTAAGCAAAGCACCTTCTTTCTCTTCAAAAGGCCCCATGGCAAAAGCGTGACAGCGGGAGCTGCACAAATAGCTCCATAGAGCCTGTTTTCCTCAGCTTGTTTGCTTGTGATTTTTCGCAGAACTTCGCAATCCCGTAGTCTTGCAGAGCCAGGCATTCCTCCCTGTCACTCGCGGTTAATACTACCATCAACAACACAAGAACCAGCACTAACAGTAACAGCAGTACCAACAGTGGTTTCGGTTAGAGAACTAACGGGTAAAGCAACGAGGTCAAAAATTTCATCGGAACACGTGGAAATGTCGGTGTCGGCCACTAGTTTGGTGCCTCCGGCAGCTTCTACTTGGAGCTGCGGCTCCACGGAGGCGACGGTGACATCAGCACCGGCGCGTCGAAGCACGTGAATCATGATAACGGCTTCCATTTCTTCGGTGCCCAAACCGATGGGAACCAGAACCTTCTTCGGAGGGATTGCATTTGGTGCTGTTTCAGGGGGAGAGATTGAAAGTGTGGCTTTCGGAGTGAACATTCTCTGCCGTGGAGCCGTGACGGTGGCGAAGGGTATGCGTGCGGCCACGGCGGAGGCGGTGACCGGAGAGAGGGTGGTGGAAGGTTGAGGCAGCAGCAGCAACGACATGAGGATTGGGGACTTCTGCTGCAACTCAACTCACTCTGATTCGAGATTAGATTACGACCAAAATTTGAATGCTTCTTTTAGTTTTTCTATTCTGTTCTTATAAATATTTTTGGTTTAATTACTCGAATCATACCTATTTTGGTATGAAAATTTCAAAATGGTATCCGCTTTGAACTTTGTCTCAATTTAGTACTCAATTTTGATTATTGCATCAATGTAGTATCCGCCGTTAAGTCTTCACAAACTGCGTTAACTACCTTGCCACATGTCAGTCTTTGGATTTTTTAATTTTTTTAATTTTTTTTTTGAATTTTTTTTGAAAAAAATTTTTTGCCACGTGTCAAATCCTTGATGTGACACGTGGCAAGGTACCTTGCAAGTGTCATTGTCTTTCTTTCAACTTAGTCCCCATATATGTGTATTTGTTCAATTTAGTACCCATATATGTTTATTTGTTTCAATTTAGTACCCAATTTATTTGTTTCAATTTTATTCAAATATTTTATTTTTATATGGAGAAATATTGTATCTCTTTTAAGACAAAATTT
>Ga0099822_1012374_pt1 | contig 10217 bp, 8 predicted proteins | sample CowpeawhiteBW_FD_76839 | JGI IMG/M metagenome (GOLD analysis project Ga0099822, IMG submission 76839) | Root nodule microbial communities of legume samples collected from California USA - Cow pea white BW | ecosystem: Host-associated > Plants > Roots > Nodule | place: USA: California | collected... | reverse complement strand
ATTATTATTATTATTATTATTATTATTATTATTATTATTATTATTATTAATTATTATTATAATTATAATAATAATTAATAATAATAATAATAATAATAATAATAATAATAATAATAATAATAATAATAATAATAATAATAATAATAATAATAATAATAATAATTTTTCTAGTACTTCTTTTCTCATATCAATAATATGTAATAATAAAATTAATATATTATGTAAGGTCCATTTATTTTCTGCCCTTTTGTAAGGACTGCCCCAATTTGTTGGGCCTAAGGGCTAGCCAAAGGGGAAAGATCAGACCTAATCTGCCCTAAACTTAAACTTTGTGCTCACTTTCGAAAAACAGAACCCTTCCACCCTTTGACGGCTGCCATTTTTCCTTTGCTCGGGTTTTGGATCTCGTTCATTTCTAAATGCAAACAAGCTCTCTTCCGTCCATGTAAGTTGATCTCTGCCATGCTCTTCTTCCTTCAACGTACTCTTTGTAAGTCCAGCTAGGGTTCGTACTGATAAACTAGTTTAACTCTGTCCGCTTCACTTTTACAATGTTGGGATCTCTTTCTTGAGCCGTGGTGTTCCACTATTCGGTGTCGTGATCTTATTCTGCCCATTAAAGGTAAGGGAAGCTAGGGATCTTTGTTAAAATCTGTTCCTTGCACATTTTGCCACTGTTTTTATGCTTTGTACGAGTGTGGTGCCATTGTGAAATATTAAATGAATGTATGCTGCTATTGGGAGTGTGTTTGGATGGCTGTGCAGGGCGAATAGTGGCGAGACCCGACGTTCTCGCCCAAGTGACCAGGCCTCGCCCAGGCAAGACTTGCAGAAACAAGCCCAAACTCTCACTCGAGCTCTCGCTCAGGCGGAGAGCTTTCGTTTGAGCGAGACACCATCTCGCGCAGGCGAGAGAGGCTCGCCTAAGCGAGGACGCGTGAGGGTTTGAGGTATGTTGCTGTAGGCGTAGCTCAGGTGAGGAAGCCCTTTTTGGGTGAGGGATATGCTCGTCCGAGCGAGAATCCGCGAGTCCCACAGGGTTCCCTGATGACAGTCTTGCCTAAGCGACACCTTGTGGCTTGAGCGAGACTAGCACGTGACTTCTCTATATAACTGTACCTTTAATGTTTTTGGGCCCTTAATTGTATGTTTGGCTTGTTATGCTTTACCTTGGGTATGAACTGTATGAATTGAGTGACCTTGTATGAATAAGATGGAATTATGATTCATGAGTTTTAACATGAGGTGAGCATGATGTTTGTATGAGGTGTTCATGAAATTAAAATGATGGGTTTGGTATGGGTTTGACATGAGACATGAGTGAAAGTGGATCAATGAATGTGGCATGCTGCTGGTAGGAAATACACTCCTATATTTGTGATTTGTGGAGGAGAAGTGGAATGCATTCAATATGAAATACAAGTGAGGACGAATATTGGTTTGATTATTATTGGTCCGTGTTAGTGCGTAATTCCTTGGAGCTTCTAGGTGAGACTTTCAGGGTCGCGCTTCAGTGGTCTGGACGTAATTCCATGGCCCCTGTTAGTGGGTGTCCATGGTGGTGCCCCATCTATATGGTCTGGTAAGGATTCAAGGTAAGGTTGTATCCTGATGCTCTAAGGAGTTAGTTAGTTTCACTTAGAGCGGACTGAATCTTGTGGTGAGAGTAGTAGGAGGCCTGAAACTCATTAAGGGCTAACCTCGTGCGTGAGGGAATTGATTCATTGTAACACTTGAAACACATAGCTCGGGGGTGAGTAGAGGTATCCACCACAAGTGCAAGCATCTGCTGAATCTGACTAGATTATATGTATCCGAATGAGTCGAGTCGAGTGTTAGTGTATTATTTTGAAAGGTCATAACATGATTGGATGATATATGTATATTGGATTGTGAAGGTATATCTAATTACATGATAAAAATATTTTTGGCTCTAGCTTACCTTCTATTTTGTTGTATGTTTTGCTGTGTGGTTCTCTCTTTTGCGATGATCATTAACTTGTTGATGTGAGTAGCTGCGAGGAACACCTGTGGTCAATAGGGAGGTGATGGTTCCGCTGCTTAGTCGACTGGACTTGGGCTTTTCTTTTTATGGCTTTTGCTAGGGTTATGGCCCATGTATTATTTGATTTGTACTGTGTTTCTAGTTGCTTTAGACCTCGTACTTTGTTTTGTTTAGCATCGTGGTGTGCCCTAGGATTTTACCTTCATAACTCTTGGATATCTTTAAGGAGTGAGTTCCTACTCCTCATCTTTGCTCTTAATATTATTTTGTGTTACGTGTCATTGAAGTAAGTTTATTTATTTAAATGGGAAGTTACATATTACATATTAATATTACTAATAATAGTAATAACTTTCCTACTAATAATTTTAATAGTACTAATGGTAATAATATATAATAGTAACATATAATAATAATAATTATTATTATTATAATACTAATGTTAGGTTATCATCTTACTACTATCACTACAAATAATATTTATAAAAATATTAATTTTTATACGGGTTGGTGAGCCAACCCACTTAACCCATCAATCCGTGGTGGTTTGAGCCGGGTTGTAAAATTTTTGACTCACCAAAAAGTGAGTCAGGTTGAGCTCATTAATTTTAAATCTGACCCGTGGTGAGCTAGCCCGTGTGAGCTGGGTTGGCTCCTTTTGACATGTCTAGTCATAACAAAAAATACATGTTTTGTACCATGTACAAATGGTCAAATAAATACTACTAATTTGAACAATGACATAAATGTTCAAAACCCACAACAATCATATGCTCCACATTGTTAAAAATGTACATTGATAACGTCTACTTCCTTACTAATAAATCATATTCACCTATGACTTTTTTTTGCCTTTATATAGAATCCACTAACATATGTATTGCTGGCGAATATGTGGAAGTTGTACTTGTAGAAGGACTTATTGTTCACTAAACGGAAATCATATTGGTGCACAAAAAGGAATAACATTTATTAGTAAAGAACATATACAAAGACAAAAGTTTGTCTTACAAGTATAATGACTTACATTCAAGTAATCAGGCATGCTATTCCTATCAAACTTTTTCACACCATCCCACAACTCCATCATCTTAAGAACAATAACGTCACAATCACATTTAAGAAAACAAATTTACTTCAATAATGAAACATTCAGCAATTTCATCAACATGAATTAATTGACCATGATGCATGCAAAATATGTAAAGACTAACGTGTTAGGCTGAATGGGAGTTATTTCGTGTTAAGGTTCAAACTTTGGCCTAATATCATCATTATAGTTCAACAACATTCCAAAAAACAACTCTAAATTATGAGTCAGCCAAATATAAACACAACACTGTTTACATAGACTACCACATGTAAGTCAAACAATAATTAACAACACCTTTAAATTCTTATAGCAGCGTTGTTTATCCATTTGTGGTCCCGTCTACAATGACCTAATGAATCAAATACAAATAATTGCTTTGTTTGACAGTTGACAACATAGCACTACCAATGGTCATCATGGATAATTGGAGCAAACAATTGCAAAAAGAAATTTTTATTTACCAAATTATGACAAATAATTTATAACCTATCAATAACGAAAAAGGTCAAAAAAACTAACAAAATATGTCGTCAATATATTATGCAGAGAAAAAAGTCCCGGACAGAAGTAAGTCTTGTAGTCATTCAAGGTCCATTACCGTATATTGACCTTCATCTTCCGTGAGTTATGAAGGACATGGGTCTAGTACAATACAAAAAATTAATTTATATTTATAAATTAATGAATAATAATTTTTAACACAATATTCATACCGTATAAAGTGGACTGAAAGCAATCCTCTTTACTTGCCATACATCCGTCATTCAAAGTACATCATCGTGCATCAACCAAAAAGCACAACCTACATACACTGAAAATTCTTACTAACTAAACAATAATACTAAAATATTTTAAAAATCAGTTACGAAAAATACTTCTTACCAAGTTGTCAACCTTCTTACGTGGACCAAAATCGAAACACTTTTAGGTGCCAAATATGTGTCCATTTATTTCAAACACGGCCATATTAAAGTAACAAAGACGTTAAAATTACAATTTCCCATTTAAAAATTGAATTACTTAAATTGCAATTGAATTAAGAATACCTATAAGGAACAAAAACATTAGTTACAGTTGTACATAACTTCATACAGTCAACTATAAATGTAAGAGGACAATCAACTGCGAAAATGTCTCTTTTGGTTACTTTTATTATGTGCAATTTATGAAGTTTGTAGAAATGAAGTGTGGCATGTTGCATCGGGTAAAAGAATAAGTGTATGGTAAATTTCATAGATAATTGTATAAATGCATGTTTTAATTATGAAAAGCTAGTAAATGGATGTGTGCATTGTGATTCAGTCATAGGAATTATGACTAGATAATTGTAGTGTGATAGGAATTGTGTGTTGTATGATTGGGTTTCATTGGAACCTGTTTAAGAGTTCCAAAAACTAGTAGCATTGTGTTACTGGTATAGTGCCTGGTGACACGGGACAAGCCGCTGAGCGATAGAGACCCAAAACAGTGGCAGTGGCCACTGGATTCGCGTGGCGCCTAACGGCAAGGGAGGCTTCGTCAGGCGGAGTTCGCTGACAAAGGCATTGGGAAAGCTTATCGCCTGGCAATGGGAGAAGATCGCCAGGCAGTCTGGGACCAATTTTCGCCTATTGACACGAGTGATGTGCTAAGAGGTTTTGGGTGTAAAGTTGGATTGCGAGGAGAATTCTACATAACTTTGGATGGAAGTCTTGATGCGATGATTTGCTAGGGGCCTAGTTACGAGTGCAACTTGTATTGGGGTAACATGTGGCAACTCGAGGTTGTAGCCTGGTGGTTTTGGAAGTCCAATGGAGTGTGCAAGATCATGGCTCGTATGGATGGGTTCCGGAAGATTGCCCTCCTCATTGTTAGTTGACGAGTTTGGCAGTCTTGGGACAAATACAGATTGTGGTTCGTATTGGGGAACTCCACTTGGTGTTGTGGATTGTGGTCGTAACAATTTTATTCCTACATGTGGACTATTAGGTGGTGGCATGTAGTCGAAGGGGCGAGTAGACACTCATGGCAGCAAAGGTCAATCAATGTAATCATTAAAGGGTGTCGAATCAAGAGGCGTCCAAAGGAAGATGTGAATGTTGGGTTTGATAGATTGGTCTTTGATTAGAGATTTTGAGTTTAGAATTATAACTTATTGTATATTGCTTTTATTTTATTATTATTTGAGCTCACTCTATCTGTGTGTGTTTGGCAATGATCATGTAACTCGTTACATAGGAGCAAAGGTTGATGTAGGTGAGCATGTGGATGCTTAAAGTCAGAGAGGGGCCAACGTGGAAAATTTTCATGGTTTCATTTTTTCGTGTTTGTTTTCTTATAATAATAGACTAGTTAGTAGTTTTGGAATTTTGTAAACACTAAATGGATTTATATGGTTTTGAAACTCGACGTTTACAATAAAGAAAATTTTTCCCGCACTTTGGAAAGGTATTTTGATAATTAAACGCGACATACTATTATATTTCTTATTGTTAAATTTAAATAAGTAATATATAGCTAGGACGTTACAAAAAAGGCACGACTTCAGTTGTTTACCAAATAACTATGAACAACTTTGGCCCAATTATAATTAGATAGAGTATCTAAGTTGTCTAAAACACTACAAGGAATATTACAAATTGTTCTTGAATTCCTAGGAAAGTAAAGTACTGCAAAACATACTAATATATACAAACGACAAACATTTTCTACATCATCGACGTTAGTACCAATCATACATTTCATCATTTCAAACACACTTTCAATTGTTATTACGTTGGTCCGCATAACTGAAGCAACTAGTCCACAAACATTTCTATCAAATTGAACCTCATCCCCACCGATGCCCAATCCCAAACACACACATGTCACCAGTGGTTAAAGGAAGGGAGTGTTGCATCAAATGTCACGAATTACAAACAGACAACCAATGCTTTAAAAGCTCTAAAATGAGTGGCTTACATATCTACATGGGCTTTTGTATATGCATACACCATTTGAATGGTGCGTTTCCAATCCTTGCTCGGTGCTTAACTGTAATAAACTCATTCATTTCAGATACGTACTTTATATAACAGAAAGTACGTAATCGAGCCTATCAAACAAAACAAAATAATGGATTTCAGATAACATGTTCACAATTGAAGCACCAAAATGCACAACCAAATGAATAACACATTGGAATCACCTTTTCCTTATGTACAATCTTCCCAACCATCACTTTTTCAAATACTATGAACTGCATACAAAACAAAGAATGAGCAACAACCATAAATTATAGCCCAACAAACAACCATTAAACCCACAAACACAGCCACAAAGACTTGCCCAACAACCAATAAAACCTCTACCCAATGCCCTAAAAATTTTACAATCAACAAATATTCAAAAAATGAATAAAGTATAACTAAATCACTCACCTCTACTCCAATCGCTGAACGAACACACCCGCACACCCAAAACCCTCCACAACAGACAATGCCAACCTTGACAACAAATATGAACGCTAAATCCCTATTATTCCTTGGGGGATTCCAACAGTAGAACCACTGAAGCAAGTGCGGAATCCCCAAAACACCACAAAACTCGAACTAAGGCGACTTAAATGCTTTCGAACCACCCAAAACCCTCCACAACAACTGTGAACGCGAAATCCTTACTATTCTTAGGGGATTAAAACAACGAAATCATTGAACCAAGCGTCAAACAACCAAAACCCCACAAAATCACAACTTAGTTGTCGTTTTCACTTTTCGTACCTTTTTGTTTTGCTTTGTGGCAAAGGCAACCCACTCGACGAACACTAATTTGGTGGCGCTAGTGGTCATTACCTATTTGGAAGGGTGAAGTTTTCTTATCAACCTTGTGCTTTTCTCCGGTGGAAGAAACCTATAAGCGCGTGTCGCATCCTAAATCGCTAATTATTTTTATCTTTTTTAATTAAAATATTTTTATTGACCTGGACGAAATTAAATCACTAATTATTTTTATTCATTTTCACTTTTCGTACCATTTTGTTTTGCTTTGTGGCAAAGGCAACCCACTCGACAAACACTACTTTGGAGGCGCTAGTGGTCATTACCTATTTGGAAGGGTGAAGTTTTTTTATCAACCTTGTGCTTTTCTCCGGTGGAAGAAACCCATAAGCGTGTGTCGCAACCTAAATCGCTAATTATTTTTAATTAAAATATTTTTATTCACCCGGACGAAATTAGGTGTTGAGAACGCGAACGAAAAAGGAGCATGCTTTGGTGATGGAAGGTTCGAGTGCACATTATTTGGGAAATCAATTTTCCCTCTTTTAATTTTTGGTTCATACCACATGTGCATAGGTTCTCCTTTTCAGTTTTATTAAATTTTTAATTAAAAATTAAATGCCACATGGGGCCAGTGTGAAAAATGAGTAAACTTTTGGTGTTCAAATATTGTTTTCGAAATAAAAAATAATAAGACAAAAATATATATATAAAAAAATATAGATCAAATCAAACTATTTTTACAATAAACAATAATAATATAGGATAAAATAGTAAATAAAGAAAAGATTATAAAGAATTTATATTGAGACACATGTAGAGTTATCCCTTAGTAGAAAACGCACCCATTGTACGACAAGACAGAACAACTCATGAGATGGATCTAAATCAGCGAAATATCTTTAACTTTACGAGAAATAAGGTTTTAAAGATAATATAGAACAAAAAAAAAAGACTTAGAATACTTCTATCTAAATTGTTGTTTGTTGTGTATTTTTCTCATGTAGATATGTTGTATTTATAGGTAGAAGAGAGTAAATAATAATAAATTTGATTAAAATAAAATAGTAAACAGTAATAAATATAATTAAACTAAAATAAATGTAATAAAGTTAAAACATTATTCACCCATAAACAACATTTTTGTAACACCCTCACTTACTTATAATATGGTTTCACAATAACTAGACTAACTTTAAAAGAGGGTAAAATTTTGTGCATACGTATACTTAGTTGTTCAAAGGCTATTGATAAGTGTCTATTATTAGTTAAATTGCATATCATTTAGACAATTATCTTCCACTAAATCAATGCAAAAATCATTACAATTGACCTAATTTTACATACATTTTGTGCTATTTTGCAATAAAATGAAGGAAATTATGAAGTTGGTGGTGAGTCATAAAAGTTGCAGCTCAAGCCAGAAGATGAGCCGAGAAAAGTAAATTTTAAGTTTGTGGCTGAGTAGTAAAATTTGACGCTTAACACATTTTGAGAAAACTTCACTACAAACAAACATGAAACTCTATATTTGAAGCTGAGCATCAAAGGGAAACCTCCATGACAGGGAAATCCATTGCTGACCTGCAAAAGATAGATGCCCAAGCTTGGGAAGAAACCCACTTAGGGAGGAAACCTCTATGGCTAAACTTTAATCTTGGGAGCTAGAGCAGCACTTGAAATTCTATAAATACAAGGCATGACCTTGTGATTTAGTATGCTGATTTGAACGTTGATTCTAGTATTAGTTCAATAGTAGAGTCTATAGAGAGTGTAAAACCTGGGAAAATTAAATAAATAAATAAATATTTTAATAAATGTGAGGAAGTTGGAAGAGCTATCAAATCAAGGAAGTTGAGTCTGAGTCATGTCTATTGTTAGCATTGGAAGGGCTATCAAATTGAGGAAGTTAACTTCGATATTCGTGTGACCTTATCAAGTATCGCGAAGGATAGGTCCAGCAATGCATGAGATTGTCTTGCCACCGCACTTGACAAACTTTCATAATGTATTCCATGTGTCATAATTGAGGAAATACATAGTAAGTCCTAAGCATGTGTTGGAAGTAGACGACATTCAGGTTCGGGAGGATCTGATGGTAGATGTCAGGCCAATGAGGATATTGGACTCGTAAGTCAAGAAGCTGAAAGGGAAGGAGATCCGAATGGCGAAAGTCCTCTGGGACGAGGAAACAAAGGAGATGATGTGGGAGATGGAAGATCTTATGAGGCAATCATATCCATAATTTTTTCTTTGTAAGTACAATTTTTGAGGACGAAAATTTTTATAAATTGGGAGAATGTAAGACCCGGGAAAATTAAATAAATAAATAAATATTTATTTAATAAATACAAGGGAAGGAATCCTTAAGTTAATTAATGCGAAATGTTAAGATAATGGAACAATACTTGCTTAAGTGGTTCAGCGTACTTAATTATGTTGAGAGGACTTGAGTTAAAGTCTTGGGTATGCCATTGTTGTGTATTTAATTATTTAAATTGTTTTGCATGTGTGCATGACCTTGTGGTGCGATGTTATAATCAATATATATGTATGAATTATTAAGAAACATGAATTGGCTTGATGGTTATACATTTGCTTGGTAATTGGGTGGATATGAGTTTGAACCTTGGTAAGCACGAAATATTCCTTTTTATATGTACAACTGGAGTTTTATCCAGAATTTGATGCACCACATGATATATTGTTGGTCTATGAAAATGGATGAAAGGAATGGGTTTGGGGATTTAGGGTTTTCGCAAGTGCAAGAAAATTTTGGGTTTTATCCAGAATCTGATGCACTACCTAGCGGCACATAGCTTGCCGCCAGGTGACAACGCAGTGGAAACTACATTGTGCATTTGCATTGTGAAATTCGCGATATAGGATGTTGTTGATGAGGACCTTATTTTAGGCAAGGATAATAAGTTAATAGGTAAAATATGTAATCATTGAAGGTTAATATCGCATGGTATTGGTGGAGGGTTAATATTGCAAGGAAGGTATTTGTAGGTGAGTACTAAACTTAAGTGGACATAAAATATTAAAATATAGGAAAAATATAGGTGTTGTGAAGGAAATAGGTGATGTGGCTTGAGTTGTAGATGATAGCAGTGGTGTTTGTAAATTTTCATATGAGTATGGGTAGTGCTTGTCCAAGTACAGTGTTAGCATGATCTAAGTTGGTGAATACTTGTCAATGTAGTTACAATTAATGTAAAGGAGGTATGAAGTATTATGTTGAATCCCCTTAGGTATATAGGAATATGTATGGAAGTAAATTGAATGATGCTATTGTGTGCTATACCAAGAACATGAAGGATTACCTTAGGAGCACCTAGATTTACTATAAGTCAAATTTGTGAATACATGTGAGTGTATATAT
>Ga0099822_1012371_pt1 | contig 10219 bp, 6 predicted proteins | sample CowpeawhiteBW_FD_76839 | JGI IMG/M metagenome (GOLD analysis project Ga0099822, IMG submission 76839) | Root nodule microbial communities of legume samples collected from California USA - Cow pea white BW | ecosystem: Host-associated > Plants > Roots > Nodule | place: USA: California | collected... | reverse complement strand
TTTTTTTTTGTTTTTTTTTTTTTTTTTTTTTTTTTTTTTTTATTATATTTATTTATATATTATAAAATATATATATATATATATATATATATATATATATATATATATATATATATATATATATAATTTAGAGAAAGGTTGACAGTAAGCCTTATGAGCGGAAGGAGGTTGTTAGGGTGAGGACATGTGGAACGGTATGAGAAGAGGGTTGTGTCTGTTCTTCATGAGCTATTGAGCTTTACTATGGAGAAAATTGTTGAGGTTGATCAACTGGCTCCTTTTCGTAGAGACGTAGGTATTGGAGTTAATGTGCGTGAATTGTTGCTAAGGCACCCTGGTATATTTTACATATCAGCTAAAGGGAAGACTCTAACTGTTTTTCTTAAGGAAGCATATCGTAATGGGGGTTTGATTGAATCGAATCCCGTGTATGAGGCGCGTAGGAATATGTTGGATCTTGTGCTGTTAGGGTATAGGAAAACCAGAAAATTGTTGGCTGGTGCTGCGGCAAAGGAAGAGAGTAGTGTTGTAGTCTGTGAAGTGAATGAGGAAGGTGAAAGACAATGAGATTGAGTGATTCCTTTCTTGGAGAACTGTGAGGAGAATAGATCCCCTTGATGCTGTGTGTAAAGGTAGCAGATGCAGGATATTTGAAGAGATTGTGAAAATGGTTTCAGGTTTTTGGAGTTCATTGCCTTTGGCTTCTATTTCCTTGAGCAGTGTTTCATTTGGATACTACTGATCTCGATTGATTTTTCATGTGGTCGCTAGATGAAACATACTACAATGGTGGACAAATAAGCTCCTTTGGGTTAAAGCTGTGTTATCTTTACTGCATGTGTTGTCTTTGGTTGCTATACTAACTCAAACTTGTAGAATTAAAGGATTATAAATTAATGATGTTCAGTTGTCTTTTCTGCTGTATTTGTTATAGGAAACTTAAATTTGAAGGGCTCGTGTGACGTTATCCTTTGGACCAGATTTCTTCTTTTATAAGTTCTTCAAACATTTTCTTAAGAGGTTAGGTTTCCAGGTATAGTTATCATTTTAGTCGTTCTCCACATTTGCTCAAAAAAATTGTTCCATTTGTATTGCTAGTCATAATTAAACCACCCTTTCTAAATTCAATTGACGAAGTGAAAGTAAATGCCAGTTGATAAAATTGAATAACCTAATAACTTCCATTTTGATGACCAATTCAATCTTATACGTACTAAATTTATTTAAGAGAGTACACCCGACGAGTTGATAAATGTTTATGGATCTCAATATTGTTGTTAGCGATTCTTAAGTGAGTTCATCACTTCAAGTCAACATATATATATATATATGTATATATATATATATATATATATATTTATATTAGTGAAATCACTTTTTACAAACTACAATCACTTCTGCGGTGTATTTCGTGACCACAACTGAGTCAGTGATGTGATTTGGTAGTAATGATGCTATAGGGTGAAGCTTGAAGAGGCTTTGTTAGAGAATACTTAGGTTAAGTGAACCTGCAAAAGTTAGAATATTGGTTGTTGAATTCTGTAGAGGTTAGAATACTAGTTGAAGGACCTGCAAAGGTTAGATTAGTTGTTGAAAAACATGCAGAATGGTTTTACTGATCTTCAAGATGTGAGAAAATTCGAATGCAGACTTGAAGAGGTGGAGAATACTTAAAACATACATAGAAATTTGAGAATACTCCTTTTTTTACCTCAAACTTTCATATAAATAAAGTGAAAGAGTCCTGCCAAAAAGAACTAGCAGTTACACAGTCCGCAATTGCTTCGTGCACTCCAATGTTTACATGCAACTCATGATTCTTTCTGGCAATAGTGTGGATTCGGAAAGAAAAGTGTTTTCCTGAAAGGCCAATTCAGTACGAATTTTGAAAAAAATAAAACTTAGTATGTCACATATTTGATGGGTGCAGGAAGAAATTTGAGGGGTGCACGAACCAATTACCTCTACACATTCATAAGCATTGTGACAGCGTATTCCTAGTCTATTTTGAACTCTTCAAGAAACATGGGCTTGAATGGCGCATTTGGGCCCACTCGTTTTTGCAACATATACTTTCTATGTGAAAGTGGTTAATGACCTAACTGTCCCTTTGCTGCTGTTACTTTCTTGCCCATTACCTTGTCATTGTCACCTCTTTTCATCCTTGTGTGTCTTCCCCTTGTTATTATCCTAATTTATGTGTTATATGATTAAGAATATAATTTAAAATTTATTTTTTTATAAATCAATTTCAGATTGTACACTTTAAAAGAAACTTCTCAATTATATAATTTACAATCTAAAAATAAAATAATATTTTAGATCACATAATTTAAAAGTTAAAAATAATTTTTGAATCGCATAATTTAATTTTTTCTCCAAACAAAAAATTAAATTATTTTATTCAAAAAATTGAAATTTAAAATATTTCAATAATTTCTTTCAAATTAATTATTTAAGAATGAAAGAAAATTCAACTGCAAATAATTTAATTATTAAATATTTCAATTTTTTTGAAATTGTTGAAATTATTTATCCAAATACAAAGTAAGGGTTATAAGCCACTAAAATTAAATGTTTTTCTAACACACAAAACATATATAAAAAAAGTTGTGTAAGTATCGTGATTTAATTTTAACATCTTAAGTATAACCTAAAAACTCTGGCAGCATTAGGAAAAGTGTTTTGTTTTGCTTGCAAGTTTCAACAAATCGTAAAGACTCAAAAATATATACAGAGAAGCACCACTTTTGAAGTTTAGCCTCCACTTTTCTTAACTTTCCCTCAAACACGTCCCTTCTTGCTACTGTTGTGTGAGTGCTCAAATAATATAATCATTCTCCACATTTTTCTATTACTTTGCAGAAAAGTGTTAAATAAAAAAATTGAATTGTCTTAAAAATATAAAAAACATCACTTACCAACGAAAAAACAGGATATCATAAGAGAGTTTAAACATGTTATAGTGATATATTAATTAGTAATCATCTCCTTTTGCTGTTTGTAATTCCCACTAATGAAAAAAATATTAACAATATTAAATACTATATTTCGTAATTTTTTTTAACTGTTGTCTTAAAGAAATGATTACTATATAAACACATCATAATTAAAAAGGTATTGTCATACAAGTAATCATTTTGATATGCATGTAGGGAAAATGTGTTGACTTTAGTCCTCTAATAATTTTCAAAACATGTTTCATGGATTTCCTTAGCTTGAAAATCATCCATGACATATTATTCTAATTTAAGCTTTTTAAACATGTTTAAAAAAAAGAAGAATTCAGTACACATTAGGCAGATAACAACAATGGTGTGCTATGTTTGAAACAGTGAGATCATGATTTTGTTATGTCTGATTCAAATGCATTATTGAGTTCAAATACGATTTGTAATGTTCCTTAATTATAACTTCAACTCAGCAAAGTGATTGAACCATGACGTAGAAAATTCTCTAAATTCAACTTCTTTCTTAAAACTTTTTGATTTTGTGGTACGTGAACCATATTTGTCCACCTGAACCGTGGGACATTCATTGCAAAGCATTATTAATATGTGAAAAAAGATTGGTCAAAATTTGAATTTGTTACTTGTTAGGCAACTTATGTGGGAAGACTTTGAACAATATCCTATATATGTAATGCTTCGAAACAAGAATCCCTAACTCTGCTAAAAGAAAAATCTTCTAAAATAATGCACTGACACAATTATTTATATTTAAGAGCAGGGTAACAGTATCGTTTAAACATGTCTCCATAATTGATGCAATTTAATAACAATATATATCTTTTGCTTCATTGAATTCATGGTCCTGATTTGATTTGGATATTAATTATTTCATTTATGGTCAGCTATTAGGTTACGAAACCATATATACTTAATAGTTAAAAAAGCTTAATTTAAAAAAAATTTATAGATAACATTTAAAGTATATTTTTTATGATTTTTTTATCAATTAAATAAGGGTATATTGAATTTAATGAGTTTTTTTTTTTCAAGATGATTTATTAGGGAGAGATTATAATCAATTGTTTGATAATAATATAAAGCAAAAGAAATTTTAGCCATTTCCATCAAGCTTAACTTCTTTTTTGCATACGCGCTCCTCCAGACGAACATACAAGAATAAGAGGTAAAAGTTGATTAGTAACATATTCTACCATACGGGTGATTTTCTCACTTACTACGAATCCCATGCTACCTCCCATAAACTTAAAATCCATAATACTAATTGTTACAGGAATACCATTTACTTGACCTGACCTTATTTGAATAGCCTTAATTAATCCTGTTTTTGAGATTCTCATAATTTTTAATCCAAAATTTCAAGACATTGAATTTTTGAATTTTTTTTACATTGTGCTCAACTTTGTTATTTCTATTTAATTTGAGATTTAAACTTCTAATTATTTTCATATGCTTAATAGTTAGTTTAATTTTTAAAAACAATTTATAGTTAATATTTAAAGTATGACTTTTTTTATCAATAAATTACAGGTATATTAAATTTAATGAGTTTTTTTCCGGGATGATTCATCACGGAGAATTTATATATACGTGACTTAAGTCCAACTCACATAAAAGATTTTCACAACTTTTAATCTAAAATCTGAAAACATTAAATTTGTGATTTTTTTTTTATATAATGTTTAACTTTGTTATTTTTATTTAAGATGAGATTTAGACTTAAATTTTGTTTATTTCTAAGAAATTAACATTCAAAATGTTTCAAACTATATATAAGAAGTGAAAAAACAAAGTTGTACAAAATTTGCAAACTATTTATTCAACTACATAAGTCTTAATATAAAAGAATCGTCCTTTATGTTAAAATATTTTAATATAATTTAAAAAATAAATAATTAAAATAAAAAATTTAATGTTACTCATATATTTGTAAACCTTTAATTTATGGGTTAATGTTTTTTATGGCTAACGGCTATATTCTTATTACTATTCACTTCTTTGTCTCCCTTTTCTACCTATAAATATCACATAGGTGCATGAGTATGGACACAATAAAAAGAGACAACAACAAAACAACCACAAACACTAGAGTTTTCTCATAAGTGTTTTTTTTTCTTCTTTATATTATCTTTAAGACATTGGTGTTCATAAGGTTCGGAGATCCTTCGTTGAACTCGATCGATCTGACGGGTTGTTGTATCTTGGAAGAGAAACGCATATGATTATGTATTTGTTTAGCCCTGTGCAATAGGAGAGTTTTCTCTCTAAGGACAACGCTATGTGTGCCTCAACCCAGACTATTTCTACTCATTTCCTCATCTACTTTTTTTCTCTTATTGTTATTATAATTGCTTATCTCTTATTAATATTCATTTGTCTTTTATCTATTATTTATAATATTCTTTGATTCATTTATTTATATACATGTTAGTATTATTATTGCTCTAATTATTATTATTATTATTATATTTTATATTTTTATTATTAATAGTATTATTTGAGTAATCATTTTTCTAATATTCTTAGAGAGAAAAATTATCTTGTTATTTATATTTTTTATTACTCATCTGTATTCTTTTCTAAAATTAAAAACAATATAAAGTTGAAGACTGAAAACATATTTTATGAACTAAGGTGTTTCTTATGGTTATAATTAAATCAGTTTCAACTAAGCCTAAAAATTTATGTGTATAATTGTTTTTATTTCTATTGGTAACACTAAATGAAATTATGGATAAATGAAATTCCTGCTCATTGAATAATTTTTATTGATATCTATAACTAATGTTAATGTTGTTATATTAATTTATGCTTTAATATTGTCTATTATTACCATTGATAAAGATGTTCTAATATGGTAAATGTTATTCTACAAGTTCTAGCTTGCTTAACATTATATTAGTGAAATTTTATATCCTGCTTACTATATTTTGAACACAAAAGATTGTGATAAAAATTTTTATGAGTTATGAAAGAAAAAAGAACCACATTTAAAATATTTCAAAGTATGGGGGTGTCTTGTAAAGGTTAATATACATTTTAATGAAAAAAAAAATCTTTGGTTATTTAATCTGATAAATTTCTTGAGATGATTGAAGGATAATGTAAATTGGATATTGTTTTTGGTGACAAAATTACCTATTGGTTATGGTTATGTTTTAACCTTGGATGAAGGTGTCCTATCATGGAAATATGTTAAAAAGTTGTTGTTCTATCATGATCTACTGTGCAAGCATAAATTATTCCATTTGTTCAATGCATCCTGACAATCAAATTGTTATATTTAAAGTTTCTAGTAAAAACATCAATGTTTCTAGTAAAAATGTCAATGAAATTTGACATATGAGAATGAAAGACAAATGTATTAGAAACTTAATTACTCATGGTTATCTATCTTGACTTTGTGAGGTTAGAAAGAAATATTGCAGATCTGCTTATCAAAGGGTTGATGCATCAACAACAAGTATTTGAGTCGTCGAGGGGAATGAGACTATAGCCCATAAATTAGTTGCAACAATGGACACCCATCTCCACATGAATGGTGATCTCATGGAATGAAGTTCAATGGGTAACAACGAAGTTGTTGTTGACTAAAGTACACCAAATAATTTGATTAAATTTTATGTCTCATTCCTATGGCGAGGTGTACTATAAATTGTGACAATAATTAGGTTGAGGTATGTGCATTAGTATGCTTATTTTATAAAATACCTCTTAATAAACCTAATGGTTGAGGTATGTGCATTATTTTATAAAATACCTCTTAATAAACCCAATGACAATTATTGTAGGGGTCTGAGTCACAAACCACCCTTTGAGGGTTTACCTAGTGAGTGTGATGGTGGGACGCCATTGTGAGACATGGGCAAGTCTCTAAATGACACTCATGAAACAAGATACATGCACAAGGCCGTAAAGTGCACCCACTGATTAGAACCTATAATGAACACCGATATTGTATGTGTTATTTACTAAAACCCGGTCACAGGGGATCTAGCTCAATGCAATTAAGTCTTTGCATTTTCTCGGATGGAAGTTTATAAGCACTAGGTGTAAGGGTCAGACCCGAAAGGTTTCTTACACTGAACTACAATATTTTGTTTTAAAAGATAATATATTTTTATTTTTTTTTAAATTGTGTGGGAGATTGTTAGAAATATTTTAATATAATTTAAAAAATAAATAATAAAAATAATAAAACTTACTGTTACTCGTGTGTTTGTAAATCTTTAATGTATGTGTTAATGTTTTTTATGGCTAACGGCTATATTCTTATTACTATTCACTTTTTTGTCTCCCTTTTCTACCTATAAATACCACCTAGGTGCATGGGTAAAGAGACAACAACAAAACAACCACAAACACTAGAGTTTTCTCATAAGTGTTTTTTTTTTCTTTATATTATCTTTAAGACATTGGTGTTCATAAGGTTCGGAGATCCTTCGTTGCACTCGACCGATCTGACGGGTTATTGTATCTTGGGAGAGAAACGCATATGATTATGTATTTGTTTAGTCCCGTGCAGTATGGACGTTTTCTCTCTAAGAATAGCGCTATGCGTGCCTCAATTCAGACTATTTCTACTCCTTTTCTCATCTACTTTTTTTCTTTTATTGTTATTATAATTGTTGATCTCTTATTAATATTCATTTATTTTTTATCTATTATTTATTATTGTTATAAGAATTATCAAGTCTCTGATTAATATTCTTTGATTCATTTATTTATATACATATTATTATTATTATTGCTCTAATTATTATTATTATATTATTTTATATTTTTATTATTAATAATATTATTTGAATAATCATTTTTCTAACACTTTCAACAACTCTCGTGGGAATAAATCAACAACACTGAACCACAAAACATAATATTACATCTTAATCAACTATATAATTTCTAATTTATAACTCGATTATGACTTAACTTAATTATTGTGTTCATAATATAGCTTACATTAGTAATTACCTTATATTTAACTTTTAGTTTAAAAACTTGTCAAATCAAGAAAATTAAGTTAATAAATAAGATTAGTTTCTCATTTAATAAGCAATATAATACTCAAGATAAAAAGAACATTATATTTGAATGATATTTTAAATTTAACAAATTGAAGAAGATTTTATATCTATAACATGCTCAAAAAAAAAAATAAATAAATAAAATTAACCCATGTCAATCTTTCTTTTGAAGCTGTTTAATATTTTCCTTGTTTGTCTCAGAGGAATTTTTTATAATTGGAAGTAGACGTTAACCTTGTTGCTATCAGTACCTTACATAAGTTCAAAATAAAATCTGAGAACTTGAGTTAATGCAACTCGTGTAAGTAACTACTGAAGAATAAAGACAATAAAGTTTTTCCACCTTTATAAGTAAACCCGAAAAATTAATATTGCAAAAAGGTTTTTGTTTTAATTTCCCTTCAAGTGTGGCTATAATTTTTTATATTATTTAAATAAGTGCCAATTATTGTACAAGTACTGGAATTTTCTTAGCAGCTTTTATCAATTGAAAAGTAATCAATCATGATGGTTACATACAAAAATTTTCCTGGGACACGACCTAAAACTAACCCTTTTCAAAGTAAATATGTAACGATTTTTCATAAAAAGTTTTCGTCATATTAATCATTCAACTTATTTTATTGAATACTTTTAACTTTAGAATGTGTTCAAAATTCATGTTGCTAGTCATAAACATATTATTTCTACGTGGGATTAGTTAAAGGTACACGTTTCTAAAAAGTATGATATCATGTGACACGTTATTTATTATTATGAACTTCATCTTTTTATTTACGACGGTGAACATTATATTACAATTATAAAAATAATAAAAATTAATTACATTGCACACATCAGGTCCGAAGTTACAACTGAATGTTGGAAAAATTGAAATCGGTAACTCATAAGTGATTGATTTTAAAGACATGTATCCGTCTGACTGAAGACATTATCGATTATCGAATATGATGATTAAGAAGCTAATAATAGAACAAGGTTAAAAACGTAATTCATGAGTTATCTTCATGAGTAATGTTATGAGTTATCTTCATAAATAATGATATGATGTCACTGGACATTGATTAGGTCTTCCAAAATGTAAAAGCATATGCCAATATAAATAAATAATGTAATTAAGGTAGTTGGTATTTTTCATCAGCTGCTTTTATTAAATTGATTAAAACCAAATACTTATTTGAGCATTGGAGTACTTTTTGCAACTTTTTGCAAGTATCTTGATAACCTGATAATTTTAAAAGAATTGGTGGTAGCAAACGAATGAAATATGAGAATATCAATTCTTTGAAATTTTTTTCAGGAAAACCTTATGAAATATGAGAATATCTGATCATTATAAAAGATGAAATTAGAAAAATTTATTTAAGATGAATTTTATATCAAGTACAACTTTAAAACTATCATTTTTTGAAAGAGAAACATACAAGGAGATTTCAATACTAAATTATATATACTTTTATTATATTAATAAAAATAATTAAATATATAAATATTTCAAGTATATTATTTTGACTCCTTCAAATTTTTTTGTCAATATCCATCATTAATAACATATAGATTACACCAATCATCATAAATCGTCATTAATTTTTTTTTCACAAATGAATTATGATAACAATAAAAGTAATAAAAATTTTACACAATTTATATGTGTGACGACATAGTAATGTTCACATCAATAATTGTTATCATAAAAATAATAAATAGGTTAAAATACTCCGTTGGTCCTCGTTTTTGTAGCAAAATCTCAATTTGGTTATCGTATTTTTATTGGTCTCAATTAGGTCCTCATTTTTGTAAATTAGTATCAATTAGGTCCTTTCCGTTAATAGAGCACTAACACCGTTAAGTAGGTGCCACGTGTCAGCTTCTCATTTTTTTTGAATTTTTTTGAATTTTTTTGAATTTTTTTTTTAAATTTTTTTTAAAAATATTTATGTCACATGTCACTTCTGTAATGTGCCACGTGTCAATCTAATATGGTGACACGTGTCAAATTAATGTATGAATCTCAATTTGGTCCCCATATTTGTTAATTTGATTTGATTTCAGTCCCAAATTTTTTTAAAATAATTTTAATTTCATATGCTCCAAATTTATAACAAATTTAATTTTTTTATAAATGTAATGATGATACTTTTATTACAAGTGATATTTCTATTACATATTTTTAACAACATTTAATTTATTTAAATTTATATTTTACATTAAACTTTATTTAAA
>Ga0099822_1012370_pt1 | contig 10219 bp, 8 predicted proteins | sample CowpeawhiteBW_FD_76839 | JGI IMG/M metagenome (GOLD analysis project Ga0099822, IMG submission 76839) | Root nodule microbial communities of legume samples collected from California USA - Cow pea white BW | ecosystem: Host-associated > Plants > Roots > Nodule | place: USA: California | collected... | reverse complement strand
GTATCGAGAGGAATAGGAGCATCTGGGTCTATAATCCCTCGTCCTGAGATCTTAAAGATACGAACTACCCCAAGACCTACTGTCCGTAAGTATCCCAAAGGCTAATACATGTTTCTTGTCTGAGCTGTTAATAAAAATGGCAAGAACTAAAAGATAATTGACTGAAAGTGAGAAACTGGCTATGCCGAATGTGTGTGAACAAGCTAATGAAATGGCTACCAGAGAAAGAGAGAGACAATAATTACTAAACAAGATTATAACAATTTTTATGTGGAAACAGATCATAATCTCTAAAAATAGTCCAATCTGAACATTTAGATTACTTATTAAATTAAGAAACCTGTGGTGGTGATAGTAGCTGATATTTCTCTTTCAATTCTCTTGATGTACCTCTGCTCTTTTGGGCTACGATTCTGTTAGTCTGCTAGCACATGTGATTATCCATAAGCTTGTTATTATACTTGCCCTTGAAGGGGAGCTTCCTTGCACATTACATTCTTTAAACTGGTCCTTTTTTTTTTGTTGAAGTCCGATATTATGCTAGGATTAGATGAGAGTAGAAGTGCCTTAGAGAAAAATGCTTGAGAGTGTGGGCTCTCATAAGATCTATTTTTATATATGTTAACAGAAATATAAATAGGCTGACTGAAAACCTACACCTAGGACCCTGTATGATTGACAACCACAGCCAAAGCAACTTTAACATAATAACCGAGAAGACAAGAGAAAGCGTTTTTTTCTAACAGTGTTAATAGTCTTTTAGTCAGCATAAGAGCAACAAAAATCCTAAATTCCCCCTCTAATGTAGTAGAGTGGCAACCTAGGTGTCAATCCAAAGAAACTCCAATCTTAGTAACTATATTGTGTTATGTTAATCATGAGAACTGAAAATAATGATGGGGGAAATATAAAATATGCAAACTAGTCTTAAATGATGAATGAAACTAACGCAAAAAGGCTAAAATGATGCAAAATGTATATGCTGTAAACATGACAGTGTTTGTGTGACTAAATGAATGTGAAAATGGTGGATTCAATGGTCAAATGATGTTGGAATGGTGTAACATAGATGGTTTAGATGCAAGACAGCAAGAATTTATGATTGCAATGTGCTCTGAGTCCTAATTCTACCTATAACAGTGTAAAAATGCAGAATCTAAAACTGTTTGTGAAAAGTCCCCTAGTTTTCACTAAGTGTTTGATGAAATGCCTAAACAAAGTAAAAATGTAGAATGTGCAAAACTGAAGTATGGATCATGTTTCAATGGATATATGTGTGCATGAGATGTGTTTGAAATTTGCCAAAATGCCCAGAATTCTCAAATTCACCAATCAAACCAAGATTTGACAGCAAAGTGACTAAACCAGTTTTGACAGCAAATGGTTTTTATGCAGATATGGGTTTGAATAAAATGCAATGCATGAATGTGTTATTTTATCATCTAAGCATGTTTGATATGATGCTAATTAACTTCTAAAACAGTGAATTGATCAAAAGAATCAATGAAAAGATGAAATGCCTAATTCTACCTAAGCTTATGAAACCTAACTTCTAAACATGGTTAAAAATCTGTAAAATGCATATAGAGCTGTAATTCTCAATACCAACATGTTCAGAACACTAAACAAACAATTTATGATGCTCATACCTCCTGGAATCACAGAATCACAAAATCAATGGTAAAACCAAAGATAGTAAAAGTAACTATATTACCTAACTTTCAAGAAACTAGAGATTTTAATTTCTAAACCTAAAACTAATGATTGAAACACATCAAAGATCATGAAAATAGATTAAAGACATCAAGAATCAGTATAAACAAAGATCAAAAACTGAAATGTTGAGTTATGAAAACAGAACAATGGATTTTGAGACAAAACCAAGAACTTGAATCTTGATCAATTTGGTTTTCAACCTGACACCAATCAATTCAATGAGAATTATTGAATTGAATTAGTGACATTGCACTACTTAGAAGTTGATCCTGAATCCAGAAATCGATTCTAGAAAAAAAATAAATAAAGGTTGGAACCAATTAATCAAGCTTCAGGAACAAATTTTGACAGCAAAACTGACAAATGGTTTTGGATAACATTGTAATGAGACTTTAGACTTAGAAGAATTCATGAATGAAAGCTATAAATTGCAAGAAACACAAATGGCAACTAAAAGTAGATCCAAAAGCAGTAAATCAATGAAAAACAGTAAAGAGAAAGATAAAATGCTACATTGAATTGAGAATTGAATACAAAAAAAGGTCAAAATCACAATTACTATGGGATAGTTGTAAAAACTCTGCTCACATTGTAGTCTGGTCTCCAACTTCCTTCCAGCAAAAAGCTCTCCAAAACTCCAGAAATCTAAAACTTAGGAACTGCTCTATGCTTGTACGTAAAAACTAAAGTGTGGTATATGATGTTGTTTTTCTTCTATCTACTCTAATCTATTTAAAGAAAAAGAATACAGATAATGAAGAACTAAAAACTCTTTCTCTATACAATGTATATCCTGACCAACTAAGCTCCTCTTTGACCAATCTTTTTGACTTCCTAACTTCTTGATGCCAATTCCATGAATCTATCCAAGTCAGTTTGATGCTTTGTCCATGCTTGCTGCCACCTAGAATTTGTGATGTTGACACTTAAACTTTGGTTTGACAGCTTCTATTCATTGCTCGGCCAGCTTTCTAGGCTTCATTATTCAAATCTCATCTTAGATCCACTGAAAAATACAAATTTACCTCAAGTTAGTCAAGTCAAGAAGGTTAAATGAAAAATAAAATCAAGTTACAACTACACTAAGCTAATTCTAAAGACTCAAAACTTACTAAACCAAAATTTACTCTAAAAACACCCTATTTAACACATTTTCACTAAAACTAGGATTTTTACTAAAAAGAATGAAAATGACCTAAAATCAGAAAATAAAAACAAGAAAACACCCAAAAGAAGTGCTCTAAACTACTAAAAATATGCCTATTTTGAAAATTAACAAACAGCAGTAAGCACTAGAACATAAAAGAAAGCCTTTGGGAAAGGGTGTTGGATGGAGGATGTTAATCATAAAGATTCGGGATTCATAAAGCGCCTTCCATTTCCTTAAAATCATGTTTCTATGTTGTGTGCTTTTGTTAGTTGATCCCCGCTCCTTCATATTGACCCTCTAACATGGTTTTATATGCAGAAGGGTAAGTAAACGCACATTTGTATGGTATAACACTGTAATTTATTGACAGAGTAATTTGGATTGATGGAATAATTCTTCTGTTATATTTGAGTCAGAAGCAAGGTTTAACGTAGTATAGTAAGTGGCACGAGCTCATTCTCCTGGTCATCCTCCATAACTATATTATTAACGTAGTATTGTTAGAAACTACTTATTCCAGTTGTCATAAATATGCAAAATTTGTATGGATATATGGAATTAGAATTCAGTGTGAAACCTATGCCTTTTCAATTCTCAGTCATTTCAAAGATACGTTATAACACATTTTTCTTAAATCCAAAATATTATCCTTTGTTATTTATTTTTGGCAGTTGGTCCTAAAGATACTCCAATGGATCTTGTGCTAGAGAAGACTTACGATGCTAAAACAGGAAGGGGAATGCCTGAGCTTTAAGGATATTATGTACCTTATTCAAATTAGTGAGTTGCTATCACGATGAAAAAGATATGGAAAGAGTTTGTCACATGTTTTGTTTACCGTGATTTTGTGGAATTGCTTTCAAATTTTACTGGTTTAGCCTGTGATTTACTGATAGCTAAAAACCATTAATAATTATTTTATTCTTTTCTATTCAATGGATGTTAGCTTTTCTAAGGATAGTCACATAACTTTCACTCCACAATTGTTAAAGTGAGTGAAACAAAGAATCCCTTTGATAGTTATGGTTATAGTGAGTGAAATTAATTGATTCCATCCATTATTGTTTGATTTGATCTCCTCCCAAAGGCCTCACATTCTATAAGGTGGAACTCATTCACCCAGTTTCTTCGAACCCTATTGTTCAAAATCAGGTTGCATGAAACTGGTAAAACAATTCTGAGGATTGCTAATTTAGAAGACTAACTTATTGGCCAACTTGTTTATTCTGATGACCTTATTTTTACCTTTTGTTGTAAATACTGTTGATTTTTCTGGTGTTAATATATTATATTTGAGAAAACCTTCAATTTGATATTCCAAAGTGACACATGGCACGCCTTAAACCTTGGTCACAGACCAAATTGGACTGACAAAATTTAAATAATTATATTTGTCCTCCAAAGATCGTCAGTAAATTATTCCATGAAGGATTCAATTGGTCAAATTAGTCCCTTAGATACTATATTACCACATTGGTCCTTATATAGGATGACAATGATGACAAAAAGAATCATTAAAACTGTGTTGAGATAAAGCATTTGAAGAGAACAATGTAATTTCACTGTTGACTGGAATTTCATTGCTTCTATTAAATTACTCTGCATTTCAAAATCTGACACTATAAAGCACTTAATCCAAAATGTAAGGGACTAATTTGATGACCAAATTTTTGGAAGATCAATATCGTAGTTTATGTGACGAACAGATAAAACCATTGTTTGCTGTTTACGTGTTTCGGAGAAGGAAGCATGCATCTAAACAAACACATGCCATTAATGTGGGGTAAGATCTAAAGATTAAAAAATGCGAGAAAAAGAAGAAAAATGATAGATCCACAAAGACATAATACGGACATAATTTGATGAAATGCATGGCATCGTATATGTTTGGCTACAGCTATAGCAATAGGAAAAAAAGATAAATTTCAGTTTATTGAGCTTGAAACAAGAATGACTAAACTTAAAAGTCTTAGCTTACGGTAAGCTGGAGAGTTTCATTACACACTGAGATTTTTAAGATACTTTCGATTTTAGAATGGAAGTTAGCTTCTGAAATTAGTATATTAATTTAATTTAATTTAATGTAGGTGGATTTGCTTATGATTGAATAATAAAGTCCAAATAACGCAATAACGCACAGTTTCATTACAGTGAATCTCACTTAACTTTTGACGTTGAAAAATACAGTCCATGAACCATATGACGACATTGGAAATATTCAGACAAATACACAAGGTTTGAATAAAAGGTTGTAATTGATGATTCTACTGTGCAATATTATTGTAGACATTGCATAAAAGGTTGTATTTTTTTTAAATAAAAAAAATACAATCCAAATTATAATTCCGAAGTAAAATTTAGATTTGAGATTAGCAATTTAAAATGCAAGAATTTATGAGGGTGCATGAAGAAAATTTTGGAGGTGCAGGAAGAAAGTGCATTTGATTGACATGGACCATATATTATATATGTATGTTACAGGAGTGATTTTAATTTAGTGGCTGAAGAAGAGAGATATTGGCACAGAAAAAATGGTTGGTGAAGGAGACAGAGGAAAGGCAGTGATAGTGGGAGGAAGCATAGCAGGTTTATCATGTGCACATGCTCTTACCTTAGCCGGTTGGAATGTCCTTGTGCTTGAGAAAACACCTTCACCTCCAACCGGAAGCCCCACTGGTGCTGGTCTTGGACTCAACTCTCTCTCCCAACAAATCATTCAATCATGGCTTCCACACTCACAACAACAACTCCTACTCAACACCACTCTGCCTCTGACCATTGATCAGGTCTTTCATCACTTTTATTAATCTTTTGTCAAATTTTTAACGGATAAATATCATTTTAGTCACTAAATTTTGAATGATTTTACACGAAATTGAATATAGAAATCAATTGTTGATGTGTCAAATGGATTTTATATTAACATGTGAGTTTTTACATCATTGATGCATTCTCGTTTCATTTAACGTTTAATATAATCTCAATTTCTTTTTTGGTGATTTCTTTCAATTTTAAATTTCTTTCATTTTCAATTTCCTGTCAAGATTCTGGAATTAAAAACATATTTAATCTTTTTTAATATTGTGTTTTCGCTTGATAATTTCTTTCTTTTGCCGGATTGTGGTGTACCAAATTTATGTATTAATTATGAGTGATTAGATAAATCAATAAAAGGATCCTTTTGATCTTGATGTATGATTCTGCTAAGAGAAAGTTTTATATGCATAATAGAAAAAGTTATTGTTCTTGTTATGATTTTCTTGTTTGCCTGAGCAGAACTGTGTAACTGACAGTGAGAGGAAGGTTCACAGTACATTGACAAGGGATGAGAGTTTGAATTTCAGAGCAGCACATTGGGCAGACCTTCATGGCCTTCTGTACAATGCACTGCCATCAGATATATTTTTATGGGGTCATCTTTTTCTCTCTTTCCATGTTCTACATGATAAGGGTTCTGTCATAGTAAAGGCCAAGGTTCTACAAACTGGTGAGGTTGTAGAGATACAAGGGGATTTGCTTGTTGCAGCAGATGGTTGTCTCTCTTCCATCCGTCAGAAATATCTCCCTGACTTTAAACTCAGGTTTGTATTTCAACCCAGTGGGATAAGACTTTTGCTGTCGTTTGTATTTCAAAATGCTTGATTTTCTCTATCCTTCAATCTGAAAATGTAAATGATATTTGTACAATAAATTTAATGCACAAATTTACAACTTATAAGAAAAACAAGACCCTGAAATATTGAATCTTAAGATTTTATGTTGGAGTTAGTCTCAGGTTTATTATATGAGCAACTCAGACATCACATGTGGTCAATTTTTCCAGTCCCAGTAAGAAAAAAAATCTAACACAACTAATAGAAGAAAAAGAGATATAATAAATTGTATGAGAGAGATGGACACAGAATTGTGTATAAATAATTGCTGTACGAGTTGTAATATGAACAATACATCTAATCTTGAAAAGGTCATTAATAAGATCTTGTATCTTTTACAGATATTCAGGCTATTGTGCATGGAGAGGAGTTCTTGATTTTTCAAAAATTGAGAATTCAGAAACAATGACTGGTATCAGAAAGGCATACCCTGATCTAGGAAAATGCTTGTACTTTGACTTGGCCTCAGGTTCACACACTGTGCTGTATGAGCTGCACAGAAAAAGACTCAATTGGGTTTGGCTTGTGAATCAGCCTGAGCCTGAAGTGAAGGTAACTTTGTTGCTCATCCTTTTACTTACAATATTAAAAACCTGATTGCTAAAATCCTGAAATGATTTTTCTGTCATTGTTGATGCTTCCATTTGTTGGCACTTTTTCAGGGGACATCAGTGACAATGAAGGTAAATAGTGAGATGATCCAGAAGATGCAGGAAGAAGCAGAAAAGGTTTTGATTCCTGAAATGGTAAAGGTGATAAAAGAAACAAGGGAACCTTTCTTGAATTTCATATATGATAGTGATCCCTTGGAGAAGATGGTTTGGGAGAGAGTGGTGTTGGTAGGTGATGCAGCTCACCCCACCACTCCTCACTGTGTTAGAAGCACAAACATGTCCATATTAGATGCAGCTGTGTTAGGAAAATGCATGGAGAAGTGGGGACTACAAAAGCTTGAATCAGCTTTGGAAGAGTATGAGTTGATTAGGCTACCTGTGACCTCGAAGCAAGTTCTGCATGCAAGGCGTCTTGGTCGGTTGAAACAAGGGTTGGTTCTACCTGATAGAGAACCTTTTGACCCAAAGTTGGTTAGGCCAGAGGATCATCAGGAGCTTCTAGTGAGGAACACACCATTTTTTAATGATGGGCCTTTATCACTTGGTTTAATACCATCTGATTGCTTGTAGAATTATCATTCAAAATGACATCTTCACAGTTGGTTCGCTGTTTAAAATGTTCGTTTAGTTAAATCTCTACAAAGACTCAGTCACCACAGTGTTTTCGAAAATAAACGAATAATAAGTAAAAGTGGTGACGTTAATTATCATTTAAGAATGTTATTCCGACAATCATTCGTAAAAATTGTATCACCCAACATTCATAATGCCACTCCCAATCACAAGTAAATTTCAATCCCAAATTTAACATGAACATTATCTTAACCCACATTTCAACAAAACTGCTTGTTGAGTTTATTCACAAGCCCAAATAAATTCAATTTTATTATTGATTAATAAAAGATTTGGTCCTCCAAAAATATTGAAATTCAACCAACAGACTGACATATCTGATGATACACAAGACCTTCTAACAACTCATGGGTAAATAATACAGCCTACAGTTGTAATGGAGGCAAACTATTAACTGGATTTTACATTTCTACCAACAGGAAACAGAGAAAACTTAAATCCCGGGCAGTACAGAAGATATATAGAGCTCTACCATAATTGCTTTCCACACCACATTCTGACACAGTGGAAACTAAACTTTTGTTGGCCATGTTGCTTGTGCTGACATAATAATTCCAACGATCACTCCAAATAGCCCAAGCGCGCTACCAAAGATCTCAATCACAAGAATTTTCACGAAGAGGGAGGAATTCTGAGCATCAGATAAAGCACAGCTGCTTCCAATGATTCCTACACACAACCTGCAAGAGAGGGCAAAATTGAATATGTAACAACAGCATGGAAAAGGCCCCCTGCATTGGGAGATTTTCCTGCATAAATATGAGAGGTAGGTAACAAAGAATACACACCCACAAACAAGATTTGCGAAGCCCACGATTAATCCAGAAGCAAAGATAGCATATCCAGCCCTAAGAGACTCTGGGTCGTAGATATTTGCTGCTGGAACGCTTTCTAATTTTGTTTGAAGAATAATAGCCACAATAACACCATATATAGCCACAGCTTCACAAAAGATTACACTGAAATACAATAAACATCACCAACCATAATGTCAAGATGGCACAAATGTTTATATTTGAAACTATATCAGCCATACCGAGATATACTATTATTCCAATACTACATGCAAAATGAACATTAACATTCACAGCACTCAAATAGAACCGTCTTGAGTTCAGAGTGAAAGTTTTGATATTCACATTAAAAACAGGGTTTAACAATTTATTTTAAATTGTAATTTGGGTCAATCAATCATTATAATATGATTAAGTGCGAATTAGTTTATTATGTATTCAAAACAGCTTATAATCAAACATCTTATTGATAGAGGTAGTAAAACTAAAATCTCTACATAATTGAGACAAAAGATAACTAAAAGCCGAAAGATAACATTTTGAGCTCAACTGTAACTGCAATTCCAAGCCCTAATATTAGGCAAACTAACTTTTAAGATCCTTACTTGAGCTGGCACAATAATCCCAAGAATAAACAAAACACAAAAACAGAGGTCCAGAGAAACTGTGAACAGAAGTTGACATAGAAACAAAATATTTTCTACCCCAGCTACAATGCCAGAGTGTGGTATGCCATGCTCGACCAAACACGACAATATTGAAGGTTGCATTGAAGTTGAGCAGTTAGAGTGTTCATTCCAGATTGACTTGAAAAAGGGTAAGCAATCTCGACCCAAAAAACCAGGCAGAATATGCACATGAGAATTTTTACCTTGTCAAGAAAAAATAAACTTAAAAGCATTCTCTTTATTTGAAATTAAAATATCAGTATTAATCTTTCAGCTTTTGCATCTGACCTCGGACAAAAAGTAGATGGATTTTGAAATGGAGAATAAAATTCAGTGCAAGAAGCTCTCTAGATCTTCATTTTTTTTTTCATGTATTAGATAGTTATTCAATAACCCAGTAGGTTTCAGACCATACGATCACTTACCCCCTATTATGAAGAAAAATTATCAGTGCTTATTATGTGGGGGGCGAGACTAATGCCCAATACCCAGTAAAAGCACCTTACACTCAAAGTTAAATCACGGTTATCATAATTTTAATACCTATAAATCGCTATTTACCAGAGAAACGAGCATTAAGCCACCAATAAAGTAACATCGTTTAATAAAGATCCACTGGAAGTCACCAACAGAAGAGGACTTATAGACAGATTACTCAATCTTCCAATCCGACCTAAGTCTATCCGTCAGCATCACTAGGAACAACCATCGCGTTCCTGAGATATTGTTTACTTTGAAGCATGAAACTCAGTCACGATTTTGTCCTTAAAAGACACATCAGAGGGTGGTTAAACTGCACTTGACCACTCCTATGCAATGTGGGACTTATTGGGTGTACCGGAACACACAACATCAAATACTTCAATTTACCATAACAATTCTCTTTTCCTTTCACAAGTATTAAAACAAAAAAAAAAAAAAAAATTTTTTTTAATCATTTTTATATCTTTCAAAACAACCCACCAACACCCCCCCCCTACTCTCTCACTCT
>Ga0099822_1012369_pt1 | contig 10219 bp, 2 predicted proteins | sample CowpeawhiteBW_FD_76839 | JGI IMG/M metagenome (GOLD analysis project Ga0099822, IMG submission 76839) | Root nodule microbial communities of legume samples collected from California USA - Cow pea white BW | ecosystem: Host-associated > Plants > Roots > Nodule | place: USA: California | collected... | reverse complement strand
TCTTTATTATATTTGATTTTATATTTTATTATTTATTAGTATTAATTATTATGTTTATAAAAGAAATAAAATATTTAAAACAAAATAAAATCAAAATACCTAATATTTATAATAAAAAAATCAAAATATCTATATAAAAAAATTTTCAAAATTTTTGGGGGGGCCAAGGCCCCTCCCTGCACCCATGATGATCTGCCTCTGATGGTGGGGCAAGTCTCTAAGTGACACTCATGAAACAAGATACATGCACAAGATCGTAACGTGCAACCAGTGATTAGAACAAAAAATGAACACCAATATTGTATGTGTTATTTATTAAAACCCGGTCACAGGGGATATAGCTGAAGACAATTAAGTCTCTACATCTTTCTGGGTGGAAATTTATAAGCATTATGTGTAAGGCTTAAACTAGGAAAGTTCCATAAGCTGAAATACAATATTTTGTTTTAAAAGATAATATATTCTTGTTTTATTTTATTTTATATTTTAAATTATGTGAGGGACTGTTGGGAATATTTTAATATAATTTAAAAAATATATAATTAATATATTATGCTATGGTTACTAATATTTTTATGGACTTTTAATTTTATGCGTAAATGTTATTTATGGTTAACGACTCTATTTTTTATTACCAATTAATTGTTTATTTAATCAAACTTATTACAATTGACTCTTAAGTCTCTCTACTACCTATAAATACCCCCCACTATTTGTATGAGAATAAACACAACAAACACTAGAGCGCGTACAAAAGTGTTTTGTATTCTTCTCTATATTATCTTTTAAGACATTGACATTCATAAGGTTTAGATATCTTTCACTGCACTCGATTGATTTGACGGGTTGTTGTATCTTGTAAAAGAAGTGCATATGATTTTGTTTTGCTTAGGGGTATTTTCTCTCTAAAGATAACGTTATGCGTGCTCAACCCAAACTATTTCTACTTATTCCCTCATTTAGTTTTTTATTTGTTATTATAATTGTTAGGTTTCTAATTAATATTCATTTATTTATATACATATCTTAGTATTATTATTGTTCTAATAATTATTATTATATTATTTTATATTTTATTATTAATAGTATTATTTGATTAATATTTTCTAACAAAGTAGTGATATCTTCAAGGTATTGATGTCTTCTTTACAACATACACTCCGTGTTGATACCTTATTCACAAACATGTTACTTTTAAAACAAAGTTCATGCATTCATATAGATTAGTTGTCATGTGGTCAAAACCCTTGCCTCTATAACATGTTTGTGTTTACTTGTCTATGATTTATCTAACTTGTTATCTAATACATATTGTATCAAACAATTATATACGTGTAATTTAATGTATGTTTGATCATCCTTTTTGTTCACACTCAATTTTCCAACCTTCACAACACCATGTTGATCAATCTAGTTTTCAACCATATTCAATATGTGGATATCATCATCAACAAGTTCCATACACCTATAATATATTTTTATCCCAACCAATTTTTTTTTTATCAAATATGTTTGTCTCTTATATAATGTCATCACCTTCAACATACAATCTAATGTCACTCATGAATTGTTATAGACCCACAATCCACATAGGTTCGATCATGAAACTGGAGATGACAAAGATGAACATAAAAATGATAACAATGTTCCACTAAAAATTTGTACACAATTTCAACTACAACAGTATTGAAGACTCATGTGACAAACTAGAAGACCAATTTTTAATAAATACATATCTTGTTTAACTTTGCTTATGTATTATTTTTCCAAAGTAATTTTCACTTGTTTTTGTATATGATTCTTTAATTTATTTTCAACCATAGTCTTTGTAAGACTCACTTTTTCTACTCCTTATATTTAAGGGGCCTGCCCTAATCAGTTGGGCCTAAGATTGGTCCATAGGATGCCCAAAACCCCTAGACCAGCCCTAACCCCCTCATTATGCTCTTTTTAGAAAAATAGTTTCCCATCCCCTCTCCCCTTTGCTGCTACGTGAGCTCTGCTAGGGCTTTGCTCCCACTCTTCATTGAGTTAGAAGAAGTCCATTTTATTCCACGTAAGTTGTTTCTCAACTCGTACCCTTCCTTTTCTAAGCTCTATTTCGTGATTTCCAACAAAGGTGAACATTGATACCCTCGTTTTTAATCTGTACCGTTGTTCCCAGTTTTCGAATCTATTCCTGGAGCTGTGGTGCTTTGTTGTTCGGTGCTGAGGTTATATACAAGCCCTTTCTAGGTAAGGGAAGCTAGAGCCTTTTTGTCTGGTGTGATTGTGGTTTGTGCTATTTTGATTTCATGATTTTTTGAGTGTGTACTGTTATGGATGCCTGGATTGTCTGATTATTTTGTTTGGCATATGTATATGGCTGATGCAGATGCGAACAGTGGCGAGGGATGATAATCTCGTCCAAGCGAGCTTGCCTCGCCTAGGCGAGATGAGTAGAGACTCGTCCAGGCCCTTCCACGTGAGTTGTCGCTCAGGCGACTAAACCTTATTTTGCGAGAGGATGTCTTGCTTAGGCGAAGGGGGTCTCGCCTAAGCGAGACTGCGCAGAAGGCCATTGTTCCTATTATCGAGCTCTTGCCTATGCGAAGGGAGCTCGCTTGAGCGAGACCCTTCAACCTGAGCGAAGAGCTGGGCGAGAGTGCGTCCTGGTTTGATATTTTCTCTGTTCTTGGATGCTTGGCATGTATTTGATTGGATTATTATATAATGGCATGAGGTGAATGAATATGCATGAGTGAGAGGGTGTATGAGTTGTGAATGGTGAACTTGGATAATTCTTGGCATGTAATGAACATGAAATGGTTGGTTATGAAAGTGGCATGGTATTGATATGAGGTAAAATTCTATATTTATGGATGGAGAATGATGAGTTGGTATGGGTTTAACCTGGAATATGAAAGAGGTTGGTTACAAAGGTTGACATGAGATGTATATGGATGATAAATATTACTTGGTTGTTTGAATATGATTGGTATGTGGTCAGTACGTAATTCTATGAGCCTCTAGGTGAGACCTCGTGGTAGTGCTTCAGTGGTCGGGACGTAATTCCATGACCCCTGCTAGTAGGAGTTCATGGTGGTGCCCCATCTATATAATTTGGTAAGGATTCAAGGTAAGGTTGCATCCTGACGCTCTAAGGAGTAAGTTAGTCTCACATAGAGCGGACTGACTCTTGTGGTGAGAGTAGCAGGAGGCCTGAAACTCATTAAGGGCTAACCTTGTGTGTGGGGCTTTGAGATATTGTAACACTTAGCCCGGGGGTGAGCAGAGAAATCCACCACAAGTGCAAGCATCCACTAAATCCGACTAAATTATACGTATTCGGATGAGTCATGTCGAGTCTTAGTGTATTTGGTGGAAGGTCATAACATGCTTGGATGATGTATGTATAAATTGACTGTGAAAGTGTATCTGATTGCATGATAAAACTATTTTGGCTATAGCTTACCCTTCTGTTCTTTGTTGCGTGTTTTGCTGTGTGGTTCTCTCTTTTTGCGATGATCATCAACTTGTTGATGTGAGCAGATGCGAGGAACACCCGTGGTCAACAAGGAGGTGATGGTTCCACTGCATAGCTTGTTTGGGGGTGGATTCTGTTAGTTGGGCTCTCCTTTAGGGCTCCGGCCCATGTGACTTTTGCTCTTGGGCTTTAGCTCCAAATACTGTTGTTTAATCATTATACTTGTTTCGCATTGTGGTGTGCCCTTTTTCCTTTCAAACTTCCTTCGGATAATTGTAAGAAGTAAGGTTTAAATTTTTGGACCGCGTTTCTATATATTTTGTGTGACGCTTCCTTTAATTAGCTTTATTAATTAAATGAGGTGTTACAATCTTATTGTTTTATATTTTATAAATAACATCGAGTGAACATTACTAATTTAATTAATCAACCACATTATTAAAAAAACATGTAAATTAAAATAAACACACACAAAATATTTGAAATTATAAAACATAAGCAACCTCATAGTTTTTGGAAATAATTTTTTTAAAATAAATAGAAATCCAATAATTTAATTCAAAAAAACAAACACATAAAATTAATATTCATTTTTTGTTAAAAAATTTATAAAAAAAATTAACAAAATCAAAACTAAAGAAATTCAAACTCACAAATGGTAATTCAATGTACTATTTCCTTAAAAAAATAAATAAACATAAAGAAATCGAATGAGTTAAGATTTGAGTTTTTTTTTATCAACAAAAAATGAACAAATTAAATAAAATAGAGTAATTGGGGTACTTTAACCCTTCTATAAAAAGAGTTACAAGGTACTTTCACAAAAGATTTATGTTGCAGGTGGCAGCAATTGTCCCGCAGAGGCCGGGTGGGCCGAGTCACAATCAAATCATGGCGTTTGGGCTCATACGCTCTTAAGTAGAAAGAGTTGCGTTCTGACTAATAGCTATAATTTTTGACCAAGTAGTAAGTGCTCAATCCAACAATTTACACATTTTAGAGGTACTTATACTAACAAAGTGTTGAGGAAGAGACTAATATATTAGTCAAATGTTACATCAATATATAATTGCATAGATGTTATAGAATGATAAGTATATCTAGTAACATAATAATCTTTCAAACCTATTCACTTCATATTAATCCACAGGTTACATAATCACATGAAATAACATTTCTAATATGATGTTATGTTGACATAATCGACATAATAGGATTAAGATTTGAGTTAGAAGAAAAATAATTGTATTTCAATGTACAATTTGAATTAGAAAAACAATAAAAAAAAAACTAAAAACAATTTAGAAACACTGGATGTAAGCCCAAAATAATTTTTGAAATCATGATCCAAAATGCAATTTGCCCAATGTGGTAATTTTCTTCAAATATACTCATTTATATAATATTAAAACAATCATCCTAGTCTTGTGAAAAATGAACCTTTGAATATTCACTAGTGACTAACAATAATTCTTTTTCCTAGCCAAATATAAAGTAGGTGAGCAAAAGTACCATGAAAAGATCACGTGTGAATAATAATATGCGTCTAGATATTTTCTTCAAAGTAAATTTAAACCTCGTGTTTTGAAATGTATTTTTTTAAGAATAAATGAAAAATCCATGTAGAATTAAAAAAAAAGTGAAAAAAAGGGAAAATTAAGAAAACCAAAAAAAAAAACATTTGTAATTTACTCTTTTAAAAAGGAGTTCAGAGTTCTTTTATCGTCTACGTTTCCACTATTTTAATCTTAAAATCTTAAAATAGTGCAAGTTGAATGATTCATCTTTGGAAAAATGAAAGAAATTAAACACAACGAAAAGAGTTATTAGATTAAAACCGTACATCAAAATGAAAAGAAAAAAAAACGTGGGATTCTGGTGTGAGTAGAAGGGAATATTCTGGTTTGTGAAAGTTTGGCACAGGAAAAGGAATAATGGTGGTGGAGATTGGAGAGAGAAGAAGAGAGAGTGTTGAGTGAAGAAGGAAGAGTATATTCCAATTTTCCCTTTATAAATTGTAAGTAAGAAAGATACATCAGAATCTTGTTAATACGTGTGTGTGTGTGTTAAGGGGACCAGAAGTGGCTTTTCTTTTGTTTGTTTGAGGTATATAGCGGATAATGAATTGAAAAAGAAAAACTTAAAAAGAGAAAGGAACACTATGCTCCAATATTGGATGTACATCTAGTTTGCAAAAGAAAAAAAAATGGTTTAGTAACTAAAGTTTGAAGTTTGATGTAAAATTTGAAATTTGTTTTTGTCTATAATTTTGATATTCAAACTTTGAAAATAAATTAATATATAATCATTTTAATTTATATATGTTAAATTTGTTGATTTATCAAACATGTTTTATTTTAGTATTTGAGTTGTTTATTTTATTTGACACAATCCTATCTTAAATGTTATTTGGGAAACACGCTTAATATGTCATAAAAGTGTAATATAATTAGATTAAAAAGATTATATTTATTCATTTTCAAACTTTGAGAGCTAAAATGTATTAAAATTTCATACATAAATGAATTTTATTATTATGTTAAAATTAAAGAACAAAAATATATTTAACCTTAAAAAAGTATTTAACAGATTGAATATTTTAATTCACAATTCGTTTAGGTTTATTCCATGTAACCTGTAGTTCATAATAAATAAAGGTGGGACCTAGAAAAAAAAGTATGGGACATATTGAATATTTTAATTCACAACATGTAGGTTTATTTTGTATAACTTGTAATTCATACTAAATAATGGCGGAAAAAAAAAGTACGAGAGAGATTGAATATTTTAGTTCACACCCTGATTTATTTTGTATAACTTGTAGTTCACAGTAAATAATGGTGAGATCAGTTAGATTAATTCAGATAACCCTTTAAAAGAAATTTATCATATTTTAATATTTACTAGATAAAATTATATTACATTTAATTAGTAATTTGATTTCAATATTTAGTTTTTCGATTCATGTTGGTCTCTGTATTTTTTTCTCTACTTGATTGAGTCTCTACTTAAAAAGAAAAAAAAAACCCAATTCAGTTTATATTTTTGTAAAAAAAAAATACGTAATTTGACCGCTTATGGTAAATTGACATTAATAATGTTTGGAGGTGCCATGTGTCAAACTTTGACACTCTGCCACATGTCAAACTTTGGGTTATCTTCAACTTAAATGGTATTGTGTATTAAAATCTTCTAAGGTAGAAGATAACCTAGATTTTTACATGTGACAGATTTAGGTTTTGATATACTGACTTAATGGAAGATGCCACATTTAATTTTTTTTTTTATAAAGACTCGATTGAATAAAAACAAATATAAGAATTAAAGTGAATCAAAAGTATAAATATAGGACCTAAATTACTAATCAAACCATTATTTTATTTTATTTTGTTTCTTTCATTATATGCTTGATGCTTAAATTAGTTCTCTTGTCTACCTTTAACATTGATTGATTATTATATTTTGTTCATAGTTTAGACAATAATTTATTTTATACTTTTCTATTCATCAAAATTTAACATTGACATATTCATTTTACTTAATTTCAATTTATTGTCAATGGTAAGCTCACTTGACACTAAAAATAGGAATGATAAAATGGGTTAGTCTGATCCATTTAATTTGACCCGTAATTGGCCCGCCAAAAACGGATTGGGTCGAGTTAGATCGTAACTAGAAAACAGACTATAGTGTGAAACTCGTCCTTCAAGATGGACTGACGAATTAGTCTGTCAAATTTGACCTATTTTGTCACCCTTACATAAATTAAATATTAGAATATTTATATAAAATTATTTTAAGAGTTTATTTATGCACACTATCGTGCATACCAACAAAATTAGCCTATAAATCTTATGTCATATGAACCAAACTTATCATTTTTTCCAGGTAAAACCTATTCATATTATCATCTTGAAAGTCAAATTCTCTGTATTTTCTTTATTATTTGTTTATTATATTTTTACAATATTTTGATATCATTATATTAAAAGAGTTTTTCTTATATTATAAAAAATTAACATTAATATTCATTAACATATTTCGAAGTCGCATAAAAAAATAATATCAAAATATTAAAAAAAATAAAAAGATATCCAAATTTCTAATTCTCACATTCTTCATTATTATTTTATGGGTAAAAGTGGGGACTCCATGGCCCTAACTTTTAATACTAACATCTTCCATTTAACATTATCTTAAAGCCTATGTTTGTTTATGTGATGCAACTATTATCATAGATATCAGAAGATGGATGTGAGAGTAGGTCGGTAGTTATGATATAATGATATTTCAACTTAGATCATGTATCCGTGTTCGACACATATCTTGTTTGATACTTTAAGATATTTTAACGATAATTATGAATGAAGTGTCTAACTTATAAAGTTGTAGTACACTACAATAAAATTTTTGAATAGTGACCAATTTTAGTGATAAAAAATAAATAGTCACTATATAGTAATAAATTTGACAACTAAAATAGTTCTAAAAAATTGTAACTGATCTCTAAATTGATTTTTAAAATTTGTTTTTAAAATTGTCACTGACATTAATAATTTGTTTCTAATTAGAAAATTTGGATTCACACATTAACAATTATATATTTATTATGTTTGTAAGAATTATTGTAAAACTTTCAATATTCATATATCATGTATCAAACATGTATCATATCCTATTATTTTGAAAATAAACGTATCGACGTATCAGATACGTGTCATATCCGATATATGTATCGTAATTTGTGCATCATAGCTTGATAGTTTGGTAAAAACAACTCTACAACTTTATTATTTTATTTTCTTAATTTTCATAAAAAATAAAAAATTACTCTATTTAGTAATTTTTGTTTTATCAATATAATGTTTGTCAAAAAATTATTTTTTGCTTATAAATTAGTTAAGAATATATTTACACACATGTATTCATCTGATTTGACATTCTCTAGGAGCCATTCAATTCATAGGGCAACAATTTTGAAAATTCCATTTGCATAAAATTTTGTTATGAAAGACCTAATAACTAAAGCACCCATCTTTCATAGGCTTGATGAATTTTATAGTTATTTAAATCACAGTACGTTTCTTCTTTCCAAAGTTACATGAGTCTTTTCTTCCTAAACAAGAAGCCTTTATTATGTCAATATTTGAAAAATATAGATAAAGTTTTAAGTGTCCAAATCTATGAAATGACAATTAGGTTTAAACCTAAATTTCCTTTTCAGCTACTTTTTCCTCGTTAACTAGTACAATAACGCTTCAAAAAAGACTAATTAGGTTTAAGAATAACATTTAAAACTAGATACTTTAATTTTTTTTTTTAGATTTAGTTAAATCTTAAGTTACTCGTAATAAATTTAAATATTCTGGTTTTAAATTTTATTAAAAAAAGTTTTTTTATTCAGTATTTAAAATATTTTTTATTTTATTTTAATTTAAATATTTTATTTTGCCTACTTTTTTTTGTTAATATAATGATCTGATTATTATTTCTTTTTTATTTTCAATTTAACAATTAACTTTATTTTATTTTTTAATTTGTCGGTCAAATTTTTAAAAAGTGAATTGACTAATAAGTAAAAGTATATTGAATAACAAAAAATAAAAAAATAAAAGCTGATTGGTGAATTGGAAAAGAAATAGTAACCAGCCAAACTAAAAAGTATTTCCAACAGTAAATAAAAGTAAATCTAAATTTATGTTGTAAATTTTAATAAAAAACTTAATTAAAATAGCTCTAATTTTATGTTGTAACTAAATTTCTTAATTAAGCTCTTATTTTAATTTAAAACCCGTTGTTACTATAATAGGACGAAAAGCAATATACTAATATGCCACCAGAAAAAGAGGAAAATATGACTTTTTCTCTTAAATGGTGAAAGTTGAGAAATTATTGAGTAACTTTTTGGTATGCTGATAAGCATATACTCATTTTCCATATTTTGTTCAGCTGTGTTAAAATTTTCATAAACCCCTATGCACTGTATAAAATAATTTTAAACTGTTTTTTCTTTAATTAGATTTAATTGACGTGAAATATTGATGAAAACAAATTTGGTCAAATTCATGTGAAAAAAAAAATATGGACTCTAACATCGCAACTATTTATTGGTTTTAATATTATGCACTTATATTCATATTCATACATCGTTAAATTTATACGAGACAAATCTAAAAATTTATAATATTTCTACCTACCATCTATTTTTTTTTAAATATATTAGATATTCTATGTCTTATTTTTTATTTATTATTATTATTATTATTTATATTCATAATCTCTTTATTATAAATACATTACTTTGTCTGAATTTTAATATAAAAAAGTTAATCTTATACATAATTTTTCACCGTATATTTAACATAATATACATAATATCTGATTATAGAGAGATAAAACATCGTATTAGAAGTGAGATTATAGGCCTACCATCGTATTAAATCAAACTTATGGTGAAATCACAATACTCATTATAAATTAGAAGTAAGATAATTATTTTCTTAACTATATGAGTAATATATGAATAATTATGTATCTATCTTATAATATAAAACATATAAAAACCTAAAAAATTAATATTAAAGTTAAACTTTAGCTATTAACATCTACTACCGCTTGTCTATATTATGGTTCATATATTATTGACCAATTAATATATATATATATATATATATATATATATATATATATATATATATATATATATATATATATATATATATATATATATATATATATATATTTATATTTTTA
>Ga0099822_1012365_pt1 | contig 10221 bp, 6 predicted proteins | sample CowpeawhiteBW_FD_76839 | JGI IMG/M metagenome (GOLD analysis project Ga0099822, IMG submission 76839) | Root nodule microbial communities of legume samples collected from California USA - Cow pea white BW | ecosystem: Host-associated > Plants > Roots > Nodule | place: USA: California | collected... | reverse complement strand
CTTACAGGATTGTCCATTTCCATAATACCCAACACCTAATTATTTTCCAATCCCTTTACCACAGCCCCACCAAAGGACTCAAGATTCACACTCAATACCTGCAGAATGCTTGTTTAACTCTTAGCTAATTTCTAATACCTCACACCTATTTCTTACCTCATCCAATTATTATAATCCAATCATTCTAAAGTCCCCATTTTAATCGTCTTTCCATGCCCAATTCAACCACAATTCATTCACAAATAATTTCTCCCCAAAACAGACTCACAAATCTTCCCAACAACCCTGTACGCCGTTACCAGAATTTCATAGAACAACCCCTGGCCTCGCTATCGCCTGGCGGCAAGCATAGCTCCGCCAGGCGGTACAACAGTACCCATTTAAATGCATAATCCTCCATACCTGCGAGTGACTTCAGGCCTTTTATGAATCCATCCCTGTTGCCTAACACACCAAATTGCAGTAATACATATATGATAAACTGGACTTTCTATTCGCAATCAAATTCTTAATGTCTTTACTTAGCTTTTATCTTCTAGAATTAACCCCAATTAAATCCCTTCTCACACTTAAGCATATGATCACAGATTTCTATACATGGTATGTCCGAAACTTTTCCATACCCTAAATTCGGGTTAATTTCATATCAACAATGCACCCAATATGATCTACACACATCAATTTCAGAAACCACAATGATTTCCGCACGAACAACATCAAAACAACCCAGAAAGAACGCGAACAATGTCGCGTCGCCTGGCAGATATCCATCACCGCCAAGAGATTCAAGCCAAAACAAGAACAACGCCCACCACTGATGAGCCGCCTGACGGTAGGGATTAAACCGCCAGGCGGTTTTTGGGAAAAACCCAGAAACTCGATAAAACAATGCGGAAAACAGATGGAAACATGCAATTTCGATCATTCAAGGCACAATATGGTGAATATGATTAAAAACACTCGAAAACAACTCCCCTTACATGGAATTCTCGCTCCAATTGAGATTCTCACTCTCCTTGCACACCTTCTTCCCTTTGCTAAAAAGAAGCACTTCAACTCTTCTCTCCTTGGCCTCTTTCACGAACCAGAATCACCCCCTCTCACTCTCAGAATTGTCTGCACTTTCCCAGGTTAATTTTCCTCTCCTTCTCTCTTCTCTCTCAAGCATAATGTGCTCTAATTGTTCTTTAATTTGCTAAAACAAATTTTATTAAATAAAAATTATGTCTAAGGCCATTCAATGGATATTAACCCATTGTGTTTCAGCCCCTACGTTGCCTCTCCATTAGCTGCTAGGTTTCCCAACCCTTTCATATTCATGCCAAAAGAAATTAGCAAAAAGAGGATGAATTTGTCCTTAGCAAGGTTTGAACTCACAACCCTACAATCACAAAGCAAGTGCACAACAAATTCAACTAATCATATTTTATGATAATAACTCTAATTCTAAGGTTATGTTATCATGTCCCACATCCAAATATAGAGCATAAAAATTCATAAATTCATAAAAATCACGTCGAACTCAAGTCCTCACACATAATCAAAGTACTCTCAACCATTTGAGCTAGTACTTTTCCACATCATAGCAATCCGCATTAAATACTTTAAATGCTTCTATTACCCGCAATTATTAAATAATTATTTAATTAACTATTTAATTTTCTCGGGTCTTATAGGGTCGATACAGTTTGTCGTGCCCGTTCGGGTTGTTGGACCTGTTTGGATCATTGGGCCCGTTCGGGTCATCGGGTCGTCGGGCCCTTTCGAATTTTTGGGCCCGTCCGGGTAGTTGGGCCTATCCGAATCGTCGGGTCCGTCTAGGTCGTATGGCTCGTCTAGGTCGTCGAGCCCATCCGGATCGTTGGTCTCGTCTGGTTGTCGAGCTCGTCTGGATCGTCGAGCATGTCCATGTCGTCGGGCCTGTCCATGTTGTCGGGTTTTTCTTGGTTGTCGGCCTGTTCAGGTCGTCGGGCCCGTTTGGATCATCGGGCTCGTCGTTCTTGTCGAGGTCGTCAGGCAGGTCCGGGTCGTTCGACCTATTCGGGTCGTCATGCTTGTCTAGATCGTTGGGCCTGTCACTTAAATAGTAATATATTTCAAAAAAATAATATATTTTTCATGTGGAAGATGAAAGCCCATGGGTTGGCCCTGGCCCATAGGGATTTTGTAGGGTTTTTGGCCCTGTAAGCTTCTTTGTTGAGGGCTTTTTTTCAATGTGGGCTTTTTTGGCCCTAGCTCGCATGGGCCAAGGCCAAACCCTGTGGGCTGGGCCAAATTGACACCTCTATTTTTCACAATGGCTTTAAAAGGTAATTGGTATCCATTTTTGTGCTGCATTGGTTTGTTGACATCGATGGTCCATTAGTTCATTGTTTGTTTTTGTATTAGTAGGAGTATGTCGGCATCTTCGTAGAGATTTATTGTGATTGGGCTTATTTCTTTCATTTTTCTTCTCTACGACACCATTGTGGAAATTTATTGTGATTGGGCTAGTTTCTTTCGTTTTTCTTCTCTACGTGAAACAATGAAGAAAGAGTTGATGTTTGGTGTCACTTCGGGATCGATGCCTTTGTGCTTTTATCCCTAATGGTGTTTTTTTCCACCCTTTTGAATCTCTGTAAGAACGCACCTCAGATCTACAATCCGCAAGGAAAAAAAATTATGGGTCGCTTTCATTTCCTTTAATCTACCAAGAAGAGATTTTTTTATTTGGTTATCGCTATGGTGAGAAGCTTCCGTAGATGGGTGTATGGGTGCGAAGGTTTCAATTTCAGAAAAACAACCCTTGCATTTGGTGACTGACTTAACAAAAAATAAACAGAACAAACTAATTCGGCAACATAAGTGTGACATAATGAACAAATAAGTAAATAAGTGGGAAGTTAGGTTTTACTTTTTGTACAATTTTGTAAAACTTTTACCCATCAATATTTGTTAGTAGTCTAATGAGATATATTTCCTATGCACCACGAATTTCATTAGAAGTCACAAAAATTAACTTTCATCGCTTGCATTGGGTGCTAGCTTGAAAATAAAAATACGTCAAACCAAATATGCAATGTGAACAAATAAGTAGGGAGCTACATTTTACTTTTTGTATACTTTTTTAAAACTTTTACCAATTAATTTTTTTCTGTCTGTGGTAAAACACTCCCAGTTGTGCCATACAACCATGACACAAATCCGCCTGAAGCAAACCAATCCACCATTAACCACGACAAGACCTCCATTTTCGTGCACCTGGAGAACTCACCTCTATTACGCACACTATGAGCAAACCCTAATGCAGAACCATCGTCATCACTAAGGATGTTAACGGGGTGGGTAAGGTACGAGTAGTAGCTCCCTCGTACCCTATCTGCTGGATAAATATCCACCCCGTACCCGTACCCATATCTGTCGGGTATCCGTTATGCGGGTACCCGCCTATTTTTTTTATAGTCGCCGGTATCCACGATTATTTACAAAATTATTTTTAAAAAAATATATTTAATCATAAATTCAAATAAAATAAAATAAAATACATCAATGTTATAAATTTTAAATAAAGTTCAAATAAACTCAAGTTCATACAAGTCCAAATAATTATAAAAGTAAATATAAAATGACGTTCAACACAATAGAAATTCTTTAATTAGTGTTTTAATCAACAAACTCACTTTCTCCGATTGATTCCTGAAAAATAAACAAAATAACTAAATAATAAACCTCAACTGCCATGTACCAAGTATTCTTATTTTGATTCCATCATTTGACAACAAGCATACCATAAACACCATTGTCTATATAGGGTTTGATGTATATGCTCAATTTCAAAGAAAGGAAAGAGAAGAATGTCAATGGGTGTACCTAGAATAAGACAATGTACCAATACCTAAAGCTAGAAGAATGAAGATAAAAGACAAGACAAGATGTGCAGCTTAGAAATAATTAGGTCAAAATGTTTTTTACTAATATATATATATATATATATATATATAAGGGTATTTTTATGAATTAAAGTTTAGCGGGTACGGGTATCCACGGGTATGGATACTATGATACTCGTACCCGCCCCGTTAACATGCGGGTATAAAAAATACTCGTACTTGCAGGTAGTGCGTATCCATTTTTAATATTTGTTTCCTACTCGTTGCGGGTTTTATCCGCGGATACCGGTGGGTACAAATTTTTTTGACATCCCTAGTCATCACGAACACAAATCGCACCTGTATCGTTGTGCCACTGTCAACTATCACACAAAATGTATTAACCACCTGTAGTAGTTCGTTTTCCAACATAGCAACGAAGCCTGTGCGCAAGCCAAAACCATCGCGAGCCAACTTAGGACTTCGACACACCTTAGCAATAACCAAATAAAAAAAATATCATTTTTTGGTTGATTAAAGAGTTCTTGCAGAGATTCAAAAAGGGATAAAAACACCATTCTGGAGAAAAAACACAAAAGGGTTGATCTCAAAGTGAGGCAAAACATCAATTACTTCATTGTTGTTTCACGTGGAAGACAAAATGAAGGAAACAAGCTCAGTCACAATTAACCCCATAGCGACGCCGACATACTCCTACCAATGCAAGAATAAACAACGAACCAATGGACCATAGAGGCCAACGAACCAATGCAACACGGAAATGGAAGGAACACACAAGCAAATGGAAGGCATAAATGGAAAGTCATAGCGACTCTATACCAAGTACCTTTGAAAGCCATTGTAGAAAAAATGGAACCATAGTCAATACTTTAAAAAATAAATTAAAAATTACTTTAAAAAAAACATGTAAGCCTGTGTCAAAAGTGTGTCAAAATATCATTTCCAAAAAAATAATGCTTAAGTGTGTTCCAGGTGACATCAATTGTCCTGTTACAGAGGCCAAGTGGGCAAAGTCACAATCGAATCGTGACATTTAGGTCTTACTCTCTTAAGTAAAAAGAGTTCCCCCTGACTAATGACTAACTTTTTGACTAGTGCGCCTAGTAGGAAATGTTGGGCTAATAAAAATAACACGTTTTGAAAAGTCCCACATTACCTAGGATAACCTAAGGGGTGGGTGTTAGTGACTATATAATGGGCTCTAAGTCTAAGTCTAGGATAACCTTGTGTTTATTTTATTTAGATATATCATGTCAACAGGGCGGGTAAGGTACGGGAAATAGCTTTTTCGTACCCTAGCCACAGAATAAATATCTGCCATGTACTTGTATCCATATTCGTGCAGATATCCATTATACGGGTACCCGTATATTTTTTTAATATCGGATATCCACGGGTACTTGCAGGTATTTACCATAAAAAAATTTAATATTTAACAACATATTTTAACTATAAAATCACATAAAAATGCAATGCATAACATTCATAAATTTCATACAAAGTGCAAATAATCCATTTAAATATTGTTGAATGACAATTTACAAAGAAATGAAGATTCTTTAAAACCAATTGATAAAATATAACACATTCAAAATCAATGTGTTAATGTTTCAATCATGTTTTTTTTTAATTTACATGAGAGTATAGCGGGTACGGATATCCATGGGTATAGATACTATGATACTCGTACCCGCCCCATTAACATGCAGGTATAAAAATACCCACAAATATCCATTTACAATATTCATTTTCTATCTGTTGCGGACTTTATCTACGAATACCCGTGAGTATGAATTTTTTTTACATTCCTAGATATATATGTGATTTCCTTTATTATTACTGTTATATTAAATTATGTATTCATTTTTATTATATTAATGATACTAATTAAATATATAAATTTTTTGTATATTATTTTGACTCCTAAATAAATATTGGTCTAAGATCGGAGGTAGAGAAAGGTAAAGGAATGTGATGGAAGGTAAAGAAAGATAGAGAAGAAAAAAACCAAATAATTTCAAGATAAAAATAACTTAAATAACATGTTTATAAAGACATTCATCTCAATTCAACCTAATGAAATCGATTGAGTTTTTTTTTTTTCTCTAAAAGAAATAATGATTCAATCGAATAAAAATAATACAAAACTCAACTGAAAAAGAAATATAAAACTCAATTAAATTAAAAATTATAAAAGTAAAAAAATCTAAATATAAATACTAAATTACTAATTAAACTTAAACATATCCATTAGATAATTACTTAAAATATAATATTTATGCACGAGATAATTAATTATATTTGTCCCTTACCACTTTTTACTCCAAGCGTTGAGTCATTTACTAACGTTTCTCTCTTTTCAATACCAACCATGTCACTTCCCTTTTTCCTTCTTGCTTTTCATGTAAACCAGTAAAAGATCAAATTTAATATTTTATAATAATTTTTTCAACTTGGAATCATTGACTCTTTTCTTCCTTGATTTTGTATGTGGGTTTGAACAATTGGTTAAAGATATGGTAAAAACTTCCATTTTTTCCATGGTATGGATTTGAATTTATCGAAATCACTTGTACAATATTAAATGGTTCTATCTGGTTCGTTGGTATAAAAAACAAAAAAAAAAAAACTTTAATAACTAATTTCTGACATCGAAAAATTAATAAATATTCTGTATCAATATCACACTTATTATAGAATGAGCTATTCTGTATATTTAAAATAAAAAAGGAGAAAACATATATATTCCCAAAAAGAGGAAAATATAATTCACTAAAATGAGCTATTCACACAGTGAAATCCCTACCAATTTCTTTGTCAGTCATAGTTTAACAGAGAAGGAATCTATATTCACTATCACAATTGTACTTTGAACAGGTCAACATTTGGAAAGTAACATGAAAATATCTCCAACTAACATATAATTCAGAAAAAATATACACTTTTTTTGTAGTTCACTTGCGAGATATGTCATGCTTACATGCTTAAAGTACAAACATGGCTGAAAAGTTCATCACGCAACTAAATTGGCAAAGATAAAATGCTATTTTTAGTGCTCAACGTTTACTTAAGTAGTTAATTAGTACCCTAAAAGATAGATTTGTAACGAAATTAATAGAAAAGAAGATTAATTTTAATTAGTAGTATGAAGTTCTTGTGGAATATTATATGATTTGAGAATCGAATCTTTAAACCACTTTTGTACGAAATCAAATCATACCAAATCAGAAAACACTTTTCTAAAAAAAAAAAATTGAAAAAGAGAAAGACGGTGGTAGATCCACCATAACTTTTTTTTTTCGTGGTGTTTTCTATTATTCTCGTTTTGAGAACCGATGGGTATATCCATTTGAAAGTTGGAATCAATATATCAGGATGATCAACGACAACCATAGACCACACACCTTGGAAATAGGCAAAGGAGAAAGACAAGAACAAGAGATGTTAAGGTTTAATCATTAAACTAATCCTGTTTTATTATTTTCACGGTAATAAAAAACTATAAAGTTTAGCGGTTAAACTAGTAAATTTAATGTAATTTCATCTCTGTCTTTCTTATCTTCCGAATCTGTTTATCTTATAATTAAAATTTGCAATCTTTTACACATAAGATCAAAATAGTAAACTACAGATAAAAAAGAGCACCAAATTAAAACAACAAGCGTGGACCTGAAGACACATAAAACTCCAAAATTGTTTTTCTTTTTTATAAATTTGAAACATGGAATAAATTTTATATTGAAATTAGAAGCAGGGTACTTGATTATTATTATTTTTTTTTTGTTTGCTTTGTTTTGAAGTTGTGTAGGATGTGAGAGAGATAATTTGAATGGATAAATACAAGAAACAACGTTTGAAGTTGAAAATAAATGTACAGTGGGCTTAGATATTTTGGGAGATATTTTGGGTTTGAGATCTTTCCGGAGCAACTTCAGTGTCTCTTCACAAAGCGACCCTACAACAAAAATATCGGAAAAAGCTGCTTTCATAACAAAACAAACAAAATGACCATACTGCAAAACCCAATGCCACCAAAAAGAAACACAAAAAATTCAAAAGTGAAACCTTGATTCTTGGTCTTTTATCAGCGTTTAGTTTCCGAACTTGGTATCTTATCTTCTTTGCGAACAATCTGTTCTGACGTTTCTCTTTGTATCTAAGAACACTTGCTTCTCTTCTCGCTCTCTCTTCTTCCAACACCGGCACTTCTCCATTCTAAACAACAATTATACCATTCATGGCTACTCTCTTAATATGTATGTATATTACCAAACACAAAGTGAACAAAAATATCTATTCTAGATAGCAAAACTAACGTTGGACTTATCCAAAAATAAATAGACATACCCTAAAACTTTGTATCTAAGAATTTCAATCACTGCATATCAACCAGTTCATATATATCAAACACTTAAAGAAAGAGTACCATATTTATATGACAGTAAAAGAATTGGAGATATGAATATGAGAGTGTTGTAAATACTAACATAGTAGCCATTGTTGGTTGCCAAGGAAAGAGAACAGTCATCAGCCCATAGAGAGCCTCGGTTAGACCATGCATCCAAAACCTCTTGATAGTTCAAGTTCAAGTTCAAAGCCACCATCTTTTCATCATCCATTTCCCAAAACCCAACAATGTTTTCTCTCTTTATCTGCTGCTCCTCAAAAGGGTACTGGTTCGTGCTCTCTGTTACCTGTTCTTTTCCTTCGTTTTCGTCTTCTCCTTCCTCTTCAATGGGAGCAAATTCCTCCCATTCCATGAAATCCCAATGGAGTTCGCCACTTGAAGAGTCTTGTTGCAGCAACTTTTGTTCCTCTTTGGAGTTGAAGACCCCTTCCAGTTCCTCCAAAATATTGAAATCTTCATAGCTGTAAGATTGGTCAGAATTTGGTAAAACGGAGGTGATGGCTTCTGGTACCTCTTGTTCTTCTTTCTTGGGACTTCTGAGTAGTGAAGTGCATCCCATCTTATCTCAACCAAGTTTCTCTCTCTCTCTTCCTCTCTCACGCTCTCTCTCTCTCGCTCTCTCTCTCTCTCTCTCACTTTCTCTCTCACCTTTGGACTTTGTAATTGCATAATAATAATGCATGTGCTCCTACCGTACGTTTTGTAACTATCAATAGGATGAAGTACGCATGTTATATAGTGGGAACAATCACTATGAAATAATTGACCTTCTATCCCTTCATTTGCTCCAAATTTGTTTAGTCTTTGATTACTTACTTGCATATTCTTTACGTTTAATCCTCCCAATAAACTGTTAATTGCTTAAACTTTTTCATACATTTTCTTAACTCAATTTAATTCATATATATATATATATGTATATTATTTTAATTTTATAGACTAAAGGTGTTTAAATGTGTTTATTATAAGACTAAAACATAAATTGCAAAATAATGTGTGAGTTATGTTCAGATAGATTGTGAGGAGAGTGTGTCACACCTCTTCTTTACATGTAGAGCATCTCGAAGGGTGTAGAATATGTGTGATAGGTAGATGGGGTGTCTTCGATGCATCATAATCAACCTAATATCAATTTTCAACATTTTTATCTCTTTAACCTAAATAGTAACCAAAATCTAATATGGAAAGGTATGTGGATTGCAATTAATTTTGGAAACATAGGAACGAGGTTATTTTTAGACAAAGAAGGGTAAGCCTTTGGTTTAGCTCAGCTGAGCATGTGTGATCTTGGATAAAATACAAGATCTCAAAAGTTAATTTCTCTTATTGGTATTTATGCCCTTATTTATGTTTAAAATTTCCATGAATTGGTAATTTATGTGTGTTTATTGTTGTCTTATGTGTTAAAATAGCATTAGATATGTCAAAATAACAAAATGAAGGCTTGGAGCATGGTTACAGGGGAAGATACGTAATGATAAATATGCAACCATTTTTTTCTATGATGTGAAGAAAAAATACCAGAAACACCAAGTTTGGCCACTATGAAAAGCATGCTAAAACACAAGGATTTGTGGCGTAGTTCGGTTATCTTTTTTTTTTTTTTTTTCACACAAGGCTCCTTATGTATTGATGTATCTTTGGTGGATTTTGAATCATGAGCAAGGTTTATTTGTTAAATCATAACCAAACCTATATATTCATGTGGGAAGTTTTTTTAAGCAAATGTTCTCTTCGGATCTTTACACATCTTATGTAGATGTCCAACATGTGCATTTTTTGTAAAAGAGTTAGAGTACCCCATAAATGCTATATATATATATATATATATATATATATATATATATATATATATATATATATATATATATATATATATATATATTTATTTTTTATGAGAAAAAAATAATTATTATTTTTTTTTTTTTTTTTCTTTTATATTTT
>Ga0099822_1012360_pt1 | contig 10225 bp, 5 predicted proteins | sample CowpeawhiteBW_FD_76839 | JGI IMG/M metagenome (GOLD analysis project Ga0099822, IMG submission 76839) | Root nodule microbial communities of legume samples collected from California USA - Cow pea white BW | ecosystem: Host-associated > Plants > Roots > Nodule | place: USA: California | collected... | reverse complement strand
ATATTATATATATATATATATATATATATATATATATATATATATATATATATATATATATATATATATATATATATATATATATATATATATATATATATATAAAGCTATGTACAAATGTACGACTTCTTTTTTCTTTCAAAAGACAAGTTTGTATAATGAGATTTCAATTAAATTTTTTATCTTTAAAATTCTTGTTTGCATGTACTACATTAGGTACTCTTTCATTGTTTGTTGTATTTTTTATTTTTTTTTAAATTTGGTTGTGTTGTATAATATTTTTGAAAATTCTTAGAAAATGGTTAGGAACAAAAGTTATCTTTGATCTTGAATATTTCATTGTTAAAATTTAAAGTTTATAAATTGAAAAATCTGATTTTTCAAGTTTCATTTCATAAAGATCATAATCTCTCCAAAATTATTTTTATGCATGAGTAAAGTATTATTGCTTGCATGTAACTTGATTAGGTTTAAGATGAATTTTCGATTGTCTATAATTGTCAAGATACGTTCAAATTAATGATTTGAATTTTATGTGTATTGGTATTGTATCTTGTGAGAGTGGAAGCTCTTTTGGAGGCAAGAGGCTTAATACAAGTAAGAAAAACTAGTTTAATTTTGATAGTATTATAGGGCAGAGGAATTGAATTTAGAAGTTGAATGGTCATACATTTTTGGATTTTATATAAGTTTGATGTGTTTTATTTAATTTAATATGTCTTAATTTAATTTGAGTGTCATATGTTGAGTATCCTCATAGTTTTAATTTATGATCAATTAGGTCAAATTGGTTCAACTTGATATTATTTGGACTAAGTATATCCTTTTTGGTACAATAATTGAAGAACAAAAAAATCAATCTGAACCAATTTGAACAATAAAAACTATTATAAAAATGCAATTTAGTCACCGATATTAACCACCAAAATAATTTAGTCGCAAATTGTGACTGAATTAGCCATCGATTTAACGATTGAATAAATGTACAATAATTTTTATTCCTATAGCCACTGAAATAATGACTAGATTTTTATTTCAATCCTTACAACCCAACAATACCATCCTATGCACCTAATTCATGAAATTTCAGGATAACATAGCAAACCACAACTTAATCAGGAAACCAAAGCACGAATCTTCACTATTCTCGCTTAGGCTAGAAGCCTTCGCCCAAGCGAGTATGTCTGTCTTGCTCAAGCTAGGCTCCCTCGCTTGAGCGAGTGAGTTATAGTGGTTCTCCGCAAGCTCTCGCTTAGGCGAGACCTTCTTGCTTGAGCGAGGTCCTCCTTCGCACAAAAAAATAGTCCCTCGCCTAGACGAGGATTCAAATAAAGAACGCGATTGATTTCTTCGAGTGCTCGCCTGGGCGAGCCGTTCTCGCTTGAGCGAGATAACGCGTCGCTCAACACCAGAGCTGGTTGCCTAAGCGAGACACTCGAGCATAATTATGGTTGATTCTCTGCTATTTTCACCTAGGCGAGACTTGCTCGCTTGAGCAAAAATAACAGATGTCTTCCCTGTTCACGCACACAATAACCAACAACAATACCAAACCACATTTTATACATTACCAAGTCGTTTATAACAGTGAGCAAAATTCATGACTATGATTTAAACCCAGTTGAACCCCCAAAACTTGGGATGGAACCATGAACAACCATACAATACGAAAACCCTCCATCATATTCACACAAGAGCATACGAGGTTTTTCAAACAACATCAAAAACAACAAACCTCTAATCCCATCACACAGAGCATGAAATTCATGGCATGCAAGTATAATATCATGAGAGCAGGACTCATAATCATAACATTTATCATTCAATTTACAAACATATGGACGCCGCCTAACCTGAATTCCTTTGCTTCAAATTGTAGACTTTGAGGGTTCTTCTTTGATTCCCTAGACCACCTAGCACTTTCACCCAATTTCGCTCCCACTAACACTCAATTCTCTCTACCCCCTATTTGAATTCGTGTTCTTTCTCTTATGCAGCAAAAGAGCCCCAAAAGCCCCCTTTGCTCCTTACGCTAGGTTTTCCTTTGCCCTTTCACATTCACGCCAAAGCTAAATTAAAATAAAGTTTAATTCAAGTCTATCAAGGTTTGAACACACAACCATCCAATCATCAAGTCAATGCACGACCATTATGCAAAATTCGTATTTCTTACTAATTCATAAAATTCTAAGATTAAGTAATCACTCATCATGATTCATTACATTATTAAAATAATATAATTACAACACTTAAATGGCATACATAAGACTCAAACCCAAGTCCTCTCACACAATCAAGTACTCTCAACCACTTGAGCTAGTACTTTTCCACGTCATATATGTCATAATTAAATTCCATAAAGGCTACTACTACCCACATTTATTAATTATTTATTTATTTAATTAATTAAATTTCACGGGCCTTACAACCACCACAACCACCCAACACCACCATCACCACCACATCCACCACCACCACCACCACAACCTCTACGACCACCATAACCAACACCATCACCACCACATCCACCACAACCACCTTCACCACCACCACCATCACCACAATCTCCACCACCACCATAACCAAATCACCACCACCACCACCACCATAACCAACATCACCACCACCACCATAACCAACATCACCACCACCAACACCACCATCAGCACCACATCCACCACCACCACCACAACCTCCATCACTACCATAACCAACATCACCACCACCACCACACCACTACCATTGCCACCACCACTACCACCATTGCCACCACCACCTTCATCACCAACATTACCACCACCACCACCACCGATTAGGAGAAATTGACAATTAGGTGAAAAAAATATTTTAAATTTAAATATTATAAAAAAAACATATTGGGACTAGATTTATTTGTGTTTACAAATTTAAGATGAATTTAAAATATTTGATTTTCCTTCATTTAAGTCATTATCCTCCATCTAGGTCTAATATAAACTAATTTACTGACCATGAAACATATTTACTATTATTACAATTCTTTCGTAAACATGTATTTATTATATTATGATTGCTTTTTTTTCAATTTCTCACTAAGATATTTTGATTTTAAATTTTATTATTGAACTAATGACAATAAATAAATTGGTGATTTTTTATTTAAAAAGTTAAAATTAATATATAATTAGATTAAATTCATAAGAAGTAAATTTTATATTAATATATTGTAGTTAATTAAATTATTTAGTTTCATAATTTCAAATTCCCACTAAAACTTTTAAATTTTTTGTCTTACATTCTTCGCAGTTTATTGTTAGCTCCAAATTTTGGATTTTATTATTTGCTCAAAATCCATTTTTCTCTTCTTTTATTTTCTTTAATCTTTCTCTTATTCACCATACACATATTTCATTCTTCAACAATTTTTCATTCAAATTTCACCTTTTTCTTTGACAACTCGAATCATTTCTCCATTTCTCTCTTGACCCTAAGTGAAAAGCCCTAATTTTGAGTTTATTTGCTTGCCAATCACGAATTTAGTTTTGTTTCAATGTGAATGGTTTGATAATACTCCTAATATATGAACCAAAGTAGATAATAATAATATATATCAATATGACTTTGATTTCTAATAATTGTAGTGATGAGAGGTAAGATATTTGTACCTGATCGATACTATTTGAGTACGGAACCAGACGATCTCAAGAACCCTCTGTGTCGAACCTCCTTTTGTTCCTCTCTGGACTCCTCCTGGATCACCCTGCCAAATGCACTCGGAGGGTGCGGGTACCTGCAGGCACTCCGACGCTCAAGTCAAACTGTAATTCGATATGAGGTATATGTGGTTAAGTGAGAAAAGCATGCCTTTACGTGTTCATTAGGTCTTAATTTATACTAGTCTCTTAATGGATCTGTTATTGTTACTTGCGAGCCGTTTGTATTCGAGGATCCACTCTCTCCTTTCTGGCTAAGTTTATACGCGTCGGTTCTTTCCTTATTGACTGAGATTGCATGTTGCCACTTTGTCAAAGATCAACTCTTTCCTTTTTGGTTTGGGATTTGTTCGTCTGTACTTCTCCAAATATCAACTCTTTCCTTTTTGGCTAAGATTCGTTCATCTTTACTTCTCCAAATATCAACTCCTTCCTTCTTGGTTGGGATTTGTCCGTTTGTACTCCTCCAAATATCAACTCTTTCCTTTTTGGTTGAGATTGCGCACTGCTCCTCTGTACCTCTGCACCATAATCCCATTTTCCATCTGTCACATCATTGGGTTGGGATGTACACGGCTAAAAGGGGTCGGGATATATCCGACCATCACACTTATTGAGCCCTTTGTGTTGTGCTGGAGAAAAGGTGAAAAGCAGGTACTTTAGTGACTGAGCCACAACGATAGTGCCCTATACTTGGGCCGGGGTGATCCTGGCCATTTCTGTCTCATTGGGCCGGGACGTACCCGGCCATACACCAACATCAGCCCCCCAGTCTCGTAGTGAACGAAGTGAAATAAGAGGTTGAAATGTGTAAAATCGAGTATGAAGGAAAGAAATAGTGTGGTTGGCCTAGATGTACCTGGCCATTCCTGGTCGGGATGTGGCTGTGACGCTGGCAACATGTTTCTTGGTCGAGATGTACCCGACCATTCCTATCTGGGATGTGGCTCTAACGCTGCCAACATGTGTTTTGGCCGAGATGTACTAGGCCAATCCTGGTCGGATGTGGCCGGCCTCTTGCCTTCCTAGGATAGTAAGTCTGCCTTTGTGTGTTGGTGTGTGTCATCTTTGTCATATTTATTTTATCAATATGGGGGGATCATCTAGGGCGATGAAGCTTTCTTTCCCATTGATACAGATATGGGGAGATCATTTGGTTTGATGAAGCTTCCTTTCCCATATAGAAAATGTTAAAAAAGGATTTGATTGATGCACTTGATTTAAATTCGTGCGTGCTTTAGCGATGGAAAATGTAAGCATAGAGTAATAATGATGAAAAGTTATGCTTTATTTATTGCTATGATGCCTCGTTAAAACCTTCTTGACCAAAACTCTCCTTAGGGAAAAAAGATCAAGGTAGGAAAGAGTACACCACTTATTATGCAATCAATTCATAAATCATTCGTAAGATGTCTCAAAATTAAAAATATGCATTTAACAAACTAACTATAATAGAACTTGAGATGTGAGGTGTTCCAGGTTGCTAGAATAGGAACACGTGACAAGTGTTCCAATCTGCATGCGCCTTTACCCACAACTTCCTTGACACATAATGACATTCTTCCCAATTAGGTGAGAATTTTCCCTCGTATTTCTGGGCATCACTTGCCATTCTCCACACTAGATTTCCCTGGTGAAAAGACCTGGGTTTGATTTTGGTATTGTAGCAGCGTTGGACTCTCAGCTTGGTGTACTGGTCTTTCTCTCAGACTGTATGCATAGAATCTGCGCGCAGTTGGTTGGTCTACATGTACAATGATTATGTCTCCCGAAGTTGACGAAAATTTCATAGCTAACTGATATGTGGATACCACCGCACCAAGTATGTTCAACGAAGGTCTCCCTAGCAAAATATTATAGGAGGCATGAGCGTCAACAATAAGGTATCAAATTTTTACCGTTCGCGTCGTTCTCCCTTCTTCAAATTTGGTGAATAAATCAATGTAACCCATTGTATTCACTCGCTCCCTTGAGAAGCCTATGATCGACTCCGAGTATTGCTAGATTTTTGCCTCCGAAATTCTTACTTGTTTGAAAGTGCCCCAATACAGGATATCCACTGAACTACCCTAGTCCACCAAGGTTTTCCTTACTGCAAAGTCTTCAATCTTCACTGAGATCACCATTGGGTCATCGTGTTAGGGGTCAATGGCTTGGAAATGGTCATCACGGAATGTGATGGGTGGCATGTGCCGTCAGGGACATGTAGATATGACATTGACACTTTGAATGACTCGGACGTACTTTTTCCTTGCGGACACAGTCACTCCGCCTCCTGTGAAGCCTCTTGATATATAGTTGATAACCCCTCTCATGGTTTTTTCCTCACATCCTACTCCTCATCTTTATAGGGCTCAACCCTCCTTTCGGTGCCTTCTTCTCGCCTCTCCTGATACCTTGACGTTCTTCGTGGTCCCTCCTCGTATCTTCCTTCTCGGTCTTCTCTGGAAGAGAATCCCCCTTCCCTCGTTTGACAAATTTTCTAGGTGTCCTGCCTGTATAAGCTCTTCGATTTTATCCTTCAGGGAAAAATAATCCTCCATCGTGTGCCCATAATTTCGATGATACCTACAATGCTTAGTGGAATCCGCGTTTGGGGGAGTCGGGACCCTTTGAGGGGTTCCTATTAGGTAGGCATTTAGGACCTCCTCCAAAATTCTCGCTCTATTAGACACAAGGGGTGTATACCTGTTGTACTTTAGTTGACTAGAGTCCTTGAACCTACTGTCAGGTCGCGGTGCTAGCACCCTTTCCTTATCGATGTATTTCTTTTCCTGAGTGTCCGATCAGATTGTATTGCGAAACTCCTTTAATTCTTCCATCTGCATGAATTTGGTTGCCCTGGTTTGAAACTCGTCCAGATTGCTCACGGGCTTCTTGCACAGACTGCCAACAAATGGGCCAGGCTTGAATGCTATTATAAGGTGGTGCATGGTGACCTCAGGATTCAGATTGGAAACATTCAATGATATCTTCCCGAACCGCTCCATAAATTCTTGCAGAGATTCTCCCCCTCCTGTCGTATATTCATTAACGCCAGAGAGGTGAGATGATGTTGTTTACTAGGGGTGAACTGAATGCCAAAATGGGTGACCAACGTATCGAAACAATTGATAGAGTTGGGTGGTAATCGTGTGAACTAGTTGAGTGCAGGCCCCTTCAGGGATGTTGGGAAAACACGACAGAAAATTGCGTCATCTGAAGTATACAACCCTGTTTGGGTGGTGAATACGTCCATGTGCTCCTCTAGATCAGTAGTGCCATAGTACTGGCTCATAGTCAATCCCTTCCAGCGTGCGAGAAGTTCTACCTCCATGATCCCGTCCACGAAGGGGTGACGTTTGGTTGTTCTGGGTCTCGCGCCTGTTTCGTTGGTGGTGGTCTGTACCCTGGATTTCGTCTTGCCTTGTGCTGCCCTTTCCTTCTCCATTACTATGAGATTCTTCCCTTTGTTGGGAATTTTGCTCAATTTGCCTTCGTATCCGCTAGTTGTCCTCTCTTAAGGCATTTATCTCTTCCTCGTTATTGCGTCTCAATTCCTCTAATTGACGATTCATCTCTCGTTGCATCTTTGTTGCTACTGTATTTTGATCGACTGCTGCTCTTGTGGACACCATCCTTCTTGAGAATAGCCTGGCCCCACGGTGGGTGCTAATTATACCTGATCGATACTATTTGAGTACGGAACCAAACGATCTCAAGAACCCTCTGTGTCAAACCTCCTTCTGTTCCTCTTGGGATTCCTCCTGGATCTCCCTGCCGAATACACTCTGAGGGAGGGGGTACCTGTAAGCACTCCGACGCTCAAGTATAACTGTGATTCGATATGAGGTGTATGTGGCTAAGTGAGAAAAGCATACCTTTACGTGTTCACTAGGTCTTAATTTATACTAGTCTCTTAACGGACCTGTTATTGTTACTTGTGAGCCGTTTCTATTCGAGGATCCATTCTTCCTTTCTGGCTAAGTTTATACGCGTCGGTTTGTTCCTTATTGACTGAGATTGCATGTTGCCACTTTGTCAAAGATCAGCTCTTTCCTTTTTGGTTTGGGATTTGTTCGTCTATACTTCTCCAAATATGAACTCTTTCCTTTTTGCCTGAGATTCGTTCATCTGTACTTCTCCAAATATCAACTCCTTCCTTTTTGGCTGAGATTTGTCCGTCTCTACTCCTCCAAATATTAACTCTTTCCTTTTTGGCTGAGATTGCGCACTGCTCCTCTGTACCTTTGCACCATAATCCCATTTTCCATCTATCACATCATTGGATCGGGATGTACACGACTAAAAGGAGTCGAGATATACCCGGCCATCACACTTATTGGGCCCTTTGTGTTGTGCTGGAGAAAAGGTGAAAAGTAGGTACCCTAGTGATTGAGCCACAACGATTGTGCCCCATACTTGGGTCAGGTGATCCCGGCCATTTCTGTCTCATTGGGCTGGGACGTACCCGGCCATACTCAAACAATAACCAACACATTTGGTCATAGAAAACACAATTAGGTTTGAGTCTTTTTTATCATAATTAACTCAGTTTTTTGGTTGAAAATTGATTGTTCTAATTTCATATCTCTATCAAATGTTATACATACAATAATTTCACTTGTAGATGACACCAAGGGGTAGAGGTAGTGAATTGAAAGCTAAGGATAAGACATTTGAAGAAAAGATGACACAATTGATGCAAGATAACAAGCAATAGAAAGAACGCATATGCCAACAAGAATAGCATATGAAACTTGTTTTACAACACATCTAGTTGAAGAATCTTATTTCAGAACTTTCTGATCCTCTTGACAATGGAGATGTTGTAGTAGATCGTTCTAGTGATGGTAGTCCACATGAGCATTAGTTAGGTTTAAATGTATGATAACTTTAAAACTTGCATATGTATTTAGAACTAATTTCATTTTAGTTTTATGTTAGATCATGTATTACTCTATTTTTTATTACATTATATCTTGCAGTTTATTATTATTTATTATAATTAAATATGCAACATTTATAAGTAGGTAGAAAATTGAATATAAGCAGATTAATATAGCCACTAGTTTAGCCAACAGTTTAGCCACCAAATTAGCCTCCGATTTAGCCACCAATTTAGTCACCGATTTAGCGACCAAATGTAGCTATCTATTTAACCATCGATTTAGCCACCAAAACTATTTTAATTAAATTAGAAAATGTATCTATTAGCCACCGAATTAGCGACCGAAAGTTCAGTTGCAAAATTGGTCTCCAATGCTTTAAGGTGACCAAATTTTTAGTGACATATTAGCGACCATAATTTCGTGGCTATTTAGCAACTGATTTAAAAATTGGTGGCTAAGTGTTCTGCGACTAGGGTTTTCACAACTATTTATTTTCTATGGCTAATTTCGTTGCTAATTCTGTGGCTAAGGGTGTTAACCACCGATTTTAGCCATTTAGCAATCGATTTCGTCAGTAGCTAAAATGTTTTTTTTCTAATGGTGTAAACTGTCTTTATACTATTTTGAGTTATTTAGATTCATTGGATGAGCCATCTCTTCCTGAGCAAGATTCAATTTTTTAAAATCGAGAGAGCTAATAGAGTGATTTTCATTGGGTGAGCCAAAATTCATTGGACAAGCCTTCAAATAAGATTCCTAGTGTTTTGGTTTGTTGAACGATCAAATCTCTCGTTCGGAAGAATTAGTTTTGTGAAAATCTTAAAAGCTAAATAAGGATTGATCGTTGAATGAGTCAAGTCTCATCTGGTGAGCCATCTTATCGTTGAACAAAATTCAATCTCTGAAAGGCAAGAGCTTAGACAACATTTCTCATTGGTGAACAAAAACTCCTTAAGCCAACCCTTAAATAGGATTTTCGGTTTTATTATTCACTAGATGAGCCAATTTCTTGTTGGATGAAATTAGTTTTGTGAAAAAAAAACCCTATAACCCAAAATGATTGGTCATTGGTGAGTCAAGTCTCGTTGGGCAAGCAATCCTATAAAACTGATTTTTTTTTTTCTTTTAAATCTTCATTGGTCATTTGTTGGGTGAGAAAAAAATTTAGTTAGGTGAATCAAAATTCACTTGTTATGATGTCACCTTTGATTAAGTAAGAGAAATTATGACAAAGTGAATTTCAACATCTTAATTCTTTGAGAGAATCGAATGCTACCTAAGCGAAAAAATATTTTATGAACTTTAAATAAATAAGTTTTTAAATAAAGAAACAAAAACTAAAAATCAAAATTCACTTGTTATGATGTCACCTTTGATTAAGTAAGAGAAATTATGACAAAGTGAATTTCAACATCTTAATTCTTTGAGAGAACCAAATGCTACCTAAGCGAAAGAATATTTTATGAACTTTAAATAAATAAGTTTTTAAATAAAGAAACAAAAACTAAAAACATTTAATTTTAATGAAGGTGACTTTCCATTCTATTATTTTATTCTTGTTTATATATATATATATATATATATATATATATATATATATATATATATATATATATTTTTTTTTTTTTTTTTTTTTTTTTTATATTTTTTTTTTTTTTTTTT
>Ga0099822_1012356_pt1 | contig 10227 bp, 9 predicted proteins | sample CowpeawhiteBW_FD_76839 | JGI IMG/M metagenome (GOLD analysis project Ga0099822, IMG submission 76839) | Root nodule microbial communities of legume samples collected from California USA - Cow pea white BW | ecosystem: Host-associated > Plants > Roots > Nodule | place: USA: California | collected... | reverse complement strand
TTGCATTAGGGAACTTTTATCAACGTTTGGGAACAGAAAAAAGACGAATCTTGGTTATTTTTCCTGTGAATTTATCTAAAAGCAAATCAGGTCAGAGGAGATAAAAGAATCATCCCATTCTTTTATGGCTGAATCATGTGAGAGTGTGGATCAAGAAACTTTAAAGAGGAATACATAAATAATAAAAGAATAAGAATCAGATACTGATACTGATACTTTTACAGAAAAAATCACCATTCATATATACATACATACATAATTGTCATCTCAGTCAGCAGCCATCAGCCATCAGCCATCACCACGTGCAAAAATGAACAAAATTATTATGCCATTTTAAATTGCAGTCAAATTTTGGCCTCATCACTCAAACAACACAAATTTTTACTGCTATGCTATCCCATATTGTACTTTCAGTCTTCACCATCACAGAAACAATTTTTCTTTCAAGTTTTGCTTACTCACCATTCATTTTTTTTTTTCCAGATTTTAGCTTTAACATAGTTTGGTCAACAACTAATTGTGATAAGCATGCACCTGTCACTGTCAGCATGTTCTTCATAATGTATTGTGTCCTTTGTTGTCATTTTAACTTCCAGGGTGTTGTTTTCTGTTTCGAGTCTGCTACGGCTAATGCTAATAACCCTTAAGTTTCGTTATTGAAAGATCAAGCAGAATCAATCATTATGTATATCATGCACCTAAAGTCTTTTTTTTTACATTCATTTTGGTCCTGCTGTTTTTGATTATTTTTGCATTATTAGGAGGTGGTTAAGTCAATGTCTCTTTAGCACAAAAGAAAGAAAGAAATTTCATTCCACTTTCGATTTTACCTTTAAGTCATCACAATGATAATAACAACAGATATGTTTACAAAATTCACAAAGATGAGTAAAGACTACTCAAATCAAAGCATTTGTTGTACAGATGAATCGGTACTGCATAAACAGTTTTTGCTGTCTCAACAACAGAACAAGACCAAAGTCTGAATTTTTAACTAGATAACTTCATAACTGATCTGATTCCCAGGAAAAGAAGAAAAGAAAAAGGGAAAAACTTGCAATCACAGGGAGATGAGATGCTGAGATTAACGGGTGGATGGAGATAACTTGATTCTGCATATTGCAACAACCTGCACCACACCTAAACAAGAGAATTTGAGGACCAAAAGTGGTTGATGGTGTGGTCCTCCAAACATGTTCGATTCAATATAATAATCATATCATATGGTCTTAAAAAGAAAAAGTCTTTGTTTGATTTGTTTTTTTCACTGTGATTTACTCCTATCATTCCTACATTATAAGCACATCGAAAGGGACTCACGTTTCCTCTATCTTATAATTCCCTTCCAAACTGTTCGCCACTGTCAAATCCTGCTATCTGTGCATTACAACTTTTCCACCCCACTATCACTACCACATCTCCATCTCATTATGCATGCATCCATTATCCAACTCAGTTTTTAATTTCCCTTCAACTCAACAACCCTTTACGAATTTTGCGTTTATTTACACCCCAATTCAGAGACGTTACAGTACACGCCATTGACTATCATAAACAATGAGACAGAGATGAGATGGGTGGCTATTAGAGATTAGAAAAATAGGTACAAGTAGGTTCACATGGGGACACAGTTAATGCACGCACCATGTTTTAATCTTGACCAATGGGGCATATAATTACAATGCCCAAATGAGAAAAGTTACCACATTTCCCTTCAAAATTCAAGAACTGGGCTTCTTCTGTAAAAATCACTTGTTAATCTCCATTTGCTGAGAAAAGGGGGAATCTTGACTCTTCAAACCATATGAAACTAGATATGTCCGGAGCATCATAGGGAAACGTACATGATTTCTCCTACTCTTGGACAGTAGGGCAATTTTTAATTGGGAAATGCTTAGTTGTTGTTCAATTATATTATATTATCCCAACAGGGCCAAACACAGTTTATGAGGGAACAATAGTGTGCACGTTTCATTCATTCATGTTACAGTTATTGTTTGTTTATTCTTGTCATAAATTTTGTTACATGACATTGGTCAATTGCCAAACCCGATGCACAGGGCAAAGATTTATCTTTGAACTCCTCTCTCAGATTCACCCGAGGAACATCTATGTTAGAGACAAAAGCATTTATGAATTAACAAGTGGCTAAAGTTGAATGTAGAATACACGAAACGAAATTAATCTGGAAATCACCATTTTCCCCTGGTTACTGTTTTTTACCTTTTTTTTCTTTTTTGTTTCCCTCTAAAGTTTTTGGTACCACGAATTAGCTGCAAAAGCAGCAACGTGCACTTCATGCTGGTGTTGACAACATCATCACATGTTAATCTCATCATTGAGGAATCACATGGCTGAGGAAATTCTTAAGGAAAGAGAAAGAAAAGAAAAAAGGAAAAAAAGCATTAACAGGTGAAGTGAAGGAAGTGGTGATGAAGTTGTACTCTTCTCATTGCAACTTCTCATTCTGTCTCCTTCTTCCCACTGGAATCAACTCATTGGGACAAATTGATTTCTGTATTTGTATAATTGCGGATATACGGTATATGAGAGATTAAAGAAGTGGATGATAGTTGTGTTGTAATGGAGTTTAATTTGATTTGTATAGGAGCCCCACGAACACGTGGAGGTGTAGCAAATTAAGCCAAATTTGGATTATTCTTGAGCAGAAACCGCCAAAAGGTTGAGGTCGAAATGTACAGAAAAAAAAAATAGTATTGAAAAGTCAAAATATCTTGACCCTTAAAGAAAAGAGCATTGGATGGAAAGCTTGCAATGGCTGCCATCGAGGAGCGGAACAAAAATGATGGGCACTTATGGATCCGTGATGCAAAACACATTATTGTTTCCCTTCTCTGGAAAACAGTAGAAAGATAAAATTATGAATAAAGCATTTTGGAGTTACTTTATCGTCAAGATAGGCAACTGGGCAGGGAGAGGGAAACAAGTGTTGAATACTATTGTGGAACGTATAAGATGGTGATGCATATTTTAATCGGTAGTTGGAGAATGGAATAGAGGGTTATAAGGGTGTGGTCATTTGGAGGAAAACAAAATAAGCAAGAGTTTACCAAAATGTGCTTAAAGAAAGTCACAGGGCCAGCTGGGGAACCCTAATTTAAAGCATTTTAATCAAAATGAAAGGCATTTAATAGTTTGAATCGGTCCCTCATGACAGCTCCCCTTTAACGACTCACTCTCACTATAAGTAGTAAGTATTTTGATGCAGCTTTTGTCAGTCATCACTAACACCAAACAAACACCTTCTCTCCCTTCCCTCTTCTTCCTCCACCAAATTCAGTGAGGAGGATCTCAGAAGAAGCATTGGCCAGAGGAACTCGGCTTTTTCCTTCCACGCATGACTGCAAGGGGCAGAGACCCCATAAGGGGTCTTCTCCGGCCACAAATGGCCCTCGCATTTGCCATTGCTCTTCTCTCCATCACTGTGGTTTCCGTCAATGCTGATGGTTACCCTTACTATTCTCCTCCTCCACCCTACCAGTACAGTTCACCACCACCACCTCCTTATGAGTACAAATCACCACCTCCACCACCTTACGAGCACAAGTCTCCACCTTATGTCTACAAGTCACCACCACCACCCTCTCCTTCACCTCCTCCTCCTTACGTCTACAAGTCACCACCACCACCTCCTTACGTCTACAAGTCTCCCCCTCCACCACCTTATGAGCACAAGGCTCCACCGTATTACTACAAGTCACCACCACCTCCTTCTCCATCTCCTCCACCACCTTACTACTACAAGTCTCCTCCACCACCCTCTCCCTCACCTCCTCCTCCCTACTACTACAAGTCTCCACCACCTCCTTCACCATCTCCTCCTCCACCGTACTACTACAAGTCCCCACCACCTCCTTCACCATCTCCTCCTCCCCCGTACTACTACAAGTCTCCTCCACCTCCTTCACCATCTCCTCCACCACCTTACTACTACAAGTCACCACCTCCACCTGAAAAGTCTCCGGCTCCAACTCCTTACTACTACAAGTCTCCTCCTCCTCCATCTCCAAAACCGTACTACTATAAGTCTCCACCACCACCATCTCCAACTCCATACTACTACAAATCCCCTCCTCCTCCATCTCCAACTCCTTACTACTACAAGTCTCCACCACCACCCTCTCCAACCCCATACTACTACAAGTCTCCTCCTCCACCACCACCTTACTACTACAAATCTCCTCCTCCTCCATCTCCAACTCCTTACTATTACAAGTCTCCACCACCACCCTCCCCAACTCCTTACTATCCATCCCCCACTCCTTACTACTACAAGTCTCCACCGCCACCATCTCCAACTCCCTACTACTACAAATCCCCACCACCACCTTCCCCAACTCCCTACTACTATAAATCTCCACCGCCACCATCTCCAACTCCTTACTATCCATCCCCAACTCCCTACTACTACAAATCTCCACCACCACCATCACCAACTCCCTACTACTATAAGTCTCCACCACCCCCATCACCAACTCCCTATTACTACAAATCTCCACCACCACCGTCACCGACCCCTTACTATCCATCCCCAAAACCGTACTACTATAAGTCTCCACCACCTCCTTCACCTACTCCTTACTACTACACTTCACCACCTCCACCCAAATATCCTCCTCCCTACTACTATAGCTCCCCTCCTCCACCGGTTGTGTACCCCCCACACCCCTACCATCCCCACCACCACCCCTTGATCGTCAAGGTTGTGGGTAAAGTCTACAGCTACAAGTGCTACGACTGGGAGTATCCCGAAAAGTCTCACAACAAGAAACACCTCAAAGGTACGTACACACCACATTCATTTTATTCTTTTCCATGTTTACAATGTTTTACCATTACACTCTGTTTTACCATTACGTGCTTCTTTTTTCCTATGTTTCCATACATGTCTTTGTTTTTTAGAATTTACTCCTTTCACTGCCATCTTTTCTTATTGTCTAGTTAACCGTTTATGTTAATTAACGTTTATCAAGATAGATATTTCTCAGGTTTGAGAATAAAAGTTCAACAAAACGTATAAGTTTCTAAACTAGAGTGTCTATAGTACCTTTTTGAAATACCTGCACTGGTGATCGTTTTATGATGTGGTTAATAGGCATTTCAAATTATAAGGTCTACCAAGTTAAATTATTGCTAGAAAGCATCTTATTTCCGACCCTTTTTATATTTAGGAGGATTACTTTTCCTTCTGATTTGTCCTTTCAAAAGTTGAATAGAATATTGATTATTATAATTTTAATAATATATTTATCTCAATTAAAATATTAAATATTTTAAATTGAAAATAAAACAAACTAAAATTATATATGGGTGACTATCTCAAAATAGGAGATCCATAAAATATAAAAGAAAAACAGGAATATGATTTATTAGAATCGGCTACAGGCTGTAATACATTAAGAAATAATCAACTAGACAAAGATAATTTAACATGATATCAATCTTTATAATATTCTCACTGATATAATATGCTATCTGACAAAGGATAGTATAGCTTTAGTAAGGGACCAATATAGTATTGTTTTGGTTTCACTTTAATTATAACTCCCTGCATGTTAGAATTTATGAATTGTAACCATTTTGGGTAAATGTAGGTGCTACTGTGGAGGTTAAATGCAAAGCAGGAAGAAACATCATTAAGGCTTATGGTGAAACTAAGAGCAATGGAAAATACAGCATCACAGTTAAGGACTTTGACTATGCCAAATATGGTTCCGTAGTGTGCAAGGCCAAGCTTTATGCCCCACCTAAGGACTCGCCCTTCAACATACCTACCAAGCTGAATGAGGGAACAGACTTGAAGGTGAAATCTAAAGATAAATATGAAGTTGTGCTGAAGGCTAAGCCATTTGCTTATGCTTCCAAGAAGCACTTCAAGGACTGTGAAAAGCCTAAGCCTTCACCAACTCCATACTATTACAAGTCACCTCCTCCTCCCTCTCCAGTTTACTATTACAAGTCACCACCACCACCATCACCTACTTATGTTTACAAATCACCACCACCACCAGTGAAGTCACCTCCCTATTATTACCAATCTCCACCTCCACCATCACCAAAACCTCAACCACCATACTATTATCACTCTCCACCTCCACCATCACCTAAACCATACTACTACCAATCTCCACCTCCACCATCACCATCACCAAAACCTTACTACTACCAATCTCCACCTCCTCCATCACCAAAGCCCTACTACTACCAATCTCCACCTCCACCATCTCCAAAGCCTTACTACTACCAATCACCACCTCCCCCATCACCAAAGCCTTACTACTATCAATCTCCACCTCCTCCATCACCAAAGCCTTACTACTACCAATCTCCACCACCTCCATCACCAAAGCCTTACTACTACCAATCACCACCTCCTCCATCACCTAAACCTTACTACTACCAATCTCCACCTCCTCCATCACCTAAGCCTTACTATTACCAATCACCACCTCCCCCATCACCAAAGCCATACTACTACCAATCACCACCTCCTCCATCACCTAAACCTTATTACTACCAATCTCCACCTCCTCCATCACCTAAACCTTACTACTACCAATCACCACCTCCTCCATCACCAAAGCCATACTACTACCAATCTCCACCTCCTCCCTCACCAAAACCTTACTACTACCAATCTCCACCACCTCCATCACCAAAGCCTTACTACTACCAATCGCCACCCCCTCCATCACCAAAACCTAAACCTCCATACTATTACAAGTCTCCACCTCCCCCATCACCTTCTCCACCACCTCCATACTACTACAAGTCTCCACCTCCCCCATCACCAGTACCAAAGCCTCCTTACTACTACCAATCTCCACCCCCACCATCACCAAAGCCTAAACCTCCCTACTACTACCACTCTCCACCTCCACCATCCCCTTCACCTCCCCCTCCATACTACTACCACTCTCCCCCTCCACCATCCCCCTCACCTCCCCCTCCATACTACTACAAATCTCCCCCTCCACCATCACCAAAACCTAAACCCCCATACTACTACCATTCTCCACCTCCACCATCACCCTCTCCTCCCCCTCCATACTACTATAAGTCTCCACCCCCACCTTCACCATCCCCTCCTCCTCCATACTACTATAAATCTCCACCCCCACCTTCACCATCCCCTCCTCCCCCATACTACTATAAGTCTCCACCCCCACCTTCACCATCCCCTCCTCCCCCTTACTACTATAAATCTCCACCTCCACCTTCACCATCCCCTCCTCCCCCTTACTACTATAAATCTCCACCTCCACCTTCACCATCCCCTCCTCCTCCATACTACTATAAATCTCCACCACCACCTTCACCATCCCCTCCTCCCCCATACTACTATAAATCTCCACCACCACCTTCACCATCCCCTCCACCACCTTACTACTATCATTCCCCACCCCCACCTAAAGAGAGCACACACCCTCCCTACTACTACCACTCACCACCACCACCATCCCCATCACCGCCTCCTCCATACTACTACAAATCCCCTCCACCCCCATCCCCATCTCCACCACCTCCTTACTACTATAAAAGTCCTCCTCCACCATCTCCCACTCCTCATCCTCCCTACTACTACAAATCCCCTCCACCACCGACGTCGTATCCTTCACCTCCTTACCACTACGTGAGCCCTCCACCACCTTCTCCATCTCCACCCCCACCATACCATTACTCATCACCACCTCCTCCCTCCCCAGCTCCCGCTCCCAAGTACATTTACAAGTCACCTCCCCCTCCAGCTTACGTCTATGCTTCCCCACCTCCACCTATCTACAAGTAAGCTCCCACTGTGGAACCACCATTCACGATAAATCATGTAAGTTCACCATCATCCTTACATTCACAAGTAAATATATACATACACGACTGAATTTTAGTAATTGAAATTTGTATTGATTTTATTTTCAGGTTGTAGTTTTCATCAAGGAATAAAGGCAAGCTCCATTTGGAGTGAAGTGAAATATCTATCTTCCTGTCCAAGTTCTTTGAATAAAAGTCTGAAGGTGTCATCTACGTGCTACAATATCTCAGATTCAGACCCGCTTGATTCTATTTGTTTGATGGCCATCTTGCACGTCCTCATCTTATTGTGTTCAAGTCACGGACAAATCAAAACAAGGAAGAGAGATTTAAAGTGTAAATGCCAAGTCAAAAGTACAGTCCACTCTTAGTCATCTCTTTAATTTATTTGTTCATAGATTAAAATATGGCCGTGTATGATTGCTTTTCTATTTATCGTGGAATTTTTGTATTTTACCCGTTCTTGTGTTTGCAATAAGTAATAGTAATAAAGCAGCAATTCAAATTCTGCTCTCAAACCACTTCAGATCACAAGTTTAAGTAACCAAAAACAACAACAATCACTCTTTTTTAGAACCTTCTGTTCTCTGCCATAAGGGAATCACAGTTTTCGATTATTAGCCTTGAATCAGTCACTCTACCAAACTCCAAACTTTTGGCCAATATCACGTTTCTCTCTCTTATATTACTTAATTTTCTCCGTGTATCGTGTTTGAAGTTTTCTTTCAGCTTTAATGTTTTGGTGATAAACTGATAAGGTAAAGAAACAATCGCTGTACATTATTTAGACGCAACAGCAAATGATGTTTCCTTCTTTGGAATCTTGAATCACTTTCATTCGGAGTAAGTAGCAATTGTTAATTATTAATTTGGCTAAATTTTAAACAAGTCTTCTTCTAGTGATATCCAAGCAGGCCCCATTCTGTAATTAACAGAAGTGGACCCACCCACCTTCCCCATTGTCTAATTAAATAACCATGAATAATCAGATACAATCCTCGTAACTGATTCGTGGGTCCTTTCTTCTAATTCATGAAATTTCACTAAACATATGCAGATTAATTTAGTCCTTCGTGTAACAAAACAAGACACAATCATTCTACCGTTGATCTGTGATCTAAATTTTGCAAGATTAAACCACACACAACTTTTCATGGCTGCAATTACATCAAAAAGCTACCCTTTATGAAATCCATCATTTGTCACGGATATTTACTAAAAGACAGATCAGAGAAATTTATATCTGATTGTGTTTTCCTTGTTTCACCCTTAATTAGACTCTAAAGTATACTCTCTGTTATCATCAAGATGAATGAATGAATGACAACAATGCATTATTGGTCACTTTTTTTTTTCTGTCAGTGATCGAAATCACACCACTACTCACAAATCACTCCACCAGCATCATAGTTACTTCATTTTATCATGTCAAAATTTGAAATTGTGTCACGACTTGACTTTTTAAGACGATGATAAAATGAAAAGCTGTAACTATTTAAATATGAATTAATAGTTTGAATTTAAATGATCATATATCCAGTTATGATTAGCGCATGATTTGTATTATGCTAAAATGTTTACCTAATTAGCACAACTAAAAATTGAAAATGGGAACTCACAAACACTAATTATTGCTTTGTTTATAAGAAAACAAAAGTGGTATAACTAATCTAAGAGAAAGTGGCAACTTGCTATATAAAGGGAGACATAAATATAGAAAAGGGTTGAGGCTAATTTGTTGTAGGTGCTGTCATGCATCAGTTCTGAATAATCTATTTTTTTTAAGTTATATAAAAGTACAAAGAGAAAGATGCCTCACCCAACAATCATCATAAAGAAGAGGTCTAGCCACTATTTAAGGAACTGGTCATCATCACCTAATCTAAAGAATTTTTTTTTTTAAAACACAATGATTTAAAAAGACTATAAAATATTTTATAATTTTTCAAACTACTTAATAGTAAACATAAAATAATTTGTATGCTTAAACCAATAATATTTTCTGAATAAGAAAAAAAAACATTGTGATGCTCATGTTTTATAAACAACTTTATTAAGAAATAGACTTTTTAGTGGCCATTTTTTCTTTACTGATGAAGTCTTCGCAAAATTTTCCAAAAATAATTTAGGTTGTAACTTATTTGATTTGAATAATTAATTATGACCCTATGCTAATGTGGATCAACTGTGGATTAACTTTAGTTGTTGGTAGTAATTTTGTCCCTTTGCTAATGTAAAATAAAATTATGTTGATGGTTCACCATGCAAAACACATTGTTGGGTCCAACATGCATTAATTTTTAATAAAAAATTGACTTAGAACTTTTTCGTATATATATATATATATATATATATATATATATATATATATATATATATATATATATATATATATAT
>Ga0099822_1012354_pt1 | contig 10228 bp, 6 predicted proteins | sample CowpeawhiteBW_FD_76839 | JGI IMG/M metagenome (GOLD analysis project Ga0099822, IMG submission 76839) | Root nodule microbial communities of legume samples collected from California USA - Cow pea white BW | ecosystem: Host-associated > Plants > Roots > Nodule | place: USA: California | collected... | reverse complement strand
ACACAAAACACACACACACACACACACACACACACACACATATATATATATATATATATATATAATAAAATACATCAATAACAAAAATATCTTCTTTTATCCCCCATGGCCACAACCATGTATGATATCATTTCACCCCCAATGAACCTCCTCCTTCTCTATCACATGGCCACAACCATGTATATCAATGCATATCACGGAAGACTCGTCCCCTTCCTTCCACATGGCCACAATCATGTATATCAGTGTACATCAAGGAGACTTGTTCCAACTCTTCTGCATGGCCACAACCATGCTAGCAGTGTTCTACATCTTCTATTAAGTATCTCAAGGCGCCTTGCTACCACACCTATTGGCCACAACCAATAGAGCACGTGCGGGGACCATGCTACAGATCACACACCGTAACGCCAGGTGGAGTTCCCAAATACGAACATAGTCCGTAACGTCCCAGGACTACCAAACTTGTCAGCAAATCACTAAGGAGGGCAATCCATCTGGACCCATCCGTACTGGCTACAACCAGCACACTCACACCGACAACACTCGCCAACCCGAGCCACAACTCAAGAGTTCCTCGTGTTCATTCGCTATCCCGAGCCACAACTCAAGGGAAGTCATTCCGGGCCATAACCCATAGAATGTCACGTGCTTAACCCCTATCTTGGGCCACAACCCAAGGATACGTTCCGGGCCACAACCCAAGGAACACCAGCAAGCCCACCATTGAGTTATCTTAGAAGCCTTATAGACCACGCTTTACACATTCCATCTCATCCCATTAATTCAGCAGTAACCCTTGCATTGAACGCACAACAACAACCCTCGCTCACTTAGGCTAAAAGCCTTTGTTCAAACAGTCCAGCCTATCTCGCTTAAGCTAGGCCTGCTAGCTTGAGCGAGCCCCTAGAACAAATGCAGCTCGCGAAGTCTTGCTTAAGCGAGCTCCTTCTCACTTGGGCGAGACCCTCCCTCGCCCAGGATTAAAGTGCCTCGTCTAGGCGACGATTTCAACGAAACCGCGTAACCACCCTCGAACTCTCACTTAGGCGAAAGGCTCTCGCCTGAGCGAGACACACCTTCGCTCAAAACAATACGTCCCGCCTGCGCGAGATGTGTAACCAAGCCACACAAGGACACACGCGAGTTCTCGCTTGGGCGAGGCACACTCGCCTAAGCGAGATGGCCTGTCGACCAAGACCAAATTAGCCCGCCTAAGCGAGATGCTCGATAGAGCATGAAACTCAAACCCTACAACTCTCGCCTAGGCGGGTCCAGCTCGCTTGAGCGAGAATTGCAGTCTTGGGCATTGTTTTACGCACACAACAACAGCAATCGAACCCAAAATACACTCCAATTTCATACCATTCATTCAGCACAATTTCATTAGGCATATGAGCATAATTGGACACGAAAATAGACCCCCAACAACCCAACTTTGCATAATCACAGTATATACAGTGCATAACCCCATTATATTCATGCATTTAGGCCAAAAATTTAATAAAATAGTACTAAAACCCATAACCCCTAATTTCCCTCATGCGCAACACGAAATTCAAAACATAGTTTCATCAAAGATCATGCAAGACAATACGATAAACATAGAAATTTGGCTAAGCTCCCCTAACCTGGAATTTCCCATTGCAAAAGTATAATGTTACATCTCTTCTTCTTGCCCAACACAAAAATCCCTTAGTGCTCCCACAATTTGCCCTAGGAAATCTCTCAATTTATAGGTGCCTTAATAGTGGTGTTAAGTGCAAAAACGAAAATAGCCTTAATGGTATTTTAATTGCTATTCAAGGCCTATTATTTAGTTATTTTTAGCCCCCTTGTCTCTACCCTTTCATATTCAGGCCACACTAACTTTTTAGCAAAAAAAAAAGGAAATTTAAGTTCACCAAGGTTCAAACCCTCACCAAGCCAATGCCAAATCAATACTAAACCATTAGGCCAACTCATGTTTCTTGCTAAATTACACAATTCAAGTATTATGTCATACGAAACATGCTCCAACATATTATTAAAACAATAATAATTAAATAACACATAATTTGGCACACATAGAACTTGAACCCAAGTCCTCTTACCCAATCAAAGTACTCTCAACCCAAGTCCTCTTATTGTCATAAATACACCACCTACCCGCATTTATTAATTAATTAATTATTTAATTAATTAAATTCGACGGATCTTACAATGACTGTGTCATTTAGTAGTTTTTTTTTTCAATTTTTTTTTATTTTTTATTTTAAAAAAAATGTGCACTTGTCAATCTACTATCCTTCCACTTGCCATGGTTAATTTTTTATATTCAATTTGGTCTCGATATTCGTTCTTTTTGTTCAATTTAGTTCTATTTTTTTAAATTGGACAATTTTGTCCCTCTCCAAATTGAGAACAAATTTAATTTTTATATAAACATTTTAATGATATTTTTATTAAAAATCACATTTTTATTAAATACTTTTGTTACAATTAGAACAAAAAATTTAAAAGTGAGAAACAACACCATTGATTTAAAGTTTTAAGAGGTTAAAAATCACATTAAATATAAAAAATCACATAAACATTATATTAATCGATTATATTATTTTATTTTATTTTTAACCTCTTGAAATTTTAAACCAATGATGTTATTCCCTACTTTTAAAAATTTTATTTTAATTTTAAACCCACTATAACTCTAAATTAAAAATATTTAATAAAAATGTGAATTTTAATAAATATATCAGTATAACATTGATATAAAAATTAAATTTTGTTTCAATTTAGAAATGAAAAAATTATTCAATTTAAAAAAAATGGGACTAAATTGAACACAAAAAAAAAATATTAGGACCAAATTAAATAAAGAACCGACCTTAACACATGATACTGGCTTAACACGTGGAAATTTTTAAAAATTAAAAAAAAAACAAAAAAACCTACAAAATGACACATGACAATCATCGTTCATTATTCGTTAGTTATTAAACTTTCTTTTTTATAGTATAAGATTTTTATCACTCTTAGTTATTGATTTTTTATTATTCTTTTAATTTTTGTGTTAATTCATTAATTCATTTATTTAAATATTTTTTAATAAAAATAATTTTAGTTATAGAAAAAAAATTATTTTAAATTTTCTTTCTTCTATAATATGAGGTTTTTTAGGGATATCAAAACGGGCCAACCTAACCCGTTTAGGCCTAACCCGCATTTAACATGTCAAAATCGGGTTGGGCCAGGTCAGCTTGATATTGGAAAACGGGTTAGAAAACTAAACCCGTCCCATTTTTGGATGGCTTTGCGGGTTGGCGGGCTGGCCCGCCGTTTCTTCGTATTCCCCGTTGTTCACTTATTTACTTTTTCTCTTCCTTACGTCTTTGTAGGTTCCCCATCTTTTCTTCTTCTTGATCGTCTTCAACCTTTCTTTCTCCATCATATTCTAACCTCCATATGCACAAAATAACAAAGGCACAAGTAGGGATGTCAACGGGGCAGGTAGGGTACGGGTAGTAGCTCCCCCGTACCCTACCCGTTGGATAAATATTCACCCCGTACCCGTATCCATCCGTCGGGTGTTATGCGGGTACCCGTCTATTTTTTTCATATCCACGGGTACCGCGGATATTTACAAAATTATTTAAAAAATAAATATTTAATCATAAATTTAAATAAAATAAAATAAAATACATCACTGTCATAAAATTTTAAATAAATAAAGTTCAAACAAACTCAAGTCCATACAAGTCCAAATAATTATAAAAATAAATATAAAATGGCATTCAACACAATGGAAATTCTTTAATTAGTGTTTTGATGAACAAGTCAACTTTCTCCGATTGATTCCTGAAAAATAATAAAATAATAAACCCCAACTGTCACGTGCCAAGTATTCTTATTTTGATCTCATCATTTGACAACAAGCATACGATAAACGTCACTGTGTATATAGGATTTGATGTATATGCCCAATTTCAAAAAAGGGAAAGAGAAGAATGTCAAGGGGTATACTTGGAAAAAGACAACATACCAATACTTAAAGCTGGAAGAATGAAGACAGAAGAAGATAAGATGTGCTTAGAAAATATTAGATCATAATGTTTTTTACTAATATATATATATATATATATATATATATATATATTTTGAATTAAAGTTTAGCGGGTACGGGTATCCACGGGTACGGATACTATAATACCCGTACCCGTCCCGTTAACATGTGAGTATCAAAAATACCCGTACCCACGGGTAGCAGGTATCAATTTTTAATATCATCCTATTCATTACGGGTTTTATTCATGGATACCCGTGGGTACGGATATTTTTGACATCTCTAAGCACATGACTCCTAATATGCAAAAAGCAAGGCAACCAAAAATTCCAATTCTAAAAAATAGGGCATTCAGAAATCTCAATCAGAGGTCACCATGAGTTACCTAGTTGTTGTAGAGACTCCTCTCCTTATCTCATATGGTGGTGGCTCTCGCATGGTAGTAGTGGCTCGTTGGGTGGTTGCTCGCGCAGTGGTTGCTCACGCAATGGTGGTCACTCACAGCGTGTTTGTGGGTGGTGGGGGTGGTGGCTCGCGAGTGGTGATGGTGGTGGCTTGTGAGTTGTGATGGTGGTAGGGTTGCCATCCTATATCTATGTGGATGAAGAAGAAGAAGAATGAAGGTTTGGTTGTTGTTGTGAAATGAACGAAGAACAAAGTTTTTGAAACAAAAACTTAGGTTAAGTAAAAAAAGTTGCAGGTTAGGACGGGTTGGCTCGCCTTGTGACCCGGCAGGTTGACGGGCCAGGCGGGGCAAATTTAGCGGGCTAACAAGGCTTAGATTAGCAACCCGACCCATCCTTTTCTTAGTGGACTGGCGGGTCAGCCTGGCGGACCGGACCCCTTTTACATGCCTAGTTTTTTGTTTTTACATTTTATTATTCTTTTAACTTTATATTAATTAATTTCTTAAAATTTTATTCATTAAAATAATTTTAGTTATAAAAAAATACTTATTTTATATTTATTTATAGAAAAATAATATAAGATTTTTATCACTATTAATTATTTATAAAATCATTCAAATGAAGTCGCCATCGACAAAGTTGGCCACTATGGGAAGTCCATATGGCATTGCTTCTTCGTCTTCACGAATCTCACCTTTGTCTCCAACGCTTTCATTCCTGTGCGGGGGTTTGTTTACCACTTGGTTTCTCTCTCTAGCCACTCCACCACTTTGTTTTCAGTTTGAAACTCAGCGTGGGGAAGATGAATGAATGTATGATGATCATTGAGGGGATGGACCTGTGATGGTTTGTGATGGATATCTGTCTTTTTGTGTAGGTGAATGATGTTGGGTGGCTTTGTTTGGTGAACTATAGTAGTAGCTGTGTGTGGACGACGACAAGGTGCAGATGGGTTGTGCGATGAGGTCTGCACTCGCGTGCTGGTTAGTGTTCTCCAGGAAAGCCCGTCGTCCTTCTCGGTATATAGTAGTGGAGTTTTGGTTTATGGATTTATAAGTTGTTGCGTGTAAGTTGTTAATTATTTTTAGGTTTAATTACTTGGATGATACTCACTTTGGTATAAGTGTGTCAATTTGGTACCCGTTTTTAAAAAAGTGTCAATTGCATCCCAACTTTTTTAAAAAATGCTTCAATTAGGTCACTTTCAAACGGAGTTGACTAACGTCGTTAGTCAACGTGCCAGTATGTGGTTTTTTTGATTTTTTTTTTCAATTTTTAAACTTTTTTAAAAATTTTTTGAAAAAAAAATTAAAAATGCCACATGTCAGGTCTGGTATTGTCAGTGCCACGTGGTATTCAATGCCACGTGTCAGTGTCACCTATCAGATGTCATTGTGTTGATTTCGATTTAGTTACTATATATGTCTTTTTGTTTCAATTTGGTACCCACTTATGTGTATCTTATTCAATTTTGTCCCAATTTTTTAATAAGAAAAATATTTTTGTAATCCATCTTTTTAAGATTAAAACTAATTAAGTATAAATATTTTTTCAAAATTAAGTACTAATATTTATATTGTTTTACTAATATTTTTTAGACTAAATTTATTATTTGTATAAAATGTTTTACTAATATTTTTTTATTAAAAATAACTTTTTAACATATTACTTTATTAATTACTTTTTTATTAAGTACTCATGTTTTGTTAATTATTTTTTTTTTCTAAAATAGAACAATATTGTCTCTTACTAATTTTAAAGCAAAATTTCTATTTGTCTGAATGTTATACTAGTTTTTTTTATTAAAAAATGACTTAATAAAATGACTTTTACCACTAAATTTTAATATAAATATCAAATACTTAATTTTTGTAAAAATTTTATACTTAATTACTTTTAATTTTATAAAAAATTAATTTTAATTATTAAAAGAATTAGGTCAAGATTGAATCAGATACACATAAGTAGGTACTAAATTGAAACAAAAAGACATATATGGGGACTAAATCGAAATCAACACAATCACATATGAGAATGACACTAACACGTGGCAATGCAATGCCACGTGGCACTGACAATGCCACGTGTTACACACAGTGACCTGACATGTGGCATTTTTTTTATATTTTTTTTAAAAATTTAAAAAAAAAAAAAAATTAAAAAAAATAAAAAAAAATTAAAAAAACCACAGACTGACACGTGGCACATTGACTAATGACGTTAGTCAACTCCGTCTGAAATGGACCTAATTGAAGCACTTTTTCAAAAGTTAGGATGCAATTGACACTTTTTTAAAAACGGGTACCAGATTGACACACCTGTACCAAAGTGGGTACCATCCGAGTAATTAAACCTTATTTTTAATTGGAAAATGATATTTTAACCCACTTTTTTTGATCCACTTTTAATTCATTGCTTTAATCACCATTAGATAATCTTTTTTTATTCTTTTTAATGATGTGATGTGATGATCTAATGGTGATTGAAGTGGTAGGTTAAAAGTGGGTCAAAAAAAATGGGTTAAAGTATCACTGTCCTTTGTGATTTTGTATAAGTGAATGAATTTTATGATTATGTGTTATTTAATTTTTTTATTGTGGTTAACTTAATTATTTTATTATTCTTGCCTTGTTATTTGTTACATGGTTAACGGTTAATTATGTGGTTTTGGGATGAAAATGGGAATTGATGTAGGAGAGCATTTAAAGCATTCACAACAATAAAAACCAATCAATTAATGGATATTAAAAATTTAAATCTAAATTTAAAGCAAATAAATATTTAGAAATAGATAATTATTGACATTTTTTTAGTAATTATCGAAAGATACACTTAATGATATATCTTCCGTAATTACCAATAAATATATCCATCGATTACTAATGAAATCGATAAATACCGAAAAATATATCCGTCGGTAAATATTACAAATTACATTTTTATTGATGAATTTTTGTTTGTCGATAATTTGTCGAAAAAATATTATTATCGATAGATTTTTCCAGTTACCGATTGATAATGGCCTTCGATAAATCTAGTTTTTTCTTTGTAGTGATTTACATAAAATCTTTCCATGTTTTGTAATATGAAAACCTAAGACTGACATAGAATTTACTAGTCCACAAACCTTTTCAGGAGGTTAATTCACTATAACTTAATAGAGAAGAAATCCTTGATTCCTAAACCAACTTAGATGAGTATAGAAATATATATTATACGTATATCAATTAGATGAGTCTAACAAAAGACACTAGACGAGTATAACAAAAAAACATTAGATAAAAATAACTTATATTTAAAGTACTAAATCTTCTTTTATACTATTATTTTTAGTTCTATCATTTTTGTGATTTCTAACTACTTGGTTATTTAATAAAAATGAATTTAGAAAAATATAGGAAAAATTAGACGAATCTTTCCAGACACTGATTAAACGAATATAATAGAAAAATTACACAAGTCTAACAATACATATTAGATGAGATTGTTCACAAGTAAGTAGACGAGCATAATAAAAAATAATAGACAAGTTATTTCGTACGTTGATTAGATAAGTATAACAAAAATTATAAAACATGTTTAGGAATACATTGATTAGAAGAGTAAAATAAAAAACATTAGACAAATTTGTTGATGTATTGATTAAGACAAGTCTAGCGATAGACATTAAACAAGACATTCATATATTGATTAGACAACTCTAACAATATACATTAGACAAATCTTTTCACACACAAATTAAACGAGTATATTAATACACATTAAATAAGTATGCTCATTCATTGATTAGTTGAATCTTGCTATACACATGAGACGAGTATGTTCATACACTAATTAGATAAATATAGCAAAAAACATTAGACGAGTCTAACAATATACATCAGACGAGTTTGTCCATACACTAATTAGACGAGTATAACAAAAAAATTAGATGAGTCATTTCATACATTGATTAGATGAGTCTAACAATACACATTAGACGAGTATATTCATACATTGATTAGATTAATCTTGCAACACAAATTAGATGAGTTTGTTCATATATTGATTAGACAAGTCTGGCAATATACGTTAGACAAGTCTATTCATACACATATTAGATGAGCCTATTAATACACATTAGACGACTTTATTCATTCTTCGATCAGATGAATCTTGGAATATACATTTGATAAGTTTGAACATATACTAATTAGACAAGTCTAACAATATACATTATATGAGTGTTTCCATGTACTAACAACACATATTAGACGAGTTTGTCAATGCACTTATTAGACGAGTCTAGCAATACACATTAGGCCAATATGTTCAAACACTAATTTGTATTTTTAGCGAGTTTTCCCTAAATATTTATGCACATCCTTTATATTTTTAGAGATTCTACTTTATATTTTTGCACTTATTTTATCCTTTGTATTTTTACAAAGTATATTATTTAGATTTTTATAGACATATTGATTTTTTAAAACTATAAATCATTTTCATGTTGATTCTATTCAAATCTTGATTATAATCTTTCCTAAATCTCTAAATCTATTTTAATAAACTCACAAACAAACATCAATTCATACGTAGACACGAGTTTAAAACTAGTTTGAGCAAAAATTTGTAACCTGAAAGTTGTGAAAAATGGTTACAGCTAATATCTTCAACCTAAAGGGGAGGGGTTGAATTGGTTCTTTTGGAAAATTAGGGTTTTTTATTTTTCAAAACAATTTTCAAAAACTTCTTTAATCAATTAACAAAATATGAATGGTGCTCAATTAAGATACATTAACAATCACCAAGATACAAAAGATTCAAAGAAAGAATGCACACACACAAAAGTTTTTATACTGGTTCAATTTTACATGAACCTACATCCAATTATCTAGCAACCTTAGCTAGATACCACTAATAATATCAAGAGTTAGGATTAAAAGATTCACTTACATAACCTACACTTTAGATATACAAAGAACTTAAAAAACATTCAAGATTTACAAATAAGAGTAAAATTACACACACCCTAACTATCATCAACAAGGAAAGAAATAACTTGATTTGTGAAGATATTACAATTTCACCTAAGTCTAAGCAGGAGAGTTTTCAATAATACTTGATCATGATCTTTCTTGGATAAACAAAGAATTTTACAATTGTTAATCTATCAAAACACTCTCCCCCACGTTCTCATGAGTTATGAAGAGCCTAACTTGGCTTTATAATCAATTTAAACACACACACACACATATTCTATTAAGATCTACCTATTTTAAATCCTTCATTACATATGGACATCAACAAAAACAACAACTTGATATTTGACGTAGTAACAACAAAAAGTTGTTATTCACATATTAAATTACAATTTTAAGGTAAAATTTACTATTAAACTAGTTATTTTTTAATATATGATTTTCTAATTTATAGATAAAAAATATTTGTAAGTGAAAATAATTTTAAATTTTTTACTTATTTTGTGTCCTTTTTTGTTTTCTAAAGATCAAATGCTTTATTAAAATAAAAAAATATTGTTAAATGTTGTTAAATATGATTTTTTATTAAAACATAAAGATACAATAAAAAGAATTAATTAAATTTTAAATATCTCATAAATTAATTTTAGTATTTTCAATTTGAGTGAAAAACTTGTGCTTTATTAAGTGCATAGTTTTTTTTTTTTTTTTTTAAATTGAAATGTTTTTCTTTTTTTTTTTTTTTTAAAATATATGAAAATGACCGTTTTTTTTTTTTTATCATTTTTAATTAAAAGATAAACTTTAATTTTGTTTTT
>Ga0099822_1012353_pt1 | contig 10228 bp, 6 predicted proteins | sample CowpeawhiteBW_FD_76839 | JGI IMG/M metagenome (GOLD analysis project Ga0099822, IMG submission 76839) | Root nodule microbial communities of legume samples collected from California USA - Cow pea white BW | ecosystem: Host-associated > Plants > Roots > Nodule | place: USA: California | collected... | reverse complement strand
TTAAAAATATAGAAAAAATTTTAACTTATAAAAAAATAAATAAATTTTATATTATATATACTCATTTTCTTTAAAAAATTTTTTTTTTTTTTTTCAATAAATAAAATTTATATATATATATATATATATATATATATATATATATATATTTACAGATGTTAATAAATTGTAATAAGTGAATTACGAATAAATTGGTCCTTTTTTAAAAAAAAAATCCAACCAACTTAACATTATCGTCTTCTATACGAATTTTAACATGGCCATAAATAATTTGTTTTCTTAAAAACAAATAAAGATGAGAAATTGTTACATGAACGTTTTCTAGTAATTACTATATAGCTGCCCCTGGTCAATTTGTTTAATTAGCAAATACATAAATAAGACATGCTAAAGAATGGGCTTGATTATTTTTGAGAAAGAGGTGGGCCTTGTGGGCCCACTAAGAGGCCCATTGCAAGACTATAAAAGAAGGGCAAGGACAGGTGTGATGGTAGCGTAGGTGGAGCAGGAAGAAGAAGCAAAAGCAATGGCTTCTTCTGCTAAAAGGTGGCTTCCGCTAGAAGCAAACCCTGAAGTCATGAATCAGGTTCTCTCCACGGATACTCCCATTGCGTATTATTATTTATGTCATTGCTCTTCTTCTTTGTTTTTCTTTAATGCGATTGGAACTGTAACAACTTTTAATTTTAATCGAGAATCTTCTTCAGACTTTAGAGTTGAATACTTATGTCTTCTCATTCTTCTTCGAATTAATGACATTCATATTTTAGCGTATAGTTATTGGGTGATTTTGCAGTTCCTTTGGGGGCTTGGGCTCGGAGAGAATGAGGCAGAATGCTGTGACGTTTATGGCTTAGATGAAGAGCTTCTGCAAATGGTTCCAAACCCCGTTCTCGCCGTGCTTTTTCTTTATCCTATAACGACCCAGGTTTTTGTCATTTTTTTTCTATTTCAACTTTTCATTTTCCATGTCTGGGTCACTTCTCATTTTCTACGGATTTTGTCAAATTATTAGAGTGAAGAAGAAAGGTTGCAGCAGGAAAATGAAAAAAAGGTGAGTGGATTTTATACTGTTATAATCTTTTCTGTAATTTTCCGCTTCTCTGAATTGCCTGTTTTGTTTGACAACATGTGCGTTTAGGTCTCATGACTCAGTGAACAGTACCGTAGTAAAGTTTTATTTTGGCTAGCATATAGCATAATGTCATTGAACATTATTTACTGAACTGCTTACCGTTGTGTGCTGGTGCAGGAATACAACAGTAGAGTGTATTTTATGAAGCAAACTGTGGGTAATGCCTGTGGAACAATTGGACTGCTTCATGCTCTTGGCAACTTGACTTCAGAAGTCAAGCTGGGTGAGTTGCCACTGGTTAATTCCCTCTGTTAAGATTTTTAATGTACTGGATCAAATTTACCAATCAGTGTTGCTTTTTCCAGTTGAGGGGTCTTTCTTTAATAACTTCTTTAAATCTACTGCAAGCATGGATCCACTGCAGGTTATTCCTCCCTGCCTTACCGTTTTGCCGTCTTATTATGTTCGCACATGCAAGTATAGAACTGTTTATCAGCTAAAACATATGAGAAATACCCATTTTACATTTTGTAACTTGTCTCATACAGCGTGCTAAATTTCTGGAGAATGACAGAGAAATGGAAGTTGCTCATTCAGTGGCAGCAACTGCTGGTGATACAGAGGTAATTTGTTGATTGAAGCAACAATGTATTGGGAATTATGTGATATATTCGTGGAACTGGTATGGTACCCTGGTTCAGTCATAATGTATTGTAAATTTAATCCTATCAATTTGGTTTAGTTTTGCTCTTGTTGTTAGCATCTTTAATCTTTGGGTGTGATACACGATGCATACTTAGTGGCTTTAGATAAAATTTATCTTAAATCTTGTCGTTATTCTTGATATTATTCTTGATATTATGATAAATGTTTTGCAAACGTAAATCATACTGATGGCCTCTCAACTCAACTTCACAGGAATATTAATTTGAGAGTGTATTTTAACATATTTGGGTCAAACCCTATTTCCTGCTCCAATTTATGTATGACTTGCATGCAATGTTAACTAGGATTTACCGGGAAAATAGGGTGGAAGAAGTTCCTTATGAAATAGGATGAAGGAATTAATATATTTAATGACTCAATATTTGCCAGGATATATCTTATTCAGCTTCTCATCTTACCACTGATTTCTTTGTTTCAAATATTTGCAATGCAGGCATCTGACAATGCAGATGCACATTTCATATGCTTTGTCTGTGTTGATGGTAAATTTTCTATACAATTGATTGTGTATATCACAGTCGTGTTTTTCCCCTCTCCATTCTCTTTTCTTGTGCATTTAGTTTTGTATTTTATCAAGTATTGATTTTTGCATGATGCTGTAATAATTCATATGCAGATGAACTATATGAGCTTGATGGAAGAAAATCGTGGCCAATATCTCATGGTCCATCTTCACCGAGTACTTTGTTGAGGGTAAATAATGTAATATCTTTGCATTTTAAGGCCATCTCATTTTTCTGCTTGTTCTGGAAAGGATCGGTTTGTTTTGTGAATACAAACGGAGAGTTTTTCTTTATATTGCTGTCAAATGACCATATTTCTATAGTAAAGCATCTTGGGCTTATAGACTGTACTTCCACATTTTAGCATTAGTTTCATAGATGATGCCTTTGAATTTCATTGGTAAATGACGCTAGTGACTCTGCTTCAATCATCTCAGCATTGAACCCCTTCCTCTGAGTGTCTTTCCATTCCTTTCCACCAGAGGGTGCTACCAATTTTGCATGTATTGTGCACCTGCTATAAAACTTTATCTTCAGGCGAGTGCATTTTTCCTGTCAAATTTGGTGGGTTTTTGTTTTTCAACCCTGTTCATGTTATTAGTCATTTAATCACGTTGATTTGCTGGGTTTGCTGATCTTCATATTACATATCTACCTATATTACAAAGTGGTTTACCAAGGATTTACAATTTTAAAATTACTAATATATTGAAATTACGACAGGATGCAGCTAAGGTGATACAGAGCATGATCCAGAAAAATCCAGAATCCCTCAACTTCAATGTCATGGCCTTGTATAAGAAATCCGGGTAAGGCTATTGATTTAGGCTTGTTGGAGTTAGTATGTTTAGATTTTATTTACACACTAGATCAACAGAAAGCGAGGTTTTTTCACGATGAAACAATGTAAATAATAATTTAAAAAGCAACCCATCATTTGAAACGGTGTAGAATACTTCGCATGTATTACTACGCAATACTCATCTTTGGATTGCATCTGTAAAGATCGCAGGTACTACCAGGTCCTAGGATTGTTCTGTGAATCTGTATGACATGATTGAATTGCATGTTTCTGAACATTTGGATTTTGAGTTTAATCTATTAAGTAAAGGGACATTATGCAGAATAGATAATCGCATCACAATAGCGAGATTACTATTGGTAATTACATAAAACATTGAGCGTAAGAACGAACTCCCCGACTTATCGCAAGGAACCTATAAATGCACAAAAACATTACTCTGGCAGTGCTGAAATTGCTGTCCATAATATAATTTGAAATATAACATCGTGAAGAATATAGATCAATAGTTGTGTTTACAAGGCTTTAGGTCTCACCTGTGTTTTTTATATAACTTTGTCATTTTTTTGTTATTAAATCACTTTCACTCTGTTTCTTCTCTCCCTATCTTTCTTTTAAGTAACAAACGCACTGTTAAAGACACGTTGGAATTGGAGACTCGAAAGTTGCTGCCATGTTTATTACAATTTCTTTTGTTAGAAATATGCATTGAAATAAGTGATACGACGATAGAAAATATTTTTACGAATTTAATACAGTAGAACAAATGTTAATGCACTAAATGAAGAAATAAAAAGTTATTTCTTCTAAAATATTGGGCTTTCACAAATTAAGCCCCACATGTATAATAAATCAGATAAAATTAGTTGGAAACATGGTATATATTTTTGTTTTTATATGAACAAGAAATTAATAATGAAATCTTTGATGAGTCCCCTTTGCTTAATTTTTTTCTTCAGCTATCAAAAAGATATAATCTGTAACGAGATAATATTTTTTTATAATTGATATTTAATTTATTAATTTCATTTTATTTTTCTTTAATCTACAATTTTGTTCTTCAACTTTTAAGTTAGCATATACATTGTTCTTCCTATCGTTCCCTTTATACGATCGTACTCCAGCATAAACATACAAATACTCCCATTTGAGGATTTTATTTTAAATCTCATCAATTCGTTTAAAGTCTATAATAGTTGTGATTATTGTTGCGGATACGCACCGAGAAAATTTGTATCGCACACGAGAAATATCATTCGATAAGATTTGAAAAACAATAATCAATTATAGAATCTTACAATTTATTTGAAATTATATTTTAATTGTGCAATTTAAAAGTTATTTAAAGAAAATATTTGAAAGTTATCTTAAAAATTCTTGTTTTAGAAGTCTATTTCAAATTTTACACGTCTTCCCATAATAAAGACAGTAGAAATTTTAACAAGGTGATACGAGAAAATAATGTAATGTATAAATAAATTCCATAAATTTGATACAAGGTGAAAACATAAATTTTGTGTATATTTGAACAAGAAACTAAAGGAAGAAATCTTGGTATTTTTTTTGCTTATTTTTTTTTTCTTTAGGTATCAAAGCATATATTTATGACATGATTATTTTTCATTGATATTTAATTTATCGTTTCATTCTCCTTTCATCTATTTATTTAACATTTTTCATCCAATCACCCCTCTTTCACGTTAGTACTTCTTAAGTTTCATATGTCCATCATAAACATACATTCAATCCAATTTGAAAGATGTTATTTTAACTTTCATAATTTTATATAGTTATAATAATTGTGAGTACGTATAATGCACTGTCTCTTATTAGAAAGAAATTGAAGATAGTCGATGAGTACTTTTAACAAAAAATTAAAATTGTTAAGAATATTTATAGACTTAAATAATAACTTTGTCCTAGTATTTGATTATTTTTTATTTTGATTCAATTTTTTTTTCAATTCAATATTAGCATTCACTAATTTTATTTAATTTTATTATTTTCACTAATATTGGTAAAATAATTATCCAATTGTGAATAATTACTGTCGTATATATTATTTTGTGATTTTTATTTTAATTTTTTTTAAAAAATATTCCTTTTATCTAAAAATAAAAATGTATTCATGTATTATTTTTAATTTTTTTATTTTTAAATTTTATTTTTTTTATTTAAAAATTTTTTATATATTAAGCGAATATCATGCAACGTGTATATATAATAAGTCTTTGTTAGGTTTTGTTTGTTCAAAGAAAAGTCTTTGTTCCACCTTTGCTTCTTCTGTGTAGCTTTCTTCATTGCATTTCTTTAATTAGGATGATATCAGTCAGTCAATTGTACTTGAGTAACGTGTGGGTCGGTGAAAGACAATGGTGGAGAGACACCTAATTGTATTCAATTAATTATACAATATAAAAAAAATATTTTGAAAATGATAATTTTTGTATATACAAAAAAAAGGTTTGTTTTTATTTTGTGGGAGATTTTTTTGAGTGTTTTTTATTTTAAACTATAGAAAAGAAAAAACTTTCTGGAACGAGTAACAAAATTATCATATATTTAATTCTAAACAAATATATTGCATGTATATGTTCACTCATGTTAACCATAACATACATAATTTGATTCCAAACACAAATGTAATTGTAATACGTAGAAGGCAGCAGGTGCATTAATGTAACTAATGTGCATTAATGTGTGATGTGAAAGGGTTGTGGACTTGTAACGAGAGAGAAGAAAAAGGTCATGTAATAGAAATATAAGGAAAGTGAAAAGATCCCTAAATTAAATTTTTTAATTAGATTAAATCATAAAATTAAAATAAAAAAAACCTACAAAAGGAGTCGTGTAATTTCAGAACATTACTAATGGAGAATTTTGAACGGATCTCTTGTTTTTTAATATCCTTTTGATACCAATTAAAAAATAATATTTTTATAACTTTAGTTTTCTTTTTTAAATTTTAATATTCTATACTTTAATACAAAAGATGCGTGTTTATATACAAAATAATATATATATATATATATATATATATATAATATATATATATATAATTTTTTAATTTTAATTTAATATATATTATACTATTCTATACTTCTAGATACAAAGGGATTCTTTTCTTTTTGTTGTTTTTTATTTATTCTTTATATAATAGTTTAAATTATATTAAATTAATTATTTACTCTTTAATTGATACATTCTTTAAAATTTAATTATTATTTTTTAAACTAATAGAATTTTCTATAAAATAAATAAAATCTACTTACAATAAAAATATAAAATTTATTTTTATAATCACAATATATATATTAATTTTAATTTTATTTTATTATATGTATTGCCATTAATATTATTAGAGGGTTGTTGAGTGTGTTTTTCTGAGAAATGTCTAAGTACTATTTCCACACGTACAGACCTTTGAATTGGTTCTAAATAATTTAGAATATTAAAATAAGATATCTTCGAAGTATTTTCCAGAAGGAAGAGTTTGTCATAAGTTGGATACTTATAAGTCATCCACAAAATAACTACACATTAACGTCTCCAATGAGCATTGTACTAATTCAATCCATGGCTTCTTTAACCCTCCTTATACCAACATTTATCTGTCTTCAATTTCATCTTCTTTCCTTAGCTTCTGCAGACGTTAATATTGGTTCTAGAATTTCCACCGATGACAATGGTGTGTGGCGTTCACCTTCGGGTCATTTTGCCTTTGGGTTTCGCGCATTGAATAATAACACGGATCCCAATACGAAGTTGTTCATGGTTGCCATATGGTACGACATGATACCCGACAAGACCGTTGTTTGGAGTGCAAAAACAGACAACAAACTTGCAACAGCAGCAGCGGGATCACAGGTTCGGATCACTTCGGCGGGGCTAACACTGGCAGGTCCCAATGGAGATTCCATATGGAGATCAAACGTCACAAGTACTGTCTCCCTAGGATCTATGCTTGACACTGGCAACTTTGTTCTACTGACTGAGAACTCTGAAAGTGTGGCAAAGTTTTGAGAACCCCACAGACACGTTGTTGCCTACCCAATCTCTCCAACCTGAAGCCACGCTAACATCTCGATTAACAGACACTAATTACACCACCGGAAGGTTCCAACTTTATTTCAATAATGGTAATGTCTTACTGAGTCCTCTTGCATGGCCTTCTCCACTGCGTTACGACCCTTATTATGTGTTTAATGCCTCTGGTGCTGCTTCAACATTAGTATTCAATGAGTCGGGGAATATCTACTTAAAGACCGAAAATGGTACTCATATCCCACCTCGAGGTTCCCAATGGAATATCTCGAATCTGGATCCTGAGGTGAACTACTACAGAGCAACGCTTGACTTCACTGGAGTTTTCACGCAGTATTCTCTCATCCACGGAACAACACTGCCCAGCCAGGGTGGAGAATCATGAGGTATGTTCCTGACAACATTTGCACTGCAATATCTTTTAATTATGGTAGCGGTTCCTGTGGCTATAATAGCTACTGCTCCATGGAAGATCAGAGGCCTACCTGCAAATGCCCTTATGGGTATTCCCTGCTGGATCCGAGTAATCAACATGGTGGATGCCAACCCAATTTCACCCTCGCTTGTGGAGCCGATATTCAAACACCGCCAGAAGAACTATATGAAATGCATGCATCTCAGGATTTTAATTTCCTTGATGGAAATTATGAAAGGATACAACCTTACTCCGGCCAGGAATGCCAGCAACGTTGCTTGCAGGATTGCGTGTGTGCTATGGCCGTTTCTGGAGGCGACACTTGTTGGCTGAAGAGATTTCCCCTTGGTTGGGGTAGACAACAACCAGTCAATGATTATCATTTTGTCTATATCAAAACAAGAGTTATTCGCGACTTTTATCCAGGTGCAAATAGGGACCCCCCTGCTCCGGATTCAAAGAAACTGTTTCTTTTGGGACCACTAGTTGCTTCTCTTGTCCTTAATAGTATTCTCTTTGCTACAGTTGCTTTCTTTATTCTCAAGAAGCAGAAAGTGAATAGGGTTTCCGAAGCCGCCCCCAGTCCTTTGGAAACAAATTTGCATTCGTTTACTTATGAAAAACTGAAAAAGGCCACTCAGAATTTTCAGGAGGAATTAGGCAGAGGTTCTTATGGCATTGTTTACAAAGGACAACTAGAAGAAGGTTCTTGTCATGTGGTTGCTGTGAAGAGATTGGACAGATTGGTACACGAACGAGAGAAAGAATTTAGGACTGAACTGAGTTCTATTGGTAGAACCTGCCACAGAAATCTGGTGAGGTTGATTGGATTTTGTGACGAGGGAATGAACAGAATATTGGTGTACGAGTTCATGAGCAATGGTAGTCTTGCAGACATGCTGTTTGGGCAATCGAAGCCCAGATGGAGTGTAAGGTTTGGATTTGCTACGGGGATTGCAAGAGGGTTGGTATACTTGCACGAAGAGTGTGAGAATCCCATTATTCATTGTGATATAAAACCTCAAAATATACTCATAGATGAAAATTTGAATCCAAAGATATCTGACTTTGGGTTGGCAAAGTTGTTGTTGTCTGACCAAAGTAGAACGACGACGATGATCCGAGGAACTCGAGGATACGTGGCTCCTGAATGGTTTAAGAATGTTGGCGTGACGGTTAAAGTGGATGTTTATAGCTTTGGGGTAATGTTGTTGGAAATAATTTGCAGCAGAAGAAGTGTGTTGATGATGGAGATCGGGGAAGAAGAGAAGGCAGTGCTGACAGATTGGGCTTGTGATTGCTTTGTGGAAGGGAGAATAGATGTTTTGGTAGAGAATGATGAAGAGGCCTTATCTGACTATGTGAGGCTACAAAAATGGGTGAAAGTTGCACTATGGTGCATTCATGAACAACCTGAAATGAGACCAACAATGGGAATGGTAATGCAAATGCTAGAAGGATTTGTTGAAGTCCCTAACCCTCCATCTCCCTCTCTCATACATTCCATGTCTTAACTGAATAGATTTGTGGGAGAAAAGGTGATCCATGGCTATTATTCTATGTATGAATTCCCATTCCTGTACGATTTTTTAACCAATATGCATGCATTATATATATATATATATATATATATATATATATCATAATGTTTCTTGTTTTGTCTAGCTTTCTAAGTTGCACACACAATTTCTTCATTGTCTTTATGTTCAATCAATAGTGCTAGAGTAATAGTAATATGGGTAGGTGGTATTTCCATCTGCTTTACACTCATTCTATATGACATTTCTTTACTTATATGATCACAATATATTAGTTAAACTAACGTAAAAGGTTGGTTAAATCAATCTAATTATTTGTTAAATTTATATTTGAATTAATATATCAATTCTAACATCATTAAACATTGCATAATTATTAAAAGGCTTAAATATATATTTAGTCTCTATTTTTGTTCTTTTATTCAATTTGATCCTTATTTGTGTTGTGTTTAATTAGATCCTATTTTCGTCAAATTTTGGTCAATTTGGTTCTTTTTATTAACGGTGTTTAAATATTTAACGTTTTTGAACAATACATGTCACGCTTCTGATTTTTTTGATATATTTTTAATTTTTTAATTTAAAAAAAAATTGTCCAATATTTGAAATATTTTTAAATATCAATTTTAAAAGTATTAGTATTTTAGAATATAAATATTAGAAAAAATATTTAATAATTATATTCTTATAATATTTTAAATAATTTTATTCTATTTAATAATTAAATATAATAATTTTATTCAATTTATAATTAAATTTAATATTTTATAAGTGAATTTCAAAAGTGATTAATAAAAATTTCAATTTTAGAAAAAATATTAGTATAATTTTTATAAAAGATATTAAATTTGATGTCAATTTGAAAAGGACAAAATTGATTCATTTTAATCAAAATTGGAATGAAAATGAACAAAAATAATGAATACATAGACTAGATTAAACAAAAATAACTAATATTGGGACTAAATTGAACAAAAAAAAAATAACAAAATCACAAACTGACACGTGACACTAACATTAATACGTAGCACAATTATGACTTGACACGGACAATGTTTTTTAAATTAAAAAAAAAAAAAAAAAAAAACAAACACAAAAAATAAAAATAAAAAAAATTTAATTAAT
>Ga0099822_1012348_pt1 | contig 10232 bp, 9 predicted proteins | sample CowpeawhiteBW_FD_76839 | JGI IMG/M metagenome (GOLD analysis project Ga0099822, IMG submission 76839) | Root nodule microbial communities of legume samples collected from California USA - Cow pea white BW | ecosystem: Host-associated > Plants > Roots > Nodule | place: USA: California | collected... | reverse complement strand
GGACTTCACACTCCTTTTCCTCCTCATCACTACTAGATGATTCAGATGATTCACCCGCGGAATGCTCACTAATGTACTCACCATTCGCCAACAACATCATAGTTCTTCTGTTGGGACATTCAGTTGTGATATGTCCTCTACCCAAACATTTAAAACATTTTATTGCACTAGAACGTGAAGAATAATCATTACTAGCTTGAGAAATTACTTTACCATTTGAGGACTCCTTCTCCTTAGATTTAGGAATGATAGAAGTAGCTCCCTCCTTGTTATATTTCTCTGTATCTCTCGATGAGGTGGATGACTTCCTATAGGCGCTTCTTCTCTTGAGCTGTTGTTCCACTCTGGTGGCTTGGTGAATAAGATCCTTCAAGGTCTCATAATGGTGCATTTCCATCACATCTTGAATCTCCCTATTTAATCCAATCAAGAATCTATCCATTGTAGCCATATGTGTTTCTTCCACTTCAGCTTTCATCAAGGTGACCTCTATCTCTTGAACATACTCTTCAACACTCTTATTTCCTTATGTAAGTCTTTGTAATTTGTTGAAGATCTCTTTTTTATAATAAGGAGGCACAAATCTTTCCTTCATAGCTACCTTTAATGGCTCCCATGTAGAAATTGGCAACCGCCTTCTTCTAGCTATGTCCATGGTGATTTGATTCCACTAATTCATAGCATAGCCTTCAAACTCCAAGGAAGCCATAAGCACCTTATCATCATCCTATAATCGTAAGAGTTGAAGATTTGGTCAAGCTTGATTTCCCATGCTAAGTAGGCTTCCGGGTCATTAGCTCCATTAAATTTAGGAATTATAATCTTCCTCCACATCTTATCTCTTCGAGGTGTGTGGTTCCCGAACTCCTCTCGTCTTTGGCCTTGTCTTGACCTAAAATCATGCTCCTCCTCATCATTATCCCTCCTAAGCATGTGGTTCCCAAATGCCTCTCGTCTTTGGCCTCGCTGTGGCCTAAAAACATGTGTCGCTTCATCATTATGAGAAGAATGGTCTAAATCATCATGTGTCCTTCTTCTTCTCTCCACTCTCTCTAATCTCACGCTCACATCTTCATTAAACTTTTGGAGCCTTTTGAAATGTTGTTGATTGTGTTGTTGCATTTGATTCATTTGTAATGTGAGCTTATCAAGTGAAACCATAAGTGTCGCAGTCTTAGGTGATAGTGGCTCACTATTCTGGGAAGAACTCATGCCCTAGAAGCAAATGTTAGCAACAATATTTTTTTTATTTTTTTTTTATGACTTCACCACTCTGCTAAGTGTTTCACTCAAATTTCCACTCGTGTATCACACTTATATGACTTTTCTTGAATGTACTCTCTTGTCTTTTACCACTCAAATTCCCTTTAGGACTTGGCAAAGAACTCTAGTAATTTAAGCAAAGAGTGAACAAACAATGTAAAAAATGTTGCGAGATCTAAATATTGACGTAAGAGGACAAAGAAAATTCAATAATCTAGACAAAACTTCAAGGAATTTTAAAGACACAAAACAAGAAAATTAAAATTAGAAAATAATAGGAATACCAAAGAGATTTAAATGAGACAACACAAACACTCTAAGACAAAGACTGAGTGCAAGTAGATATCAATAACCACAAATAAAATTGTAACAAAAAGTTGTGTTGAACTCCCCGTTTTTTTTTTGTATCCTTTTTTTTAACATATATTTGCTTCCTTTGGACTTTGATCCACAATATTTTTTTTTTTATTTTTTTTTTTGCAGTTCAACACAAAAACAAACTTCAACAATTGATCCTTCAAACCCTCATACTCATGTAAATCAAAGTAAGTGCACTTGCAAATCCCAAACACAAAAACAAATAATTTCCACAAATCAAATGTAGAAATACACAATTTAAATAAAGAACAGAAAAGACAAAAAAATACACAAAATAAAAAAATTCAACCAAATTGGAAACAACCTTAGGGGTTTTACTCCTTACAAGGGAAACAAACAAAATTTAAAACAAAACACCGAACAAATAGACATTGACAAATTGTAGTTTTTTTTTTTCATATGACAAAAAAATAATATAGAAGAGCAAAATCAAACCAGAACCTTGCTCTAGATACCAGATGATATGATCCTATCCAAGAAAGAGTATGATCGTTTTTGAATTTGAATCCTCATGAGGCACGACACGAATAAATCAGAGAAGAACGCGGAATAAGACAAAGATGGAGGACGCCACAATCTAGCAGATTGATAATTCAAGTGAAGATTCGTCACAAAGATGTTAATCTTTGATAAGAACCGGAGGCCTAAGCCAAGAACAAAGAGAATCCTCTGTTTAATGAAATCGAATTCAATATATGACTAAAAGTTCCCACATCAGTTTTTAGTACCTTTATTTATAAACATAAGTTTAAGCAAACCTGCAAACCCTACAAGAAGGCCCAAGCCCAAAACATAAAAGCATAAACTAATTATAAAAGAAAGTTCAAAGCCCAAAAACATAAAACATAACTAATTTCTAAAAGAAAACCCAAAAGTTCATCTTCAAGTTCTTCTTGTATGGAATCTTGGGATAGTCCTCTATCACGATCCAAACTCGTGGTGAGCTAGGTTGACTCGCGGGTTCCAACCTATTTTGACATTCCATTCAAAAAGATTCACTTTCTTTATTTTATTGATACATATTACTTTTAAAATACATAGCTTAAATTTCATGAAATTTTGCCAGGATTTTGCATTGGTCTTCAGGATACACGAAATGAAAGTGATTATCAACCACAATCAAATATGCACCCGAAGATCAATACAAAACACAGTTGACAAATATTCATGAATTTTAAAATATATATGTACTAATAAACTACTAGAAAGTGATTAATCTTAAAATGTCCAATAGGACAATTTAAGATTCAATACATTTAAATTATTAGTATTGTATCATGTTATATTATTTTTAAAATAAATTGTATTGAATCTCGGGGACAATACATAATTTTTGTATTGAATCTCAAATGGGAAATTAAGGCTAACTAACTCTATAAGAAAATCAAACAACATATTTAAATAAATAATTAACCACATATATAAAATATAAAACCACTACATAACAAACTACAAAATGATAGAAAAATATTAGAATTAGGAACTTGGGAGCGTAAAAAGCGAATGACAATGGAAGATGGTGCAATGCATCGCTAACCACGTGTTCGAGAGCTATAAGAGACAAAAAAAACAAAAGAGAAGGTCATAAATAATAAAAAAAAAAAGCAAAAACAACCAAAAACCTTAATTTCAGACCCAATGCTCTAAATTTCAAACTCAATGGTCTTAATTTCAAACTCAAATCTCTCACAAAATTACTCAAAACACTCCACACAATTTCAAATCCAATGCAAATCAATTCTCGCAATAACCCAAATTGAAAATAAATATATGCAAAATTTAAAACACAAGGAAAACACGTTGGAAACTTACCTTGGAGGAAGGCAGTGCGACAGTGGCCGGAAAACGGAGAAGGAGGTGCAAAAAATGGTTGTGCAAGAAATGGAGGTGCAACACTAGTGGAGGCAACGCCGCGATAGTGACCGGATGAACGTGGTGGTAGCGTAGTCATACGGATATGGAAAATAATTAATTAAAAGAAGAAAACTACATTTTAGCTCCTACACTCTCAAAATATTTCACACTCATGCTCCAAACTCTTGAAAACTCTCTAAGCACCTTACAAATCTCAAGAGAAGAAGCCTTCTTTTTGAAATCATATCCATTGTGACCCTTACCCACACCAACACAGAAAATCACCGGTCTGACGATGATATGAAAGCTATAAGCTCCATTGCGACAACTCTTTTGCGTTGGTCGGCCCGTTGTCACCTCATCCACATACATAAACACCTCTACTCTAGCTTAATTTTGGAGCTTTCATCCCGTGACATTGAAAGTTGTTGCGTCAAAGAGCATTCATCCCACAACCACCATCGTGTCTCCTCACCTCCGGTGTGGTTTTCGAAGGTTAGGGTAAGTAACCCATTTCAACCAACACTCGATCGATTGCAATTGTAGGTAAATTAAAAATCCTTGTTTGTTTTGCTTTGATTTTAGATTAAAGAGATGTAAAATGGGTCTCCCATGCTCTATGTTGGGGTGGGTGAGTGGGTGTGTGTGTGTGTGTAGGTGTATGGGTGGATGGGTGTGTATATGCGGGTTTGTGAGTTCATGCGTGCGTGCATGCTTGTGTGTGTGTGTGCATGCGTGTGTGATAGTGAATGGGTTGGTGGGTGTGGGTGTGGGTGTGTGTATGTGTGTGTGGGGGGGTGTGGGTGGGTGGGTGTGTGCAAGTGAGTTTGTGGATGGGTGGATGTGTGCGTGCGGGGAGGCGCGTGTGTGTGTGTGTGCGTGCCTGTGAGTGGGTGTGGGTGTGTGTGGGTGGGTGTGGGTGTGTGTGTTGGTAGGTGTGTGGGTGTATGCGTGTGGGTTTGTGACCGGGTGGGTGTATGTGTGTGGGTTTGTGACTTGTGGGTCTATGCGTGCGGGCAGGCATGCACGTGTGTGTGTGTGTGTTGGAGCATAATTAAGAAATGACGTTCTGTAGGATTAAAAAGGGGAAAGTTAAGGGGTCAGGAAAAAGGGGAATAAAGGGACCATTGAGGTTATGGAAAAGGTAGATCACTGATTGTATGTTCAGGTTGATCAGATTTTACCCATTTGCAAGGTTTTACTCATGAAATATATTGGCTTTTGGTCTTCTCTTACTGGTTGTACGAGGACCACACTTACTGCTTTATCGATCACATACAAGTATAATAACTTGGATATTGTTGCAACTCTTCTCGTTAATTGTTTGACTTCTTTTACCGAGCATCGATTATCACCCATTTGCACCATGGATTCAAAAATTATCACCCATTTTAACCACAGATTCATTCATTAAAATAAATTAACATCTTAACATGCTCTTAAACAACAATTTTTTTTTCATCCATAAGAAAAAAAATATAACACTTAATTCCATTAAAATTCCATGTTTCAAAAGCATACAATCATCCATGCGTGACCATAAAAATGAGGAAGAGAAGTTAGTTCCCCTTACTTGGAAATTCCTGCTACAAGACCACCTTACCTTTGCTCTAAGCTTTGTTTCCTCTCTTTGCCAAATCGAAAAACTTTCCCTATCTCTCTTTCTCTCTCTAGCTCATGTTACCTCCCATTCCATACAAATCCCCATTTTTAACTTAGCGCAATAATCCTTTTATTTCCCGTTAACCCAACGTTAAAAAAAATAAGTAATTACTAGCGTAAATACAGGCGCTATCGTGCCTGTGTGTACTCATTTTTTATATATGCACGATATTATATTAGTAGGTGATGATATTGTAATGTTATTAAGGTAATATATAAAATAAAATTATATTTATTAAAAATAAAATGGAATATATTAGAAAAGATGACAGAATAATGGTTGATAATTAAGGAAAAAGAGAAGAAACAGAGATAGACGATTTTATAAAAAGCTTGTAAAAATAACGGTCAATTTTCAAAAATTTAATAAATAACTATATTTTAAAGGGTAAAATTGGAATTTTGAAATGTGGACACAAAAGAGGGAATCTTCTTTATATATTGTTATAGATTATTTTTGGTTGCACCTAAAAATCTTATTCAACAATTTTCTCTCCCATTTCCCCATTCTTAAACTATTCATCTTCCTAAGAGCACCAAAAATACCAAAAAGAAAACCAATATTTATTCCTTTTTTCTCTAATTAAGGCTCAAGCTCACCACCACCAAGTTCCAAACCAACACTCCAAACCATATCAAGTATACCATTTTTCTTACAACAACACGCACATAACATATTACAATAGTATTTTACACAACGAAACATGTCAAAATAAATTATAAATAATAAACGTGAGCCACACCAAGGACATACATAATCACCTCAAATTAATTATAAAACACTCTAAATGCACACATTAAGAATCAAACCATTGACTGCCAACCCATGACAAGGCACTAATCGACCATTATACACTTCACTTCTATCTAAGTCATTATTTATTAGTTTAAATAATACTCCTCTCGTCCAATTACAGTCTTGAAAATAATTATTTTTCCTGAGTCTTATAGAAAACAATAACATTTTGGTCCCCAAAAACTTATGGTGGGTCCTTTAAAAATAGGTTACTTAATTGCTAGGATCCAAACATATCTTCCATTAGGGACATCAAAATGCTTGATTCTACATTTGTTAGAAGTATGTCCCTTTTGCATACAATAGAAACATGTTACACAATTTATATGCTTAGAATGAGTTGTTCATTTCTCCACCCATACCCTATGGGTTCTTTTATTTTTACTTTAGGAGCTTGCTTATTGTTATTTGTATCTTTTTTCTTAAAATTTGGCTTTTCAACATTTTTAATTTTAGAAGCATTTGCAATTAATTTTTCATGATTAGCAATTTTCAATTCATGCAACTAGCAACATTCACACTCAATAGATACATTCTACCATCCTCTAACATTGAAACTTTTCTTTTTAAAATTTCTTCTTCTTCCAAAGATTTTTCAAATTTCTTTTGCAAAGCTTTATGTTCTGATTTCTTTTTATGTGCATAATTTAACTTTTCATATTCAACATTCAACTCTTGAAAGGCATAAAGAAACTCATCATAACCATTTGTGTCACTAAAAGAATTAGAATTACTATCCTTGATGCAGCTTGATTCTTTGTCTGCTAATAAACAAGATGGGCTTCCTCATTCGAGTAAATAGATCTTGATGAAGAGCTTGATGCATAGCTTGAGTCATAGAAGACTTTATTCCTTTTCTTATTCATAAATTTCTTGCCTTTCTTTTCTTCACTTTGAGTTGGAGAGTCAAATTTGACATGCCCAATTTCTCCACAACCGTAGCACAAGAATTTTGAAGAAGAACCTTGATTCTTCTTTTTGTCACTTCTAAAATTTCCTTTACCTTAGGATTTCATGAACTTGTTGAATTTTTTAATCATGAGACTCAAGTTTTCATGGTCTGAATCATCATATTCTTTAGGGCTTTTAGTTTTACAATCTCAGTTTTGAAAGCTATATTCCTTTTCCTTCCTTGGTTTCTTCTTCATTTAAACGCCTAAGTCAAAGTTCATGTTCTCTCAACTTAACAAAGAGAGTCGCCATGGACATTGTTGCAAGATTTTGAGATTCAGTGATTGTCGTAACCTTTGGCTGCCATCTCTTGTTCAAAGATTTTAGAATGTTAATATTAAGTTCATCAATATAAAAATTTTACCTAACCTAGAGGGATGATTGACAATGCCCGTTAATCTTTTCAACACATCGTATATTGCTTCCCCTTGTAGCATCTAGAACATCTCGTATTCTTGGATTAACGAGTTCTTCCTAGCACGCTTTACATCATCTTTTACTTCATGGGTTACTCTCAATATTTCCCACATTTCTTAAGCACTCTTGCAAACAAATATCCTGTAAAACTCACCAAGGGTTTAAAGTAGATGGAAATATACTTCTATCCCTAACATAATCTTAAGCCTTTCTATTTTCTTCCGCATTCCATTCCAAAAAGGGCTTAGGTTCCTACATATTATTAGTAGTAATAACAATAATAAAAGAACCATTCATAACTGCATCCCAAACACCCCTATTAACATTCCAAAAAGATTTGCATTTTCACTTTCCAAAATGGGTAGTTTTCAGCAGAAAAAAAAGGAGGTCTATTATTAGACGCACCCCCTCAGCAATGGTTTGATTTTGTCATACCATTTTTGAAATATTTGAATAACTATGAGCAAACTCTAATTCCAATTATTTGAATCACGCAGTGGAATGTTCGCGTATGGACAAAACCCAAGAGGGGGATGAATTGGTTTGTTAATAAAAATTTTGCTTTTAAATTTTTTCTTTTAATATCAAAGTTTAATTAAAATCCTTTCCTTTATTATAATAATCACAATAAAATAAAGAGAGTAGGAAAGAGAAAATTGAACAAGGTATTTTATATTGGTTCAGATCAAAAGACCGTATGTTCAATTGTTAATCTCTCTAAAGAGGAATTAACTAAACACTAAAAATAAACTGAGATTACAAACATGAGTAAGAGAATTTTAGGATAGAAAACACCTCTCTTGAAGTCACAAGAGATGAAAGGCACCTTCCGTGAATCCACAAGTATTTAAAACCTCCTTTGAATCACACAAAGGATGAACAACTTCACCTAGCAACATCAACAACACTCAATTATTCAAGATCCCACTTGATGAAATTTATCTTTCTACCTACACTAGGTTTCCAAAGCCTTCCACATGAAGTTTTCAAGTACTTTGACTTCTCTAACTTCTATTTCTTGTAAAGAGGACCCTCACCTTCCTTTATAGAAGCCACTTTCGAAATTAGGTTAAGAATATGAAAAGTCAAGTCATAGTTGTCGTTGATAATCGATCATTATAGTGGCTTTTCTCGAAAAACATTTTTTACTAAGATAATCGATCATCACTTGAGATAATCAATAATTCCTATGAGTTTGCAAAAATTAAAACTCTCTTAGTGCTCTACTGCTTGGGCTTTGGCTTTTGACTCTTGACCTACTAATTTAGGTATTTTAAATAAGATACACAAATTACAAGACTTAAATAACTAAACTACTAAAGTCTTAAGTCTTTAATGTATCTCTTGAATCCTGGCATTCTTTAAGTCTTCAACATTTTCCATGAATCATCATTAAGTCTTCCACACTTTGTCATAAGTTATCATCATCAAAACTCTTTATTTAAGTAAGATGAACATCTTCTTCTTTAATCAACATTTTTTTGTCTTCAAAAAAAAAATAAAAGAACACATTTCCAGAGAGGTTAATACCAAAATATGCACAAAGAATCTGGAAAGCCATACGGAAAGCCCAACTATTGGAATGTAATTGGATGGGAGCAATATTAATTAGGGTTAAAACTTCTTTCTCTAGAACACTCAAAAGAAAGCGCAAACCTATCTTTGATATTACTACACCATAAATGTAAAAGAAAGGTTGTTCATTTTCTTGGATTTTGCATACAGGTTCATTAGGTTTACAAGGGTTAACTTCGATGTAGTTTTTGTTGCCTGATTGGCTTAAGGCTTGGGTATGGCAAAAAATGCTAATACGACGAATATAGGAGTATTTGGTTGTTTCTCTTAAGATATCCATCTTTGCCCAAGGGTAAAAGGTAAAATAATCCATAACAAAGAGGAAGGGGCGTATGAATGTGGAAAGAGAACGTAAGGGAGAACCAAATAAACACAATACAATAGGAAAGCTAGAGTTTTTAGTACATGGTAACAAGGATGAGCCAGAAGAATTCGCACAGGAGGAAAATTGGTAGGGAAGCATAGGTCAAAAAGGTGGAAAGGTTCTCCTTTTGTGATAAATTAAGCAGAATGCAGAAAGTGAAAGGACAAGTGCCCTTTAATGAAGCCCTTCGATTATTGGCATAGACTGCCACATGTTGTAGTTAATGGAGGAGGTGTAACGTTTAGGACACCCTTAAGCGTGAACTTGTAGTGATGATAGCATTCTCTTCAAAGGGTGTGACATTTGAGAAACTCTTGGGCGGGAACCATTAGTAATTTTAGCACCTCCCTCTTTTGGAAGAAACAAAACACGTGTGAGAATGAGCTCTTAGAAAATGGTGGTTTCCCAGACTAATATGGATGAAACATCCATTTAAGGGTGAAAATTTCCTATTTAGGATCCAATATTATTGGGGCCAAAATCGGTAAAATCATGATGGCTTGTTCTAGCCTTACGCATAGAAATGCTCAAGATGGAACAATTGTGTAGTCATAGGCCCAATACCTTTTGGGGCCTCAAATTGGTAAAATCTTGATATTCTCTTCCAGTCCTACGCATTAAAATGCTCCGGTTGGAGGAGATGTGTGACGGTAGACACAACATTTGTAGGGGCCTAGTGAGGAAATGATCGATTCTGTGAGTATTTAAGGAAGGTTTGATAGGGAAAGTGAAGGGTTAGACAATGAAGGATGAAAATAATGGTGAGGAGCAAAATTAAGAGAAGATGTTATACATGATTAAAAGGGGGAAAGTTAAAAGGTCAGGGAAAAGAGGAATAAATGGAACATTTTATATATATATATATATATATATATATATATATATATATATATATATAAATATATATATATATATATAAATATATAAATATATATATATATATATATTTATATATATATATATATCTATTAT
>Ga0099822_1012347_pt1 | contig 10233 bp, 6 predicted proteins | sample CowpeawhiteBW_FD_76839 | JGI IMG/M metagenome (GOLD analysis project Ga0099822, IMG submission 76839) | Root nodule microbial communities of legume samples collected from California USA - Cow pea white BW | ecosystem: Host-associated > Plants > Roots > Nodule | place: USA: California | collected... | reverse complement strand
TTAGATATTGATAACCACAATATCAAACAATATCTTCTATTTAATCTTTTTATTTTCAGTTACTCTTTTTACTTGTACCTCTCTATTATAAATAGATTACCCTATGTGTGGTTTATACACAAGAGAGATTAATCTCAATCCCTATTTTCTTTATTCTCAACATGGTATCAGAGTCTGGTTCCGATCCAAGGACCTGTGGGTTATGGCCCACCACGCGCACTCATTGTTGTAATTATAGTTCTGGATTATGTAATCTGTAATACAAATTTACATTTTAAATTCTATAATTCGTAATGCAAATTTATATCTCGTATTATACAATTTATATTGCAAAATTACATTATAGATTATACACTTTGTAACCAAAAATTATATTTCACGTCTTTAATCGCTGATTTTTATATTTGTCCTTACACTTCATATTATTGATTTATTATGATCTTTTCATTTGTTTTAATGGACTTTTGTGAATATTTTTTAGGATGATGTGGAAAAAGATGATGGGTGAAGGTAGAGGTGAAAGAAGAAGATGGGATAGAGGTGAAGATGGAGATGAAAATGGAGGTGGGAGAAAATAGGCTGGAGTTGGAGGTGGAAGAAGAAAATGAAGTGGAGGTAGAGGAAACTATAGAGATGCTATGGGAGAGAAGGAGAAGAAGAAAAGGAAATTTGACTTTTTAACTTATTTATGGGATGCAGTAAAAAAGTAAAAAAAACATCTGGGTGCAAAAAGAAATTCCCTTAAAAGAAGTATACGATTTTCTTGGAATGATGAGAAAAAAATAAAAACTTCAAAACGAGAGAGTAGTAAATAAATGAAGGAGGATAATATAATTTTCTAAATTGTAAATTCTTAATATTATTATTAATATTATTATATAATTATGTATTTTTTAATTCATTTATCGGTACAATATGAGTATGAATATACAATAAGACTGAAATATGTGCAATTTAATAACCAGAAAGATAAATTAAGAAAATCTGGAAAATAGTTTTGTATTCAAATGATTATTGAGAAATTCTACACATACCATTTTAATAAGGCAAATGTATTATTTTATTAAATATATAGTCCTAAAAGAATTTAACAAAAGTTTTCATAAAGGAGGTTTAATATAATTTGGTGATATAAAAATGAAAAACTGAATTCAATACTTTAGAAATATGATAATAATTAAATGCATAAAATAGATTATGAGTACAGTTTTTATAAATATATTATTGTTTGTATATAAACATATTGTTATATAATTTCGTTGCATGCTTCTACAAAAGTTGTACAATGCAGGACTTTAGAAAATTTTAATGTGTAGGATTAATGAGTTAAGTGTAAATTATAATTTTTAGAATGAGTTAAATGACAAAATGAGTTTTGTAGCTCATTTGGTTGCAGTTTTGTATAATTCGAAGATTTCAAATACCACTAGAGATGTTTTCATTTTATAGAATTTCTAAAATTTAATTTGTATGATTAATTAATTTGGGTTTGTTTATTTGGGCTTGGAGAAGAGTAGTAAACACATGAAATAAGGTATGGGTTTTTTTAGGATTTAGAACAATAACGGAATAGTGAAGTATAAATGGTTAGAGTTGAAGTAATAATCCAAGTAAGAGATCTAACTATTCTTGTTCCTTTTCCTACATGTGCTTATGCTGGTGTTGCAAGGAATGCTAATCTTGTTTATTTTTTATGTATGGGATGTGATCGATTATGGTTGTACGTTTAATCATGTATGTGATGGTTTGCTTCATTTATTAGATGTCATTCTTAGTGCATGATTTAAGGTGAAGTATTATATCAAGTTTTAGATAACAAAGTATGATGAAGTATGTTTAAAACCATAAGATATGTGTTCTAGAGTGTCTTTAGTTTATGCATTTTTGTTGGGTGCAATTTTGGACCATTGGGTGTGACAATGGAGACACTATTACAAAACCGTTGGGTGCTGGGCACGAGTATTGTAGGTGCAGGGCACTGGACACTAGGTGTAGGACGTTGGATGCCACTTTGTTTTTCTATTTCTAATTGTCTTGGTAAAGTTGCGATTTCCAATCTGTTAACCGTTGGATCGTGTAGAAATTTGAACAAATGGTTCTTGACTTGTAGTTCTTCACTTCTACCATTCAAATCGATAATTGGATGCATGTGGTTAGAGAAAATAGTCACACATAGTTGTTATATTTTAGGTTTCTCTTTCTTGGTTCTTTAAATTTGATATTATTAATTTGAGGTATTGGCTAGTTGTGAGGCACTTATTTGTGCTTTTCATTGACTTTGAAATAAAAAGAGTGTTTAATGGTAATTTGTGATTGTTGTAATTCAAACGGGTTGTGATTGGTGGAAATTTAGTTTATTCGTTATGAGGATTTTTAGAGAGTTTTGCGTTAGCAAATGTAAGATTTGAGTTGAAGTATGTATGATGTGTAAACTTATAGTTTTTAGTAGGATTAAAGTGTAATCAGTTGAAGAAATTCCATTTTAACATGAGGATATTGTGAATGCTATTGGACTATTTTGATGATGAATTGTTGAGTTCTCATTATAAAAGATGACATAATTAATATATGTAATTTTTATTCGGTTTATGGATAGACATTGTTAAAGAAATTCGATCATTGTTTTGAGTAAGAATTAATGAATGTTATGCGGTATGAATATATGGCGATATATGAAATGATGATAATTGGTATAGGATTGGAATGTCTTAGTAATTATAATGAAAGTGTGATTAAGTTTGAAGGGTGATTGATTAATTTTACTTTAATATATTGAAATGGATTCTTTGAGGTTGGATCAAATAAAATGAGTTAAGCTCATGTTAAGTTAAGTAGAGTTGAATCAATTGAGAAGATTGGTGAGTGGTTGTGTAGTAAGAATTGAATGGAATAATTCAAAGTTTAATCCTATGATATTAGGAATTTGGGACTATTAGAATATATTTTTAAGGTATAATAATCATTGAAAGGAAGAACATCGAGAGAAGTAAGTGGAAAGTGTAAAGAATTACGTTATGGAGTATTTTCGTGTTGTTGTATTCATACAACTAAGCTTAGGTTAGGTGCATTGGGCGTCACCTGAACAATGTTTTACGTGATGTATTATTTTATGCGAGTCAAAATTGTGAAGTAGAAGTTATTTAGTATGATTTTGACGACATCAAATGTATGCTTATGCGATGGTGACTCAACGAAAGGTGGGCACTCTACTAGTCTCTAGTGGTGAGCGTGAATGTTCACTCCGCCCGTAAGACTATCGGGGAGCAGTGGGGAGTGGCTTTTGCTTGTAAGTTTCTTGGGGAGCTGTAGGAATGGTAACTCTATCTAGTCGTAGTGGAGGTGGACTTTGCCTAGGAAGCTCTAGCAGAGAGTGGTGAGAAGTGACACCTACAAGCTTCGCTCATAAGACTCCCGGGGAGTAGAGGAAGTGTAATGGAAGACAAGAGGATAATTTACCATTATTATTTTCTTCTAAGTGCAATTTTCAAGGATGAAAATATTTATGTGTTGCGCAAGATGTAAGACCTTAGAAAATTTTATTTTAATATAACGAAAATGATAAGTTAAGTTTAATTATAATTTTTAGAATGAGTAAAATTACAAAAACAAGTTTTGTAGCTCATTTGGTTGTACTTGAGTAGCATATGGAACATATTAGATTCAACTCCCTTTAGCAATGTCTTTGTTTTAGAAAATTTCTAAAACTTAATTTGGATGAAATGAACTTGGGTTTGTTTCCTTGGGCTTATTTGGGGAAGAGTAGTAAACATGAAATAAGGCTTCAAGATTGATTAAGATTTTTATTAGTGATAAAGTTTTGGGGTAGGATTTTTTTTTGAGATGGTGTCGTTTGGGAGTCTGTAAGGTAAATGGAAAAGTAGTGAGGTTTTGTGGATTAAGAGCAATAATAGAGAAATGGAGTATCAAGGACTAGAGTTTAAGTAATAATCCAAGTAAGGGTAGCTATTTGTTCTTGTTCTTTTCCTTGCTTGTGCTGGAGTTAGTGTTGCAAGAGTGCTAATCTTTTTTATTTTTGTATATATATGATCACGATTAGTTATGATTGTACATTTAATCATGTATGATATGGTTTGTTTTATCTGTTAAATGTCATTCTTAGTGCATAATTTAATTTGAGTGATTATATCATGTTTTGGATAATAAAGTATGATGGAATATGTTTAAAACCATAAGATATGCATTCTAGAGTGTCTCTGGTTTATGCATTTTCGCTTGGCACAATTTCAGACCTCTGGGCACCACCATGACAGTGAGGACACTGTCACGAAACCAATGTTGGGCGTGAGTATTGCATATGTAGGGCGCTAGATCTGTCACACATAATTGTTATATTTTTTTCTTCTCCTTCTTGGTTTTTCAAATTTCAAAGCATTATTAATTTGAGATATTGGCTAGTTGTGAGGCACACATTTGTGCTTTTGGTTTGACTTTGGAATAAAATAATGTTTAATGGTAATTTGTGATTGTTGTAATGCATATCAGTTTTGATTGGTGGAAATTGAGTTGAACTATGTATGAGGTATAAACTTATGGAATTTTAGTAGGATTAGTGTAATAAGTTAAACGAATTCCATTTTAACATGAGGATATTATGAATAATATTGGCATATTTTCATGATGGCTTGTTGAGTTCTCATTGTAAGAGATGACATGATTAAGCTAAGTCAATTTTATCTAGCTTACAAATAAATATTGTTTAAGAAATTTTATCATTATTTTGAGTAAGAATTAATTCATATCATGCGATATGAATATATGGTGATATATGAAATCGTGATAACTTATGTAGGATTGGAATGTCTTGGTAATTGTAATGAAAGTGTGTTTAAGTTTGAAGGGTGATCGATTAGTTGTTCTTTGATGTAATGAAATGGATTCTTTGAGGTTAGGTGAAAGAAACTGAGTTAAGCTTATGTTAAGTTATGTAGAGTTGAATCAATTAAGAAGATTAGTTAGTGGTTTTGTAGTATGAATTGAAGGAAATAAATTTAGAGTTTAATCCTATAATATTAAGAATTTGGGATTGTTTGAAGATAATTTTAATGTAATGATAATCATTTAAGTGAAGAACATTAAGAGGAAGTAAGTGGATAGTGTAAAAGGTTACACTATGGCGTATTTTCATGTTGTTGTATTCATACAACTAAGCTGAGGTTAGTTGTGTTGGGTATCACCTGAACAATGTTTTAGGTGATGTATTATCTTATATGAGTTGAAATTGTGGAATAAATGTTATTTAGTATGATTGTGATAACATGTAAATGTATGCTTGTGTGATGGTGACTCAGCGAAAGATGGACACTCTGTCAGTTTGTAGTGGTGAGCGTGAGTGTTCACTCTGCTCGTAACACTCCTAAGGAACATTAGGGAGTGGTTTTCGCTCGTAAGTCTCTCGGGGAGAGTAATGGGAAGAGTAGCTTTGTGTAATTGAACCAGAAGTGAACTTCATTGGGAAGCTCTAGAGGAGAGTGATAAGAAGTGACACATGTGTACTTCGTCAAGGAAGCTCTTTTTGTGTCGCACAAGCCTCATCAAACAAAATTAAGTTTTCCCCTTAACTAATGTAGCATAGAGGTCAACCTGGGTCAGTCCAAGGAACACGATTCCAATGAGTTCATTGATTTTTTTTTTACTTTAATGGTTGGGGGATTGAAAAATGTGAAAACAACAAAATAGTAAAATTGTATTTAAAGTGAAGTGAAAATAAAAAAATAAAAGTTGTAATTGGAAAAATAAAATTCAACTAGGAAGGAAAATGTGGGACTACAAGCAAAACAATGATCATAAACCTAACAAAAACTTGGAAAGTAAAGGATAAGTTGAATTCTAACATGTAATGGAAGCCAAAATAAAATGACATGTTAGTTGGGTTGTAAAAGCAAGCATTAAAGGGAAAATTATCAACCAAACCAATGAAAATAAAGAAAGATATAATGTGCAAGCTGTAAAACTTGAAATGAGGTAAGCTAAAGAATGAGAAGCATTGTAATGGCTATAAGATGGTTCCCAACAACAATTAACTAGTAGAAATTAAAGATATTGTAGCTCAATAAGTAAAGCAAGATGAAAATAAGAAAGGAGAATGAGCGAAAAGAAGTGACGTGAATGAAGTTACCCATGTTGCTATTTAAAATTTAGAATGGAAATACATAGAGATTAAATGAATGAGAAAAATCAACCATAGTCCATAACAAAGAAAACTTAAAGGTGAGTATCCATGGAGCTCCACTTACAAAACATTAAAAACCTCAAAACAAAAAAAACGTGAAAATAACTATTCTCTATGGTTGTTGCCCCCTCTTCTAAAGAGCTTAAGTGACTTAATTTTACCCTTTTTTGGGCCATTCAATGTTCAGCCCACAATACAAGTTCGAGAGGAATGAAAATAAAGCATAGAAAATTACAAAACTACCCCTACATAAAAGAAAAATAAACAATCCTGATAGGTAATTCTTGTTAACGTCTGCGATTTTGTAAATTGAACTGCATCTTGTATAGAGCTCCAAAAATTGTGTTGAAAAGGTCAGTGTTGAAAAGTCAACGTTTTTACGCTAGCGACGGGAAGTGTGTGACAAGGAAAAAAGATATGCTTTAACTTGTGCCATGTGGCAGTTTGGTTGCGCCACGTGGTGATGCAGTTGTTGAAAACTACCTAAAATTCACAAATCTAAGCTAAGATGGAAAGATAAAAGAAACATAAGATGCTAAGGGAGTGTAATAAGCTTCAATATGAAGGTATAGAAATTGAGTTATCAGACACCCATGTACTTAGTCGGTGAAGTTGCGTGCGAAAGCTATTGTTGAAGCCTGATTCTTGATCATAAGATCATTGGCGATTGTGTTATTTGCGGTGATGGTATGTTTTGAACAATTGTGTGAGACAACATGCTTTGTGTGGTTGTGTGAAACGATCGATGTAATTGTATGGTGTTGTGAGACATTATGACTTTTTAAGGTTTGAATGAGTTGTTATATTATGATTGATGTATATTCTTTTTATGATGTTTGTATGTTAGCTCACCCTTGTTTTATTTGTGTGTTACTAAGATGATCCTATTTTTATACAGGAGTAGATGAAAGTATATTAGGAAAGATGCATAGTAGAGATGAAAGTTGTGGGAAAGTTATGGGAGCAATTGTCTTTAGTCATTTTTAAAAGAAGAAGTTTTGTTCCATTATTAGTTTGACAATTTTTCACTTTTGAGACAATGAGACATACCTTTTTTATACATTGGTGAATAAAGGTGTTTTATGTTAATGTCAAAGTTTTAGGTCACTTATATTTTCAACACAAATGAGATAATATTATTTTAGTATCATCTTAGTCGAGGCATTACATATCACCCTAGAAAGGTGAATATAGTAGTAGTCACTTCAAGTAGAAGGGTAGTGCACACATCCTTTCACTATAAGAAAATATTTATTTCTATATATCATGTTCTTTATTTCTAGTGTTCATGGAAGTATGCTTAACTTGTAGATCAAACCACATGTTTGTGAGAGAGAACTTAAGGGTGTCAGACACAAGACTTCCCAATCCAGGTGGAGGAACCCTTGCTTTGAGGACAAAACTCTTTAAACCAACTGATCCCGCATATCCATGTTTGGTGTATGCAAAGGGTTATGAAACTTGATTGGATCTAAATACTAGACTAGATGTCTCTGCATCTAGTGTTGCTGAGGTATGATGATTGGCCAAATCACCACGGAATGCAACACAAGTCAAATAACCAACACATAGAAACAAGAACACAATACATATATAATAAGATGCAATACAAAGAGAGTTTATAAGTTATATTCAATCTCAACAATGGAGAAATTTACTGCTCATGATGATGGATACAAGATGAACGTGGATAAACTTTCTTCCTTCAATAGCTTTTAAAAAATATTTACTAATAACTAACTACTCTAAGTGTTTCTCTCTGTAATAATAATAATACTATCTCAGCATTTATGTCTTTCCCAAAGCGCGGAAAAATTTAAATTTTTTTTATATGTGTCATAATTAAAAAAATCCAAAAGTAGTTCTTTACAAAAATAAACCATGTTCCAATATTGACTTAATTAGAAAATTACAACTAGTAAAAAAAATTCCTCAAGGAACCCTAATCACTAGCCCCCACTCTAGCTCTATGTATCACCAGTACCACCTTAAACATCATCTGCTCCCGGGTAACAAATTACACAATCATCGCCAAACACATAGAAAGGGTGAGATCAATATAATTTAACATACATGAAAAGTTACATCATAAACCCTCACCCAAATATTTTAACTTAGCCCAAAACCCCTTCTGAGAACTTTTCATTATGCATTAGAAATCAAGGCCTTCCACTATGTTCATCCAACTTCTACACCCTTTGACGATGACCTTAATATGGCACATGCTGCCACGAGCCTACCACTCGTGGTCCAACCTCTATAAGCCTCCCACTCGTAGACCAACACGCGTGGAAATATCACATTAAGAACCACCATCCGTAACAACCAAGTGGAGCTAACCAATATGAACCACTATTCGTATCTTATACGAGATTCCCAATATTACCGGCCTACCACCCGTGAGTGACAATCAAGTGGAGCTAGTCAAATACGAGCCACCACTCGTATGCTCCCACAAGATTTCAGACCTCACCGGCCTACCACCCGTGATCACCACGTGTTTACAATAATTACAAGTAACCACTCATAAATGGGCCTCAGCACGTCTCAACCCAAAGACATCATCCAAAACTGTGTAGACCTTGCAAAACATCCAAGTAACAACCTATGTCCCTTACGCTATCGCTTGGCGCAACCAGGCTAAATGTCGCTGCACACCGCCTGGAGGGCTCCCTTTACCGCCAGCGCCAAGTGTCCTAGAGCCCACTTGTCAACACCTAATTTCGTCCGGACAAATAATTTTTTTTTAAAAAAATATATTGAAAAATAAATATTGAATAAAAAGGATAAAAATAAATTTTCTTATAAAAAAAATTGATTAAAAAAGTTTCTTTAAATTTTGTTCAAAGGACCATTTCCATAACGACTCCACGGTTCCAACATTCTTATTTGGTTCACACGTTCATTCCTTTTCAGAAATATCAATCTTGGTCTTCCAAATTTCTAAAAAAGGGGAACACTCACTTTACAAGATCTTCGTGCTACATCTTCATCCACCATAATTTCCTTCATATTTATAATAATCACTCATACAATTTAGATCATACCCCAAGAAGCAAAAGCAAACCAAACGTAAGGAAGATATTCAAATTGAGAGTGGAAATAGGAGCACGTTAAAACACAGGTTCGTAATTTCCAAATTTGCTATAATGTTACGTGTTTGTTTCGTTGTTGTTGTATGATTAATGCTAATAGAAATTTCCAACTCAGAATAATGAATTGAATTCAACATCTACAAGACACTTCTCGTATTTTACATAAACAATAAATGCTTAAATAGAGGAAAAATAGAATGTGACGTTGGTGTTGAACGAAGCAAGTTGATGCGTGATAATGTTAATTTTTACCATTATCCAAACTATATTTCATTAGCAAAATCATCTCTTCCAAAGCTTTTAACCTACTCAATCCTCAATTTTACCTTACTTTTGTAAATAAATACATTTTGGGTTACATTGATCTAAATATACCACTAATCCCCATTTTTTGTGTCCTTTTTGTAGATGGGAAGCTTTGCTCTAAAAGTCCAGACAAATGAGTTACCTAGAATAGCAAATAGAAGAGCAAAAATGTCAACAGGAAGCGCCCGGCGACACAGAGCCAATGCCAGGCGAAACAGGCCGCCAACGCTAGGCGCCAGACAAGGGCCAGCCAGGTGCCACTGCTGCTCACCGCCTGGCGGGACCTGGACACCCCCGGCCGGTAGCTGGTGGTTTTGCTCACTGTTTTTTCGCTAGCGCCTGGCGGTGAGACCCTTCCGCCAGGCGCCAGTTTTCGCTGATGTGGCAGGTTGGCTCTTTTTCTTCTGTTTTCGCGAGGGGAAAAGCATCTTGGACATTTTGGAGCTCAAACAACACGTCTTGGAGCGCTTGGAGGTCTGTTAGGGCTTGTGGGAACAACTCCATCTTCCTCTTTGTGTTTCCTCCCTCTTCCATTTCCATTTTGTAAGCTTGAGCTCTCCATGACAATGGAGAGCTAAACCCATTTTTGTTGGGGTTAGATGTAGCCACTGAACTTTCATGTATTTTTGAATGGTTTGAATA
>Ga0099822_1012346_pt1 | contig 10233 bp, 4 predicted proteins | sample CowpeawhiteBW_FD_76839 | JGI IMG/M metagenome (GOLD analysis project Ga0099822, IMG submission 76839) | Root nodule microbial communities of legume samples collected from California USA - Cow pea white BW | ecosystem: Host-associated > Plants > Roots > Nodule | place: USA: California | collected... | reverse complement strand
CTCCATTATGTTGAGTTCATTAGAGTGGTCGGCCTAGGTTCTAAACTTAGCGGATATGCTGGAGTAGTCGGTCTAGGCCGGCTATTTGTCTTGATGGCTTACGTTGATGTAGGTTAGGCTAAGTCGGCCTAGGCTAGATACTTGGCTGCCTTGATATGCACATTGTTTACTTATTTTATCTAATTTGGCTAGGTGTGGTACAATTAATTTTGTAATCATTCATATTATCAGAATGTATTTTGTAGGTATCTTTTTCAGTTTCTAATTTTAGAGGATGAATATCTCTTGGAACCGAATTCATGACCCTTTAAAAAATTTTAAAATAATTTGTAATGTTATTCATCCAAACTATTTTACCATCGTAATAAACACAACTGTTTGTTGACTAGTGCGAGCGCTTCACCAATTTTTGTTGTTAATTAATTACCTTAAAAGGAAAGTCATTTGTGGAAAATTTATAAATTATTTTAATCTTATCGCCAAATACAGTGCGGCACTGCTGGCAGTGCCAATTTTTCCTTTTCATCAGATTCAAGCACGTGGTTCTGCCAGGTTTTTTTTTACAGAGAAGTACACGAGACATTCATTATTCTGACAATGATGATCTTATTTATTTTATTAAATAATTTTCTTATATTAAAATTTTGAGAGAAAATATATTAGAAAGATAAAATAATAAATTTAAGAATTTCTAAAGGTTATTTGTTAACCTTTTTATTGGTGAAGGTTGAGATCTAATATATCCATGAAGGATATTTAAAAAATATTTTAAATGTTAAAATTGATAAAAACTTTAAAAGTATAAAATATGTTAAATTTTAAATGAATAATTTTTATTTATATATTCAGTTATTTATATGAAAAAAAAATTTGGAAAATAAATGCGAGAAATGTACAATTTTAATTGTTTTGTCAGATTATTGTAGTAGCATAGTATGTTGTTGACGCCTATTAAAATTCTATTTCCTTTCTAAGAATGTTGCTCAGATGTTGTTCGAAGGTCCCTATGATATATATTTTATGCCTAATGTCTAGGGGAGTCTTAACTTTTGTACGTGAAAGTTTTATCGTTGTTTTGAGAGGTTTTGAACTACATCTTTCTCTCATCTTTTTTGTAAATATGTTAGAGCACCCCTCAAGAATTCTATTATTAATTTAATTTAATTCTTTGTCGATAAAAAAAAATGCGAAAAATGTCGTGAGATTGGTGCAGGGGTGGGTGGTGCATCATAATTCTGTATGCACCGACATATTTTTAACCAGAGTTTTGGAGTGAAAAAAATTTGGTTAAATTAATTTTTTTTAAAATGTCAAGTTAGTTCTCTAATTATTTTGTCTTAATATTTTTTTCTGATTTTTAAAAATTTAAGCAATTTGATTATTTTTGTTAAATTTTTTAAAGTGGAGCAAAGATTTTTTATCAAAATTGACACTAAGATTATGTCAATTACACCAACAAAACAAACCATCCTTATTCACAACTTTAATTTTGTGAAAAAACCTTGATCTGATTCAAGAAATTCAACCAAAAATAATCAAAGTACATCATTTTCTAAAAAATCAGAACTAAATTGAGACAAAAAAATCATTATAAGATCAACTTGATATTTTTGAAAAAAATAGGAACTGAAAGAGTATATCCAAATTTTTTTATATAAACAAGTAAAATTATTGTATTTACTTTTTTTATGATAATAAAATAAATAAATTATAATTATTGTTATTATTATAATTATAAAATTAAATATAAATAATTTTTATAATTTTATAATAAGTAATTTTCATTTATAATGATTAAGCTTAGAAAAATAGTCAAATAAAAAATTGTTAAATTAAATAAATGATACTTAAAAGATAATATTAATAAAATAATTATTTTTATTTAAAAAATATTTAAAAGGTAAAATTGAAGAATATAATGTGGATAACAACACGTGTTATCGTCATTGTCACATCATAATTTTACTGTCATTGTCACGTGATCTGACGTCAGCTTGACACATGACACATTTTTTAATTTAAAAAAGAAGTAAATAAATCAAAAAATGAGAAAAATCCAAGAACTTACACATTTCACCTCTTTAACATTGTTATTACACCACTAACGAAAATGATATGATTGCATCAAATTTCTCAAAATAAAGACCAAATTGATATAAAATAAAAGTAGAGAGACCAAATCGATATTTTACTAAGAAAATGGGAAAAAATATAATTTAACCTTATAATTATTATAAAAGCTAGATTATAACTGGAGTATTTGGATAAATTATTAAATAATTGATGTAATAAAAAAAATGGGTAAATTTGGAATTACATCTCATTTCTCAATTTAATAGATGTAAAGTCCTTTTTAATATAGTGTTATTTTGAAACGTAACCTTTTTCTCCATAAAATTTGATAACGATTTTTTATTTTAGTTATGTATTTTTTTAAATTATTTTGGTTATTAAAGTACAGTACAAGAAAATTCTTGAATAGTGATAATTGTATAGAAAAGTTAATTAGTTACTACAATGACAAATTTAGATATCAATTTATAAATTAAAAATTATTAATTAACAAAATATTTTCAAAAAATTATAATTGTTTACAAATTAATAACTAAAATAATTTTTATTATAAATTAGTTACTAACATTAGCTACTAAGATTTTAACTATAAAAAAAGTTGATTTCTAGTTAGAAAATAATTTAAAGATCAATTTTCTAATTTAGAGATCCATTTTCTAAACATGTTTAGAAAATAATTGCCACCTATACAAAAAAATATGCTTAGAAAATAATTTGCTGATAAATTTTCTAATTGGGTAAATTAGCTTAACTTCTAATTTAGAGACATTTAACACCCCATTTAATTTAATAAACGAAATTAAAGGAAGCCTCACACTAAATAATATCTTAGCGCAATCTCGGAGTTTAAACACCCCTCCTTACAACCCAAGGCACACCACGATGCCCAAAAAGAAACAAGTTATAAGGTTTAATAAAATCATATAGAAATCTAAAAGACAAACTAGTACATGGGCCATAGCCCTAAAGAAAAACCCAATAAGAACATGAAGTCTAGTCTAAGTAGACTATGCAGCAGAATCATCTCTCCCTTGTTGACCACGAGTACCTCTCGCATCTGCTCCCATCAATAAATTGATGATCATCACAAGAGTAGAAGAACAACATACAGAGCAATCAAGCAAGCAAAGGGTAAGCTAGAGCCATAAAGATTTTATCATGCAATCAGATATACTTTCACAGTCCAATATACATATATCATCCAAGCATGTTATGACTTTCCAATCAATACAGTAGGACTCGACTCGACTCATCCGGATACATATAATCTGGTTGGATTCAGCGGATGTTTGCACTTGTGGTGGATTACTATGCTCACCCCGAGCTATATGTTACAAGTGTTACAATGATTCAATCCCCTACACACAAGGTTAGCCCTTAATGAGTTTCAGGCCTCCTACTACTCTCACCACAAGAGTCAGTCCGCTCTAAGTGAGACTAATTGACTCCTTAGAGTGTTAGGATGCAACCTTACCTTGAATCCTTACCAAATTATATAGATGGGGCACCACCATGGATACCCACTAGTAGGGGCCATGGAATTACGTCCCGACGACTGAAGCACTACCCTGAAATCTCACCTAGAGATTTTAAGGAATTACGCACTGACACAGACTAAACATACTCGATCAATAAAGTAATACATATCATACACATAACCTCATGCAAACCATCTTCAACCCATCCTCATTCGTTTCCAAACATTGAATCATACCAACTCATCTTTAGTATTTCATATCAATACCATGTCTTTTTGATACCATCCTTCTCATTTAAATTACATGCTAAGTCCATACCAAACCCATCATTCACCATCCATGAATCACAACACTCACACATAACCATTCATCTCATATTTTTAACATAACAATTACACCCAAGCAAGTGCCAATCATCCAAGAACAAAGAAACAACCAAACACCACACTGCCCTCGCCCAACTCCTCGCTCAGGCGAGCCCCCTTCGCCTAGGCGAGGGATCGAAAAGGGGGAATAGTAACTTCACGCGTGATCTCGCTTAGGCGAGAACCCTCTCGCTTGAGCGAGACGTTCACTCGCTAAAAAAGAACGTGGGTCGCATGAGCGACTACTTGCGTGAAGTAGTTTGGGCGAGCCTCTGTTAATCTCGCCAAGGAGAGACATGCTCGCTTGGGCGAGAAAACCAATGCTCACCATTGTTGTCTCATGCACAAACACACAACAGATCACCAATAGTTCAATAATGCCATTCATAGGTTCATATCAATACATCAAGCATGTTATAACGATAAAACAATAGCACAAGCAGAACACACACGATAAAAAGGGTGAACCCTAGCTTCCCGTACTTGGAAAAGGGCTAGCAGCTGGGTTCTTGGGTACGAACAGAGAAGCACAACAGCTCCTAGAGCAGTTTAGCGAGCTGGAAACATAAAGAACAGTATGAAACGAAGCTACCCAGAACGACCTTAGTTGGGACTCGAAGCAACAATGCTAAACAAAAGAGGTATGGGATGGGAGGCAACTTACGTGAAACGGAACTGGCTCGAACAAGTGCGACGGAGGCCAAAGACTGAACCGTAGCGGAGAGGGGGACGACTACAGCTCTAAGGTTTTTTGAAAGAGTAGAATGAGTGAGTTAGGGCAGACTTAGGGTTGGGTTTTATCCTTTGGACCAGCCCTAGGCCCATCTGATTGGAAAAGCCCTTTAAAATAAGTCATAAAATTAAGTCATAAATATAAGTGGGCCTTATAGACATCTTACATAACATTACGAGTAGGATTTGCTTAACAGGGCATTATGTTGATTCAAATTGGAAGTTGAGTACCAAAATTCTCAACTTTTGCCATTTTCCTCCATCTCACATTGGATTTGAGTTGTCCAAGAAGATAAATGAATGTTTGCATATCAATGAGGAATTGAAAAGAAAACATTTTTTATCACCTTGGATAATGCTTCTACCAATGATGTATTGGTGAAAAGTTTAAAAAGTCAGTTGGTTTTTCAAAATTCATTGATTTGTGGTGGAGAGTTCTTTCATGTGCATTATTGTGCATATATTTCAAATTTGATTGTACAAGAAAGGTTGAAGGTACTTGGTGATGCTCTAGATCAAATTAGAGAGAACATCAAGTAGATTAGGGGTTATGAAGGTAGAATGATTAAATTTAAAGAATGCCTTCAACAAATAGGGGATATTGATGCATCATGTGGATTGTGTCTAGATGTTCCTACAAGGTGAAACTCAACTTATTTGATACTTTAAAATGTTGTTAGATACCAACGAGTTTTTGCAAATTCACGCCTAGTTGATGAGAACTACAAGTATTACCCATCAGAGGAGGCATGAAAAAGAGTAGAAAAAATAATTGTTTTCTTATTGACCTTTTTTGAAATTATAAATTTGATTCTGGCTCAAGATATCCTACATCCAATTTGTACTTTTTCCAAGTTTGGAAAATTCAATGCCTTTTAACGGAAAATGTATAAGATGGAGATGAAGTTATAAGAAATATGGCTGAAAAGATGGTGGTGAAATTTGACAAATATTGAGATGAATATAGTATTATTCTTGCATTTGGGGAAATTTTAGACCCACGAATGAAATTAGTTACATTGGATTTCTGCTTTAAAAAGGTTGATCCTCTTTGTTGGGAACAAAAGGTGGGGAAGATAAAGGAAAACCTCTACATGCTATTCTCTCAATATTCTTCAAAGACTTCAACTTCAAATGCTCTTAAGCGTAACATAAATGATGTCTTTTCCTTATCTTCTATGCAACCAAACCTATTTGATGGAAGTTATTTACTGTCTTCTAATTAATTAATTATTATTATTCATATAAATATACATTTTTTTTTGGTTTATTATGTTAGGAACTATGACAACATAAACTTCAACTAGTAACTAAAACGGGAAAGAATCAACTCGATACATATTTGGATGAGCCTACATTGGATGTTCATTTTTCAATAGCTATAGATGTTCTTAAATGGTGGAAAAGTACCAATGATCGTTTTCTAGGTCTTGCATTGATGGCTAAGGACTTGCTAAGATCCCCATTGCTATAGTCGCATCTGAATCAACATTCAACATTGGTTCCAAGATTTTGAACAAGTATAGAAATTGTTTATTGTCAACAAGTGTGGAAGCAATTATTTATACTTCTAGTTGGAAGCATGATTTTTGTGATGATAAATTGTCTACTATAGATGTCATTAATTTCTTTTTATTCTTGTACACAAATTTTTATATCCTAATTTTTTCTTCATTTTATTTAAAAATGATGAAGACAATGACTAAGATAAAAAAAGTAGAGGAGATTTGTTCTAATGTTGCCTCTAACGATCCTGAAAATGATAAAGAATGACATTTGGTATTTGTTTAGGTGATGGAAGATTCTACAAAAGAATGGGTTGGATGAAACTCAAGAAGAAATTCATTAACTTTTCTATTTGGTATAATAAACTTTTAGTAACTTGTGGTATTTTTCTGTTTGGCATTTTTCTTGTTTGAGAAGCTGCTACGTGGAGGCTTTCCAATTGAGACAATGAGATAATTAGAAGCAGAAAAATTGATGTACTCCATATTATGATATATTATTTCGTAGAATTGTTTTAATAGGTTATATAGTAGTAGACATTGGTGTCACTTATATATGTTTGATGACAAAACAACATGACCGACACTATAAGAAAATGTCTTATTAGTGATCAATTTTAGTGATAAAAAATAATCAATTATTATAGTGATCAATTTAGATACTAATTTATTAACTAAAAATTATTAGTAACTAAAAAGTTTTTAATTAGTCACTATAGTGAATTAGTATCTAATTAAATTGGTCACTAACATTAGCTACCAAAGTTTTAGCTACTAAGAAAATTGGTTTCTAAATTTGTATCTAAATTGGTCACTAATGAGACAAATTTAGAAACGAATTTTTTTGGTAATTAAAATCTTGGTAGTTAATGTTAGTAACCAATTTATGGACCAATTCACTATAGTGACCAATTTAGAAACTATTTTAGTTACCAATAATTTTTAGTTTATAAATTAACATCTAAATTGGTCACTATAGAGTGATTAATTCTTTTTTTATCCTTAATATGAGATTTTCTTATAGTTCAAATTGTACTTGTGTGAAAAAGAAAACTTGTCCTTTTCAAAAGGACAACCCATACGGACTGACCTGTTAGCATGTTAGTCTATCACGGGATGAGATGAGTTAAAGTTTTTGGCCCGTGTTTTGTAAACAGGCTGGCCAGTCTAAACATGTTCTCAACGGGTAAAAAATGAACAGACCAACACGAACACCTTATATTTTTTGTTAATAAAGTAGATCATTGTTTAAGAATTTTCTTATAATATATTAATAAAATTTTATTTTATAAATTATTTTGACTAATATAACATCTATGTTAATATGTCAATATTATAGTTTTTTAATTGATAATGAGAGAAATTATTCTTTTTTAATACTATTACAATTATTTTTTCATTAATATAAATCAATATTAGTCAAAGATACTTTGTCTAAATGTAAAAACTGTATCTTAAATTTAAAAAAACAAAAGAAAACCTTATTTAATGTTAATAAAAATAATTATAACATTAATTAAAGATAAGTTTGATCAACATTAATAAAAAGATTTACTCATTGACATGAATTTTAAAAGCATTGCAACTTTGAAAAAAAAAAAGAAAAACTTTATTTAATATCGATATATTAAAATTAAAATTTAATAAATTTATATTAATTTATTTAAATAAAATTATTCGAAAATTAAGGTTTAAATTTAATGTATTTTAATTTCTTAAAAGCTATGGAATTTATTTTGGAACCACGATTTCCGAGTTAAGCGAAAACATATATACAAATAAATAGAGTATAGTATAAAATTTAATTAAAAATACATAAAAATTTTAAAGTAATTCGAGTACCTCAAAATCTAATTTCTTGTATACTTCATAAAAATATGATTATTTAACATGATTTTTTTTTAACAAAAGATTACAAACCTTCAGATAATGTTTTTGATAAAAACTATATACCTTCTCATACATTTTTTTTTTGAAAATTGCAAATCTTACCAAAATATATAAATATATATATATATATATATATATATATATATATATATATATATATTTAAATTACAAATCCTCTCATGAAACACACAATGATCCAAATCCTCCATTCACCAACTAGACTTACTAAATTGCAATACCAACACTTAAATCCACTTTTCATGTTGATACTATCTTCTTCCTTTGTTTTGTTTTTCTTCTTTTTATTATTCCATGTAAAAATTTAGTGAATGCTCATTTGATAAACAAAATTATCGTTGAGTAAAGACCTATTATTGAGGCACTAGTGCAAAAACTTAAAATAATGATAAAGATAGGTAATGGTTTTATTTAAACATGTCATCTATTATTAGCGAATAATAGACTATGGTTAAATTATAATGTCGCCAATAGCAATTCAGACAATAATTTCTTGAAGGAAGTGTCCCTTATACTGAGATAAACAACGATTTTAATTTAACCGTTACCTATTCTTAACTGAACAGGTTTTACTACTGAGATTAACCTTATTCAAGCTCAAAATGAAGTACAAGAAAGAGTTTCTTCTATGTGAATTATTGTCAAACACCTTGCATGCATTGCAATATTGTCAAACACCTTACACTGGTAGCTTCCTTCTCCGCGACCTCCTATTCTAGGTAAAACATAAATTTGCTAAATCTAGGTTCTACATGATTTTAAGATTTACGATAGATTGTGGATGCATAATGATTGCGTGCATATTAGACATTTGACAAAGTACTAAATATATGTTTAGATTGATTGTGTTATAAAGAATATTATACTCTTTTAGGCTGATGAATGATGAGACGATGAGTTTAAGATAGGGAGGGAAGAAGGGAATATATGATTTTAAATATTATGTTGAGTTGTTCTAGAAATTGAATAAGTATGGTTAATGTTATAATTTTTGGAAATGCTTCAAAACTTTTTATTTTCAAATTCTACACCATGATCACTTTAGATGACAACAATTGAGAAACCTTTTTTTTTTGTTTTGAGTGTTTTTAAAGAATTTACATAAAACTTTGAAAGTCTCATCCTTTGCTTCAAGAATTTCACTCATGTGTTCTTCTAATGTAATTATTTGCTATGAGTAAACCATATTGATAACCACCTATAAGCAAAGTAGGATTTATTTTGGACATTCCACTAAAACAACTTTCTCAATAGGAGGTAAATGTTTCATATTTATTAGACCAACTCCAATTTTCTTTTGTGTTGGTTTTCTCTAAATATGACCTTAATTACCTATAAGAGCATGACCATCAAGATCAAAGTCCCCTTGCTGCCACTGAGAATATCTATAAGAGGAATTATTTTTACGTGTCCATAGAATGATGGGTCCTTTCTTGTTAGTAAGTCTTTTTGGTTCCATTTAGGATTCCCTTTGGATGATGTAGCATTACTAACTCTATTGATGCAATATATGAATACATAGGAGTTTTATTAAGATTTTCCTTCGTATCCTATCTCAAATTTATCATGGGACCTTGATTTTATTTTTCAGAACTTCCAAAGTTTTTTTTACCTAAATGGTAAATTTGAATAGGAACTTTCTCTGTGAAGCATTTTTAGGGAGTGGATCATTTAAGATCACACTTTCTTCATTTACTTTAGGTCATGAAATAGTCCTTAATACATTCTTTAATGTTGTATTTGGATTGAAGTGTGGATTTGAGGGAGTGAATTTGTGTTAATTTGAGCTGATTTGTAAGTAAAGATGAGGTTGTTTGGATTAATGTTGTGTTTTGATCAGCATGAGTACCGTTTATGTGGATGAAAAGTGAGTTGCATACATATTTGGGTTCTATTGATTTACGTTAATTTAAGATGATGAGTTTGCACATGAGTTACATATTTTAATACTCTCTAGAACGAAGAGGAATAAAAAAAAAAGACAACTCATGACATTAAAATTACTTCATTGTCTATGTATTTAACAATTTAATTTACTTATATTTGTTACTTTCTTTTATATATATATATATATATATATATATATATATATATATTTATATTATATTATATATATATATATTAAAAATAATATATTTTTTTTTATTAAAATATTTTTTATATAATAATAAT
>Ga0099822_1012340_pt1 | contig 10235 bp, 8 predicted proteins | sample CowpeawhiteBW_FD_76839 | JGI IMG/M metagenome (GOLD analysis project Ga0099822, IMG submission 76839) | Root nodule microbial communities of legume samples collected from California USA - Cow pea white BW | ecosystem: Host-associated > Plants > Roots > Nodule | place: USA: California | collected... | reverse complement strand
TCTTAATGATTTATTCTAAAAGAACACTATCTTGTGACAAAATCGTACTAAGTTTTATTAAACAATGTCGATCAAGTAGGTTTTTATTTTATTTTTTAAAAAATAAATATATATATATATATATATATATATATATATATATATATATTCTAATTTTAGTTTTGAATCGACTAATCATGTGTCTGACCCATTGAAAGGATGACCTTTAAAATTTTTGGAAATAATCACTTATTTTTCGAAAGTTCTTTCAAGAAGCAAATAGAAGTATCAATTATTTATTTGGAATAAGCTAAATCAAACAAACCTAGTGAGCAATGTCTAACTCCTGTCAGTGTCAGACCACAAACAAGAGGTAGTCCTTGCATCATATGATGAAAAAGTGATGTCTATCATCGTACTTTCCAGGAAGCTCTAATAGAATACTTCCATGATATAAAAACTCTTTAAATTTAATTTGAGGGGTTCCAGTGAGGGTAAATGTAAGCCTGTAGCCTTTACCCCTACAAGGGGGGTTGAGTGTTTCCTGGATTTCAATTGTGATCTCTGGATTTCATAAAGCATCAAACCTTACTGCTTCTCTAGGAAGGTTGTTGCTGAAAAACTACTTTACATATGAAAATGAAATTTGTTAATGTTCATTTTAAACTATTCAACCATTTGGGGGTGTTTTAGGGCCATATCATTTTTCAGAATTTATATAATACGCCATGGGTTATAGGTATAAATAAAACATATGAACCACATCATGAAATTGTGAGAAAAGGGGAGCATGAATTAAAAATTGAGATGATTGTTGTGAATCTATTTAGTTTTGTGTGAGGAAGGTCTATATGGAAGTCATTTATCTTTGACAAGATTGATGGGATGGTAAAGAAACTTACCTGTGGCTTTTACTGACCTGAGAGTACCAAAAGTAGTGTGTTGTGGAAGGACAGGTGTTTGTGTGACGTATATTTTGGCTATACAAGACATGTATGATGAGGTAATTACTGATGCGAGAACTCCAATAGGTGAGAGGTTTTCCTTTAAGGATAGGGTTATGTCAAACCTGTAATCTTTACTTGTTTAATCGAGCTATGGAAGTTCTTACCAGGAACTTACTAAAGTCTCTCTAATAGCGATATAGTTTTGATTGAGGAATAGAGGGGACTAGTCAACCGTGAACAACTTTGCAATCAGACATTGTAAACAAAGTGTTCTCATTCAAGTAGGAGCAGGGTGGAATATATGCATTACTATTTTAACGAGTAACAAGGAATAGAACTTGGAAGTAAAAATGAGAGAAAATGCCATACTTAATATTTCTGAGCTTAGGACTGCTGAAATGGGGAACGAGATCATCAGTTAAATTCCAAGGCAAATTTTATTATACTGTTATAGACTGGCTGTACTTGGCGGTAATGAATGTTGAACTTTAAAGGAACTGCATGAGAAAAGGGTGGGAGTGATAGAAATGAGAATGTTAAGATGGATGTGTGACTGTACAGAAAAAAAGAAGACAAAATACGAAGTGATTATACAAGTAATGTTTGGTGTAGCCCCAATTAAGGAAAAATGATACAAAATTTGTTGTGGTTTGTAAATGTACAGTGAAAGCCACTGGAGGCATCACCGAGAAGAATAGAGATATTATGATTTTTAGTTCTGTGATAGGAGGAGAAGGTGACCAAGAAGGATATTGGAAGTTGTCAAATATCTTTAATAAAAATAGAATACATTGGATGATCCATGTAGTTGACCTCTCATTGAAGGATAAACTTTGTTGTTTGCAGAATCCTATGCATCCTTCTGTCATCATTTGAAATATGACGCAACAGCTTCTTGTCTATTACTCAAAACTCACATATTTGTTTATCACATCTAAATATTTTTGTTCTATATATTAGTTCGCACCTAAGATAGGGACTAAGATATAACCATATGTTGCTTTATATCTTCTATTCATTGCAATCATTATAGCATTTATGGATAATGAGTTTAGCTTATATTTTTTGTTTACTTGTTTTGCAGCATCTAAGGTACATCCTCTGCACCTTGAGTACTTCAGCTTTGCTGGTCGAGTTATTGCATTAGCTTTGATGCATAGGGTGCAAGTGGGTATTGTTTTTGATCGTGTGTTTTTCTTGCAATTGGCGGGAAGCTATATTGGTTTAGAGGATATAAGGAGCGCGGACCCTTGTCTGTATAATGGCTGCAAGCAAATATTGGATATGGATGCTGATTTCATTGATTCAGATGCATTAGGACTGACATTTGTTAGAGAGGTGGAGGAGTTGGGACAGAGGAAAGTGGTTGAGCTCTGCTCTGGGGGAAAAAACGTTGTAGTTAATAGTAAGAACAGGGATAAGTATGTTGAACTTCTTATACAGGATCGCTTTGTAACATCCATATCTGAGCAGGTATCACATTTTGCGAAAGGTTTTGCTGATATTCTTTCAAACTCCAAGCTCCAGCAGTACTTCTTCCAAAGTTTAGACCTTGAAGATCTTGATTGGATGCTGCATGGGAGTGAAGACACCATTTCTGTTGAGGATTGGAAAGCACACACCGAGTATAATGGTTACAGTGAGACAGATATTCAGATCTCTTGGTTTTGGGAGGTATGTGCATGCTGCTATTATTAAATCTCACGAAATTTGTCTCTAAGTTCCATCTCCTTTTTAAGGCCTCCTCTAGTGGGTGACAAGTACATGCAATATGATGTTCTTTAAGGCTGTCTCTGCTTCCATTTTATCAACTGAACAAAATGTGTTTTATTGCCGTGGTGCTTCTTGGAAAGCATCACTATGGTGGTTACTTTGAAGTGTCCATTTCCCTAAGGGAATTGTTTTCTATTGACTACTGTTGGAATCCACTTTTAACTACTCTGATCAACAATCATGCTAGTCTGCTATAGTCCTCAACTTTGTTACTGTAAATTTTTCCTTTCCTAAGTCCTGATAAGCTCAACCTTTGATACGCCTCAGATTATTATCGAAACCTTTTCTCTAATTTTTGTTGCTGAAGCCTCAAATCATAATTATTATGCCTTATTTGCTAGCAGACTGTTCATTGCTGTAGCCGTGTGTTCCCTCTTTTAAACCCTGTCAAAATTGTTATAGTTGTCAGTTTTGGCCCTTTTTCTGATAGCATGTAGCTTTATACATTTTGAATATGCACCTCTTTATGACTAGTGGTAGCATACCAAATATATATTTTTGAATTTTCCTTAGTGCTAGCATATAATTTCATCTTTTGTTTAGTCTGAATATTAACTTCCCCCGTCTCTATTTAATTTGTCAATGATCTCTTTTTAAGTAAATATGGGTGGTTATTAATTAGTTCTGGAAAGCTTTATAAATAACTCAGTATTTTAAGATTTGTCGAGAGATGCTTAGTTTTTTCTTTCTTTTTATTCTGTTGAAAAACACTTTTGAACAGATTGTTGGGAGTATGACAGCTGATCAAAGTAAGGTTCTTCTATTCTTTTGGACATCTGTAAAATATTTACCAGTTGAAGGTTTCCGTGGTTTGGCTTCACGACTCTACATATACAGATCCCTTGAACCTGGTGATCGCCTGCCTTCATCTCATACATGCTTTTTCCGGCTGTGTTTCCCGGCTTATTTATCTATGGCTGTCATGAAAGAACGTCTCGAACTCATCACTCAAGAACACATTGGGTGCAGTTTTGGTACTTGGTGAACAAATACACCTGCAATCTGGATAGAAGTGGTTTTGACTGCACATAGAATTGTCGTTGTACAGATTTTATGAGTATTCCATCTGTTCTCTAATTGGATACTGTGACAAATTTCACCAGTTCTCTATTTTCCAAAGTAGTGGAGGGTTGCAGTGGCCTTGGTCTTTATCAAATGTTTATATGGATAAAGTATAAAATAAAACAGGGTTTAAAGAAAGAATAGTGATCTCTCTTGTGATCTAGCATTGCTATTGTAGTAAGTAGCTCAGTTTGTGATGCCATGGACATGGGGATATAGTTGGTGCTCAGGATGGATCGGGTTACGGCCTAATGGCCTGCTGCTTGCTCCCTCCCCCAGTAGAAACAGCAAACTTTAAGTTATCTGTCTTCATCTATAAATTACATTCAAGTCTAACGACTAATTTTTTTTTGTCATTATTATTATGTTATGAACTCTATGCAATTGTTTAGCTGTGATAGATAGTGACTTCTTTGTCAGATGTTTTGGTTTCATTGATTCTAATCCCTTAATTTATATAGGTGTAACTTGTGAAATTTTTAGGCTCTTTAGTTGCTGCATATTTTTGTTGTCACGTTAACAGCTTATCGGTATCTATCATCAAGAAGAAACTGAACCGAGAGAATAAAGAGAAACAAGAAGCGGGAAACAGAAAATAAGGATGAAACAATGTATTATTTGATACAAGACACAGAAAAGGGAAAGACAGAACAAACACATATTCATTGAATTTTAAGCTTGTCTTCTTTCTCTGTTTTTTATTTCTTCTTTCATGGTTGTTGTCATTCCTCTTTGATGAATAAATCTTTCCTGAAGTAATATCATTCTTTCTTCTCTCTGTTGTTAGTGCCATTGTTTCTTCATGAACAATTCTTCCTTAAACACCAAAACAAAAGGAGATGAATTAATATTTTCTTTTGATGACAAATCAAGAAGCTCTTTTCTTTTCCCTTTTCTCTCTTTTTGTTCTCCTCTATTTCTTTTACTTCCTTTTCTCTCTTTTCTTCCTCTTTTCTCTTTGTTTTCTATTTTCTTTCTCCTCTCTCTCATTTCTTTTGTTTTCTTTTCTTGTGCTTTCTTTAGTTTTCGTTCTTGTCTTCTATTTCAACACATTTAACTTTTGCAAAGTCTTTTCTCTCTCCTCTTTAATTATAGAAAGTAGTATTGAAGTTGCATTCCAATAGGACATTGATGAGTTTTATGACATAACATTTATATTTAATGACTGTTATAACACTTGTCCTATCTGGTTGCAAAAATTTTATGTCATGCTTGAGCCTTCTTCTAAGCTCACATATTTTTCCATTTAGGTGTACTATGTGTGACACAATTTCATTTACTTCAGGCAAATCTTTTGGTACTTTCAATTCCTCTAATCAAATGATCTTGGTGAGGAGTATGATAGGTTAAACCATATGTTAAGCCACTTCTCAAAAGATGTCTCTGCTCAAACATGTTGTATTGTCCAATATTACTAGATCCTACAAGAAAGGTTAGGAAAACAAAACAAAGTATATTTAAAACCTCACCCTTTCCTAAGTATTTCACTCAAAAATCCACTAATGTATTACACTTGTAGGCTCTTTTTTTTTTCAAGTACTCTTTTGCTTTTTTCCACTCAAATTTCCTTTAGCGCTTGAGAGAGAACTTCAATAGCTTAAGCAAAAGAGTGACAAATCAATGTAAAAAATGCTATGAGATCTAACTCTTGACTCAATGGGTCAAAAACTAAAAAAAAACTTTAGACAAAACTTCAAATAATTTTAAAATACACAAAATCAATAAAGTTATAAATAAATAGAACTACCAAAAAGAAATTAATTTAAATAACACGGAGACTCTCAGTAAAAAAGACTAAATATAATTTAATAGATTAACAATCATAATAACAATGCATCATAATAATTGTGTTGAACTCTAAAAAGTTTTTTTTTTCTTAGATCCTTACTTTTTCTTTTCATTCAATATATATTTGTTTCTCTTCTTTCTTATATTTATTTCTTTGACTGGGATCGACTATTATTATTTTTTCAATTTCTTACTTCAACATACAAATAAAAGAAATCTAAACAAATTGTTCTTCAAATATTAAAACTCATGAAAAATCAAAGTAAAAGTTAATTGAGACTACGATTAAAAAAAATACAAAAATAATTTTCACAAATCAAATATAAAAATGCACGATGTAATTGAAGAATATGAAAAAGTTAAAAACTCAATGGAATTGGATAAAGCTTTACGATTTTACTCCTTACAAAATTCTAAAAACAACAAACAAAACATAATTTCAAAACAAACACATTAAAAAAATTAGGTTATTTATTTATTTATTTCATATGACATAAAAAAGATAAAAAAGGAAATTCTAACTAGGACCTCGTTCTGGATACAAGATGATACGATCCTATCCAAAAAAGTGTACTATCGGTTCTGAATTTAAATTCTTCTTATGTAAAATAGATTAAATAAATCAAAGAATAACGCAAAATAAAACTAAGATCATATATGTCACAATCTAGCAGATTGATAAATAAATAAAGATTTGTCACAAAAATGTCACTCTTTAATAAGAACTTATAATAGAGACTTACATTTAATAAGATTTATAAGTTAAGGAAGATTCACTTCAAAAATGTCAATCTTTGAATCCTCTTTAATGAAATAAAATTTAATATATGACTAAAATTATTTACATAAGTTTTCGGTACCTTTATATATAGGCACATGAGTTTAAGAACACTTGTAAATCCTAAGAAAATTCTGAGTCTAAAAACATAAAAATATAAACTAATTTCTAAAATAAAGTCAAAGCCCAAAAAACATATAAACATAATTTAATTTTTCTAAGAATTATTCTTCAGATGTGCTTCATGTTACGGGTCATGATCTTCATTCCTTTATATTCGTGTTTCAAGTCATGATCTTTATTCTTTCATGTCTTATGAATGTCAAAAGCTCTTTCTCATGTTGAATTTATATAATATATAATGTAATAAAAAAATGTACTAAATATACATAAAATAAAGACATACTTACATCATTGGTGGAAATAATAAAGATGAGTTTGAATAAGTGACCACTTCGATCGATCTATTTCAAGCACATCATGTACTATGGCAAAATTATAATAATAATAACAATATGATAACAAAAATCACTATTTTAATTGTTTTAATTTATTTTCCAAAATTGTAACTTCAAATTTCCACTTATTTGGCACCAAATAGAGAAAGATATGAACAAAAAATTAGGTACAATAGAAAATTTGATCATCAAAAGAGAAAAAGAAAATATCAATTGAATGTTAATAGTAACGAGTGGTTCGAACCTTTTTACTTTTTTTTTTTTCCTTCAAAATTACAAAGACAGAGCATTACAATTCAACTATATGTTGCAGTATAAAAATTAATTATTTGTATAAGATATTTATCATTTTCTGTGTTAGGTAACCGTTTGATATAAATACATAATTTCAGATGCGTAAATTTATGTTGGATAAAATATTTAATATAAATTTATGTCGAATAAAATTATTACACATAAATTTTATTTCAAAACTTCATGTTTTTTTTTTAAATCTAATTAATTTTGTTTAAAAATGTAAATGTTGATTTACATATAACGAATCATACTCCAATTCAATAGGAGAGAAGTCTATTAACATTGTCACTCCAAGGAAAGAAACGAGAAGGAAAGAAGTAGAAATCGCGAGGAAAACTCAATTTTTACATTCGACTATTTAATAATCCGACATGAATATTACTTCAAATTTGTATCAATGCATGATGTTGTAAACCATGTGATGTGAAAGACTAATTTTATACCAATTTTCTTTTATTTTTAATCACATTTCAAAGAAAGAGAAGTGATATTTTAAAAATAATCAAAACAAATTACATTAACAACTTAATATTAATATTGTAATATTTTTTAACTTTAAATATTAATATATTTTATCATCTTATTAAAGTAGAGTATGAAACCAATACTTTTCTTTAGGAGAGTGTCAACATATCCTTAATCTTTGATGTCTTGGAATTCTTTATCGTAATTTTATTTTTTTAAAAAGATTTTTTTTTTCCTTTTGATTTTTATCTTTGATATTCATCTATCTAAAATATTAGATATCTATCTTTAGTTCCTAATATTCCTTTTAAGATAGATAAATCACATTTATTTTACATATTTTAAGAGTTATTTTGAAGTGTAGCATACTTTTATTGTTTCAAAAAATTGATATGAGTTACTATGAATGATCATATTTGATTTTCTGCTTAAAACAAAATTGATGAGTTACTTTAGAAGGATCCAAAACAAAAAGAAAATTTTGTCTAGAAATATCAAAATCATAATCCAATATTTTAAGGGACTTAGGGACTTAATGAAGAAAGAGTATCCACTACACATTTTCCTTAGTTGTGTAAAATTTTTATTGTGGTCAATCAATTATTTGATTAGCAAATTAAAAAACTATAAAAAACAATTTTCAAATATGGTAAATTTGAAAGGGGTAAGAAATGTTACAGATTCAACTTTTCACTGTTACTTACGAATCATGAAATTTATTTGGAATGAAGGGCGAAAGAAGTTGCAAGTTTAACGCCATGACTATCAACAAATATTTGTCCATAAAAAATGATAAATCTATGAATGAATGATAAAAATATAAATATAAATATATAGTGGCTATTATTTAATTATTGTTATTAAATACAATAAAATTTAATACATAATTTAGAATAAATGTGTCCAAAAAAAATTATATCTACAAAAGAAATCATATATTATCATATATTAAATATTTTTATATTTGAAGACATTTTATCATATCACGTTCCACAAAATTAGTACGAGACTCCTCACTTGTAATTATTCTTTAAACTTTAAGAAAAGATTTTTCTAATTGAACAATTAAATTATTAGTATCATGTTCCCTAGTATGTAAAGAAGTTGAATCTGTTTTTTTAAAAAATAAATCTATCATTTTATTTTTCATAATATATCTTTTTTCTTAAATTTAAGATTAAAAACAATTTATCATAATCAAATCAAATATTCAAAAACACAATTACTAAAAGAAAACTTTATGATAATTGAGCAACAATTAAAAATCAGTTATGAAAGAATATAACAGATTGTTTTTTCTTTTATATTCATAAACAGTGAATATACACATACTAAGACTCATGAGATTAAAAAGATAATGATAATTATTAAACTAATATTTCACTATCAAGTGAGACAAAAGAGAGTTATGTCTTTTTTAAGAGAATAGAAGAAAACAGATGAAAGATAAGAGTAAAACTAATAAATTTGTGTCTAACTTACTTATTTATTCATAAACAAGTAAACAACAAGAAAAACATGAGACGGTGGAGGATGAGTACAATATGTGATAAATTCAAAACACAATGAAAATAAATTAAAAATTATCTTAATAAATATTTGTATTATTATTTTATTATTTATTAATATTAAATGTTGTGTTACAAAAAATAATAAAAAGATATCTAATTTAATTTTTACCAATTTTTAATGTATTAACTACATTGTAATTTAAAAAAAATAAAAACTTGAAAAATTTTAAATATATTAATTTTAAAAAATTTTAAATTTTTGGGGCCCATCGCCCCTTAAAAATTTTTGGGGCCCATCACCCCTTAGGTACTGTTGATACGCGCACAACCACTGTTGATGCGCGGTCAACCACAATTAATGCGTAAGGGAGCTGTCATCGCAGACGAATATATTATTTTAGTCCCTCCAAAATAATTAATTATAAAATAATTATTACACACAAACTCTCTTAAGTTAATACTTTATATAATAGCAATAAATGACTATAAAAAAAACAAATACAATTACATTAACAAACAATCTTATAATAAAAGTATTGTTTCTCATTATTATAATTAGGGATGATAACGGGACGGTGACGAGTTTCGCTACCTCATACTCATCCCAAGAGAAAAAAATTCAACATCAAACCCATACCCAAATTCAATGGGTATCAAGTTTTTGTTTCATTCTCATCCCCACCGGGTATCGGATATATACTTGTACCCATACCCATACCCGATTTCTTATTGTTTCAATATCAATTTATTAATTTTTATAGAAAAATAAAAAATTTTGGTAAAAGAAATATAGTATTATTAAATATTCAATATTAAAAGGAGTGTTGTTTATTCAATATTAAATATTTAGAAATAAATTATATTATAATTATATACATTTAACATCATATAAAATTTCATGAGAACCAAAACATTTATTAAACTTACAAACATTAATGAAACCTGGTTGATAAAATTTAAAATATTTAAATATATATATATATATAAGGAAAATAAATATTCAAATTTAAAATTATTTTAAATATATTTACTTCACTTTTTTTAAATTCTAATGAAATTTTTTTGTTATATACTAATTAAAGTTACCTTTTCGACGACTTTAATATTGTTGGGTTATATATATATATATATATATATATATATATATATATATATATATATATATATATATATATAT
>Ga0099822_1012332_pt1 | contig 10241 bp, 12 predicted proteins | sample CowpeawhiteBW_FD_76839 | JGI IMG/M metagenome (GOLD analysis project Ga0099822, IMG submission 76839) | Root nodule microbial communities of legume samples collected from California USA - Cow pea white BW | ecosystem: Host-associated > Plants > Roots > Nodule | place: USA: California | collected... | reverse complement strand
TTTTTTTTTTAAATTAAAGTTTTTTATAAATTTTATTTTTTTTTTTTTTTATAATTTTTAAATAATAAAAAAAATTTAAATTTAATTTTTAAAAAAATGGTAAAAAAAAAAAAAAAAAAGGGAGAAATACATCAAGGAAAGAAAAAAAATTATCGAGATAAGGGTATTACGAACAAAGGATTTCATCTCCACTACATGGGACATCACACAGAACCTGATCAAAGAACAATTGGGCTTCATATAACAACATACAACATCTAAGAGTGACAAATTTTATAACTATATTATTTATAGCCAAACATACAAGATATGAGTAGTTATAAGTTGATTATAATGTTCTTAATCTCTTGATGTCGGTGACGATTATTGACTAATATTATATGGAGAGTTAAAATAATATAATTAAAATTTATATATTTAATTTTTGTCACTAAAGTAAAGATAATGAATACGTAATTTAGTATAATCATAACTATATAAATAAATAATAATTATTGTCATTTTTTCTTTCATATTCTTTTGAACTCATTAATAATTGGACCAGAACTAAAATTTTCATCTATTTCTTTTTCAATGTAAATAAACAAATTGTCAGCAAAAAATGCACCTTCCATCTTTATTTAGCAATCTTGTTTTGATAATCTTCATTACAAAAAACAATTTTTTTATTATAGTAATGACTCACTTGTAATTTTTTGAACTTTAACAAAAATAAATTATAATTTGACAATTGAGTCAGTAGTATCATGGTTCAGAATATCTGTGAAAAAGTTGAATTTATTTTATTTTCATCTTCACACAATTTCTCTTTTTATCATTTTTAAAATATGAAGAGGATCTGTCCTCAGATCAAGAGGGTTGTTAAAGGCTCATAACAACCAAATTGTAGGTTCCACCAGGATCAAACACATATCTGCAATAGTCATCAAATAAAATGGCAAAAAATTCACCTTCCATCTTTATTTAGCAATCTTGTTTTGATAATCTTCATTACAAAAAACAATTTTTCTATTATAGTAATGACTCACTTGTAATTTTTTGAACTTCAACAAAAAAAAATTATAATTTGACAATTGAGTCTGTAGTATCATGGTTCAGAATACCTGTGAAAAAGTTGAATTTATCTTGTTTTCATCTTCACACAATTTCTCTTTTTATCATTTTTAAAATATGAAGAGGATTTGTCCTCAGATCAAGAGGGTTGTTAAAGGCTCATAACAACCAAATTGTAGGTTCCACCAGGATCAAACACATATCTGCAATAGTCATCAAATAAAATGGCATTAAAATCATAATGACCATGCAGTATAATTGATTGTGCACTATGTGAAAATAGACTATAAAATCGAAAAAAGTTGATAATAGGCCCACTTCACAAAAAGAGTGTCTTACACTTTGACTTGGATTATTTTTGAAAAGAATTTTAAAGTCAAAGTGTGTTTTGGCACAATATGTTGAGGAGGATGAAATAAGTGAATGAGATGGAGAACAAAAAGTTTGAGAAGGAAACAAAACAAAAGATTTAATGAAAAAGTGAGAAGAGTTTAAAGATGGGAGAACTCCCTTTGAAAATTGGGTCTTCATGGAAGGACTTGGTGAAGAATTTAACACCAAATCCCTAACAATGAGTTCCCTTGGGTTTGAATTACTCTTTAACTCTACCACTTGTGATTTACTTTCAAACTCATTCTCTTGTCTTATTTTCTCTCTTGCTTCAAATTATTTTCTCTCATTCTCTTCTTTGGCTTTTCTAAGACTCACCTTTTTTGCCTTTTCTTCATCATCTCTTTTCTTTTTCTATTTTATCTCTTTTTTCTCTTGTTCTCTTTTAGCACGAAGCTTCTCAAGCTTTTCTTTTTCTCTCTTCTTTTCAAACTCTCGAAGCTTTTCAAGTTTTGCTTTCTCTCTCTTTGTTCACTCAAGAGCAAGTCCAAATTGTGCTTAAAATCTTTTTCTAGTCTAGAAAACTTAACAAGATTTTGGATGAATGCATCACCTATGTCAATGAAGTTTTCTATCCTAGCTTGTTGCTCTCTAGTGATCCTAAATGAAGGGGAAATGATATGTTTCCGCATGCATGCTTTGAATTCATAAAATGTATTAATGCATGATTATCTCCCCTTTTACACTCTAGACTATCTCTTTTGCCACCACTTATATGCACGCCCTATAAACCTAGAAGTAACATGCCTAAGAATATCAAATTGACTATATTTACTAAACAATGGTTGCACCAATTTCTCTGTATCCCACATCTAATTTCTAAATGATATTGGTCATATATCTTCTCCAAAGAATGAAATGTCACTATGAATGGTATGATGCAACTCATTACTACTATGCCTACCTACATGCACATTACTATGCTTACTTAAATGCACACTGCTGTAAGGAAAACTCATTTTCAAACAATTTTTTGAAACACTTTTATCCAAACAATTTTTCACAGAGAGACTTGAAGAATTTCTAAAGAGAAAATGGAGTGAAAATGGTCTAGAAATACTCCCAGGAAAGGGAGGTGAGACTCTTGGACAAGCTTAGAAACCAAGCCTTTCCTAGCCAAAGATTTCTAAACAACTTTCACAAAAAATCTCAATAAAATTCTAAGGAAAACAGATTGTGTGAAAAATAATTTTTCAAAGTGTGTGGACTCCTATGACGAAAGGAAGGTCAAATTAAGTGTTGAAAAATTTTATACCTATATACCACGGAGACGTAAAACATAAATTCAACATGCATATCAAAAGCACAAGCAAAACCTGGACATGAAAAACATAAAGACGGAAAACTGAACAAACATGAAAACATAAACTAGACAAGAAATCCTAAGTGGAAAGATTGAGTGGCCTTTGGAACCCCTTAATTCTCCACACTAGACGTTAAAACTATTACAAACTAAGCTAAGGATGGGATTGCTCTAAAGCATTTTCCCACCTAAGCCAAATGAAACAACAAAACAGAAATCTGAAAAGAAAAATTACACAAAATCTGTGATATGAAAACAAAACAACACAACAAGAAAATAAAAGAAAGTGGCTAGATTCTTCTTCTTGCATGGGCTCTCTCGGTCCAGCCCCAAAATGTATCCCTCAAGTGTTTGCACTCCTTTGAAGTCCCAGCTCACTCCACAATTCCTCTTGGCAGTTTGCTCTCAAAATAGAATCACTCACAACTCCACCTTTAAGAAGAGGCGTCAGTTACAAGGTTGCCAAAAATAGTGAAGTTGCAGAATCCCAAAACAGAACAAGAGCAAACAAAGTTGCGTGAGAGTAAAAAAAAACAGAAAAAACAATAAAAGCTCAAATATGAGGCAAGGACAACATCAAATGATGAATTTAATAGACAAACTCAAAGGATAACCAACAAAGACAATCAAGAAAACAACCTAGCAAAGAAAGAAGCCACACAAAAGGAACCTAAGGAAGGTGTCTAGAATAAGATTAACAAAACCAAAATCAAACAAGACTAAAAAGCAAGTTAAATCAAGAGCATATGCAAATGACATTGAAAAGAACAACAATAACTCTGTGAACTGTGTGACACGTTTAGCATACTAATGAAACAAGCAATGTCATATTCCAACATTGTTTTTCAAATTATTGTCAAATTCTTTTTCTATCTTAGTAAAATCTGTACCACTGACTTTCTTTCTTTTCTTTTCAAACGCTCAAATATCTTTTGACTGCAGCTCCCAAAATTTTAGTGTTCCAATTCCAGTTCAGGTATCAACTGCACATGACAAAATTCAAATTTGATTCAACTTAAAAACAACAATGATGAAAACACATACATGATGCAACAGACTTGAATCAAACCTAAACACAGATCACAAAATTTGCAACATTTTAAGTGATTTGGCAATCTCAAAATCTGGACATGGGTGATTAAAGAAAGTAGTAGCAAATCAAAGCAAGAGCACCAAAATTGTGGATGCAATCAATGAATCAAGGCCACAACAGAGGCACTCAAGATTAAATGAAAGCTTGATACCACGACTGCATTCAATTAGACCAGACAGAAACAAGAAACGGAAACAGGTTTAGTGACATTATTCTAATAAAATAGAAGCTCCCAAAAGAAAAACTGCAACCCCAAAAAAAATTACATGGCATAGCTAAATCTAAGATACTATCAGATCAGTGCAGCAAGTGAACAAGCTGAGGCACCAATTTGTGTTAGACCACAGCAGCAAATATGATTGAACAAAAGCACTTCTCGGATATTAAGGTGAGTAATCAACAAAATATGAATTTCATGTACAAGCTTCTCGGTCCAATCAGAAACTATAGGTTTGAATCAATTGCAATGGTACAAGACTCACAAAGACTATGCTAATCACAAAAAATAAGAAAATGTGACTTAGCGTTCAATTAATTGGCCAAAACAGATTGAATCTCAAATAAAGAGGAATCTAGTAAAATAGTAACACCACAGAGTAACTCAAGCTGACAGACTTCTCAAATCAATGAGCATAGTGAATTGAAACGGGTGTAGTCTTTAAAACTATTTAAAAAAAATAGAATTGCTTAAATGAATGTTGTTTCAAACACAAGCACATGTATCAGATTGAGTTTTCACATCAGCATTGCAGATAACCAGAATCAAGCAACTCAGTGGAGATATTTCCAAATAGATTTGGCCAACAAATGGAATTTTAGCACAACAACAGATGCAATTGGACAGCAAATGGATTTCAAATAAAAACAGGACAAAGCACACAACAACAAATTTAGTCGAAGTAAACAGGAACAATTTCAATGAACACTGCAAAATAGTTGCTAATGATCTAATAGCAAAGTCAAAACTCCAGAACATACACATGAACCTACTTACGCGAATGAAACAGTGACTGAAAGATATGCAACACTGAATACAGAACAGATTCTACTAACATCATAGGTTAACAACAAAAAAAGATAAGAGGTACTACTTCTATTGAATTCAGAACATGTGAACAACTACACACGACTTTAAGACAAACAGATTTTAAAATTCAAAGTTAGGTAAGAAAATTGAAAGAAACCTAAAAAACATGCATTGAGCAGCAGAATCAGAGAGCTAAAATATGTTTTACCATCAGGATTGATTCAAGAAAGCATATCAAAGTGTTCGAATCAATTTCAGCAAAAAAAACCATAAAAACACAATTTCAACTCAAAAAAATCAACTCGAAAACTCAAGCAATTAGGAACAAGACAAGAATAAAAACAAATGTGAACGAAGACAAAATAAGATGAAGAATACTTAGCTTGCGACACTCCGAGAACTTATTGGCTCTGAATACCACTTGATGAGGTCGCGGCGCCATTAATAGGTGGAATGTGGCTCCAATCGACGGGGAATGATCGGAACGGGCTCCAACAGTCGATTTGTTCGGTGAAATCAACTGAATATGCAGCGAAAGACTCGATAAAGGACGATTCACTCTCTTTCTCTCACGGATCCTCACAACACTCACAGTGTTAAAACCCTAGGAGGAGAAATCCTCGTCTAAGGAGAAGGGGGAGCTGACGAATAGGGAATAAACCTCATATCATTCATCTAAGTTGTGTTACAAGAGGATGGCCTGCCTTTATATAGGTGAAGGATGTCATAAAATAGAAAAGAAGAAAGGGGAACGCCGTTCTAACAAGTTCCTAACGACAAAGGTGAGAAAACACATGAGCTACTAACAGACGTGAAGCTAATGGAAGAAATGCGTGAAGCAAACGAGCTCACGTGGAGTTAAGAGAGGGTTTAGGGACAATCCTAGCAGCAGTGTGTATGTGTGATGAAGGTGAGGCAACGCGTGAAAGATGAAAGAGCAACCCTAGCAACTGGTGTTGGAGGGTTGGGCTTGGTGAATGCTGAAACAATAGGGCTTCTTCCTGCACCCCCAACCCTTTCTCTTGTACCCCAAAAACTTTCCTTATTCCCAATTTTGCCCACGGTAAAAAATAAAAGAAGAGAAAAAATAGTAAAAAAATATGCACCCCCTGCACCCCAAAGAATCTACTTTTACTACAGCCTTGCACCCCTAAAAATGAATCTCGTTGACCTATTTGACCTAGCAGCAGCGGGCTATTTAAAATTTAGTCTTCCTCTTCTTTGCCTTCACTTGTTGCCTTGTGGAGTAGATATGAGTCGTAGCCGCAGATCACCAGCAAGCAACACCACCACGAGTAGTTCCCTCCTTCAAGCCTTCTAGTTCTGCATTTATAGCCTTCCAGTTCCGCATTTAATCCACAATCCACACATCCAATTAAGTGTTCTCAATCTTTTTATTGATTTTTCTTGAATGATGATGTTGATTCATGAACCTGACTGTTGAATGTTGTATGCCATGCATGTATCATGTTTTAATCACTTTAATCTGCAACCCGTGAAGACCCATTTTTTTTTTCACTGAAGTTTGCCATAACGGATGTCGACATCCGCTTCAGAGAAGTATACAATGGATGTCGACATCCGTTTCATTTTTTTTCTTATGAAACGAATGTCGAAATCCGTTTCAGGATTTTGAGAAACAAATATCGAGATCTGTTTCCTTTATTTTTTTCGTTTTTTTGTGAAACAGATGTCGAAATCCATTTCACAAATTCCTGAAACGGATGTCGACATCCGTTTCGTTATTTTTTTTTTATTTGTTGTGAAACGGATGTCGACATCCGTTTCAGGAATTTGTGAAACAGATTTCGACATCCGTTTCCTTTTTTTTGCCATTGCGGATGTCGACTTTCGCTTTGGAAATTCCTGAAACAGATGTCGACATCCGTTTCCTTTTTTTTTGGGTTAAATCATCCAGAGGTCCCCATTTTTGTAATGAAATATCAAATAAAGAATTGGCAATAAGTGAGGATGGTTTAGGCATATAAAATAAAGGAGTATATAGACTTTGGCTGTAAAGGTCATACAATCAAATTTGTATTTCTTATAAGTTTGGAAGATTCAAAGTTTGTTGATGGAGAATGTTAAAGATGGGGATGAAGTAAAAAAGAATATGGTTGAATTGATGATGGTCAAATTTCAAAAGTATTGGGATAAATATAGTGTTGTGCTTGCTTTTGGGGCAATTTTAGTCCCAAGAATGAAACTACAAACACTGGTCTATTGCTTTGAAAAGATTGATCCACTTACTTTTGAATCCAAATTGATAAGAATCAAGAAAAAGTTGTGCAAATTTTTTGCTGAATATAGTAAAAGTTTGCCAACAACAACATCATCAAATGTTCTAAAGCGCAAACAAGGACAATCTTCTTCTTCCTCATTCGCTTCTCTTCCACATCTAAGCTTGTTTGATGTAAGTTGATGGTTTAATTTAACTTGAATTTATTTTTTATGCAATTCTTCATTATGAGTTTTTGACTAACTTGTTTATTCAGTTAATAGGAATTAAAAGGGTGTGAAAATGAATTAGATAATAGATTTGGAAATAATCAACTTGAGACATATTTGGAGAACCAAATCTAGGTTTTCGATTTTTGGAGCACATGGATGTGTTGGAATGGTGGAAAAATAATAGTCTAAGATTTTCTGAGTTATCAATAATGGGTAGAGACCTGTTAAGCATTCCAATAACGACTGTGGCATTTGAATCTTCTTTTAGCATTGGGTCTCATATCCTTAGCAAATATAGGAGTCGACTCTTGCTCGAGAATGTCAAATCCAATATTTGCATTTCTAGCTGGAAGCATGGTTTTTTTATGGTAATTATTTTATTCTTACTTTCTATTTTTTTATTGTAAATTAAGTAAATTCATACTAATTATTTATTGTTTTTTTTAATACATGCAGAAGATGTAGAAAATATTAGTTACCAAAATGTGGTGGTAAATGAAGGGTCCTCCACTGTTGCTTCCAATGTTATAAGCAAGGAAAATGAAGAGCAATAGACTACCACCATGAAGATGTTTCTTGGACTGTTTTTTATTTGAACTTTGTTTATTGGGTTGTTTTCATGTTTTAGGACTACTTTTATGGACTCTTTTATGTTGTTTATTGCACTTGATATGATGTCCAGGACTTGTTTATTACACTTGTTTTGATGCTCCAAGACTTTGTTTTATGGAGTATTCTTGATGATGTTTATTGCACTTGTCCAGGTTTTGATTTACTACATTGTTATAATGCTCCAAAAATTGTTTTATTGCATTGTTTAAAATGTCCAGGCTATGATGCACCGATACTTCCACTTGGGTTACATATTTGTGTCCTATACGTATCCGTGTCCGATAATTTAGGATACTTTATCGATACTTATTAATAAAGTATCTAATTTATAAAGTCATAGTACACTACAAGAAATTTTTTGAATAATGACAAATTTTAGTGACAACAAATATTTAGTTACCATACAGTGACCAATTTAAAAACTAAAAATTATTGACAATTAAAATAGTTTCAAACGATTATAATTGATCTCTAAATTGATAATTAAAATAGTTTTTATTATGATTTGATTTTTAAATTAGTTACTAACATAATCTACCAATGTTTTGACTACTAAATAATTGGTTTCTAAATTGTCCACTAACATTAGCTACTAACAATGATATATTTATTATCACGTATCTATCATATACTGTATCCTATTATTTTTAAAATAAATGTATTAACGTATCGGATACGTGTCGTATTCGTGCATCCTAGTGCCCAGAAAGTTTTGTTAAGTTAAAAAATTAAAAAAATGTCTCAATTGTGCGGGTCAAGTAATGTGCGGAGCGGACCAAGAATTCCAACCTGCATAAAGTGTGCGTGGCAAATCGGGCTTAAACGGATTGGACTGACCACGATACTACCCTAGTTAGTACTTTTATTAGAATTTACATATAATTTAGGGTACGAATTCTTAATTGTTTTATCCCCAAATCATACATCTTCCCAAAATGTTATCCTAGTCACACTCTACTTAAACCAGGGTGTAGCACTCTTCACCCAACAGAATACATTGCACAAATCATTTTACCACCGGGACTCCCTTTTTCCATTCTTTCTTTTATCTAAGCTTATCCAGTATCTATATTTGGACTCTAAAATATCCTTCGATAATCTTTATTCTCGTGTACTTAATTTTCATTTCCATTTAACAAAAAATGTTATGTTGTTTTCTAGAATGGAATGAGTTTAGATTGCTTATCCCACTTTATGTTTCCTATAACACTTAGCCAAATTGTATACTTAAATATGTAATTGAGTATTAATGTTTGAGTTGAGAAATTCATCCCTAAATAAATAGTTAATTATGTTAAGTGAACCATTAGTGTCCAATTAGATAATTGAATATTTTTCCATTAATAGATTACATTATTACAATTTACATACTAACGTCTCGATAATCTATATTAATTTTTTTTAATTGGTTAGAAGCATTAATGTGAATATTTTAGAAACAAGTTTGGTATATATATATATATATATATATATATATATATATATATATTATTTAAGTTTTGGTATCCCTTCTATCATCATCTTACCTTTCTTTTCATTTTCAACAAGTTCTTGGGTGTACTAAAAATATAAATATAGATGGAGGATTTATTGAATTATGCTTTACATATTATTATTGTATTTCTTAAAAAGTAATAATATTTATTTTATCAATGTTGACATCTAATTACATGTATAATATTTTTTGAGTAGATCAATATGGGAAAATTATTATATAACAACTCAATTTATATAAAAATAATAATTAGTTAAATAATTTTTATCATTAATAGAAATTTATAATTAATTTATGAATTAAAGTCTAAATTTTTCTTTAATATTAACTATCAAAATTTTGGCAACTTATTATTAATTCTAAAAATATAGATAACTTTTAACATTTTTAATATTAATCTTTTAAATATTTGATATAGTATAGAAAGTGATATATATATATATATATATATATATATATATATATAATAAATTAAAAAAATAAAGTATCTATATATATATAATAAATGAGTCAAATCACAACATAACCTTCGACTTAAAGTCTTAAGAGAATAAGTCGATGGATCTTCTACTTTGTATATTGCTCAACTCTATCATTTTTACACAATGTCAGACTAAAACTCATACTTGAATTCTAACAATCACGTCTTTCACTTCTGGTAGGTTGGAATTTATGGATTTTATATATATATATATATATATATATATATATATATATATATATATATATTTATTTTTATTTTTATTTATATTATATATATATTATTTATAATTTTATTTTTTTTTATTATATATAATTTATATATATATATATATAA
>Ga0099822_1012331_pt1 | contig 10241 bp, 8 predicted proteins | sample CowpeawhiteBW_FD_76839 | JGI IMG/M metagenome (GOLD analysis project Ga0099822, IMG submission 76839) | Root nodule microbial communities of legume samples collected from California USA - Cow pea white BW | ecosystem: Host-associated > Plants > Roots > Nodule | place: USA: California | collected... | reverse complement strand
TATATATATATATATATATATATATACGATATTCCAGTATACGATCAAGTACAAAATTGCAGGCCTAGTTCAATTTGAACCACTCGCCCAACGATGGATAATTCGCCCAAAGAATTATGGGTAAGTCACTCAGCGGGTAAAGTTATTTAGTGAGCTATGAGTTACGGGAAATGTATAAATTAAGGGTCTAACAAAGGTCAAAACAACACTTTTAGGGAGAAGAACACTTGACCTAGAAGGAAAGAAGGTAGAAGTGCATTCTTGTATTCTGGATGTTTAGAAGAAGCTAGCTCCCTTATTAACGGGGTTAGGTGTAATAAATTATTGTTTATTGATTGTTTATTCCGAAGGTAGAAGCACACTTTTTTGTTCTATTATTGTTTCAATGCATGATTATTGATTGCATATGTGAGATTGTCTACTGATTGAAAAATAGTTTAGGAAACCTGATTAGGATATAACAACTAATAGATTTCACATGCTAGATATAAATGTGGAACATTTAGATATTCATAACATCGTAACCTTGATCATTAATGTGAACTTATAATAAAAATTTTGAGACATGAGATTTTTATTATTCAAATTTAGACTTATCGGTAAGAAATTTGGGCTTGTTACAAAAGGTGTGAGTGCTATGGAAGGAATTAGAAGTATATTGTTTGGTGTTTTTCCTTTGAATCGAATCATGAAACACTAACACAAAAAGTGCATATAACGTCACCGGTTAACGTCTGTTGGAGAGAACACAAACATAAAAAATGACTGGTGGCATTTTTATAAATAAAGGGTCAAAATCAACGTCTGTCAAGCAGTGCACCAACGTCACTTAACGTCAATTTTCTCATGCCCCGACGTCACTCAAGCCTAACGTCGGACTCCCATGCGCCCGACATCACTCGACGTCTGTTAAATCACTTATCTGACGTCCTTTAATGTCGGGTACATTTAGAACCGATACCCCCTTTGTTATATTCCAAATCTACAACGCACAAACGTCACTGTTCCTCTTCCTCGCGAGCTCTCCTCCGTATGTGAGTTTTCCACCATGAATCCTCTTGGGTTTTGATTTGTGCACTGATTTAAGCATTTTAAACCGATTGGATTTTGTTTTGGTCTCCATTTTACGTAAATGCAAGGTTTTCTACCCCTTTGCACTGTGAATCTTTATTTGCCGGTAGCCCACCCTCCTCCATCTGCATCCTTATTTTTGCTACAAGAGGTTAGTTTTTCATTTTCCTCTAGTTCATGTATGCGTTTATTTTGTATATTTTTTTGGCTTATTTTTTTGATTAGAAAAATTATGATTTTTGAAAAATTTGGGATAAAATTTAGATGTATCATAAGATGGGTTGCATGTTAAAATAATTTAATCTATTTTGTTGATTTTTTGGCTTATTTGAAATTTTATGATAGTTGATAAATTTGGTATAAAATTTATATTTATTATTAGATTTGTTGCATGTTAAAATGATTGTAATTTTTTTAATATTTTTTAATATTATTATTGGATTGTTATTTTACATGTGAAGATTTATTATAATTTTAGTTCGCAATATTGAGTGAACCTTAGTTCCTGGTGTGGGGACATATGACCTCGACTTCACTTTGGTGGATCTTAACAAGATGAGTTATACGGATGAACCATTTATTATGGCCAGTCAAGCAAGACAAATTTTTTATGTCATTGATCCAACCAATCAGAAATGGTCAATTGTATTAGAAGGAAGAAGCATGCACGAAAATCATGATGAAGATTGTCTTGATCTACTTGAGACAACGTCTTTCTCATCAACAACCATTCGAGACAAGGTTGATGACATAACTAATGACATCCATGCTATTCGAAGTGATCACAATGAAGGCATATGGGAGAAATAATATTTTACTGGGTGTTTATTTATTAATATATTCACATCTATAATTTTATATTTTTCGTGTAATATAGCAGATGTAATTGAGTATATTTTCCTTATTAACATTTTCTAATGATGTGTTTTTCAGGTATGAAGAGCTTTGGGTCAAGAAAGAGCAGACCTGGTAGATCTATGACTCGGTTGTCGAGTGTCACAAACTGACGACTTGGTAAACAAAGGTATCTAGTCAAGATTGATCCCCGATTGGGTGATCCTAGTGACCTAGGGGAAAAAGATTACCGAAGCTATATAGGGATGTTGGCCAAATCAAAAATTCCTATTGTGATTGCTTCGTGGGATGACTTCGCGGAGGTCGACAAGAACCTCCTATGGCAAGATGTTTTGGTATGTTTACTTAAAGCAACTATATTGTTTATTATCTTACTTAACACATAACTTATTTGTTGTTTTGAACAACAAAATTTTGGGATTTCTCCGAACACTGAGTGAATTAGGAAGAAGGTGTTATCTCACGTAGGCACCAGATGAAGGGACTTCAAGGCAAGGCTCACACGTCTATATGTGTTTGGAGACAACATGATACTCCTTGTATGAAGTACTCAATCTTTGAGGAGGATTAAATGTATTTTCGTGCATGTAGAGAGTCTGAGGATTGACAAGTTTTCTTCATGAAATTTGTTTATAGTGACATTAGTCACACATTTTTGAATTAAAGTTATTAAACAATGTTATGTGTGTGATAGGGAAAAATGACAACAGCCCAAGAAAGACAAAGGCTTAATGATACACTGCACGTACTCTTTGAGGTGGCTATGCACTATTAGAGAAAAAAAAATGAAGAAGTCTCGTGCACAAGCCTTAGGACTTGAGTCCCCTAACGAAGTACCTGCAATTCCTAGGTACGAGTTGTGGAAGGCTGCTCGGACTAAGTCCGATGGGATCATGACATCATAATCAGCTCAAATGATATCTACAAGAATAGTAAGTACATCCCGTATTCGACACCCATAGTTCATATGCTTTCCCTTTATGATTAAACTTGCTTATGTGGTGCAGGATGAGTTAGTTGAGCAAGAGATTCAAGGTTCGTTTGTTGGTCATGGTCGGGACGATATACTAACAACGACGATTGGAAAGCCAGAGCACATAGGACATGTTCATGATGTTTGAGGTTTTATTGGTCTTTGAGATTACTTTGGTCCCCCAAAAAAAGTAACGAATCCTTGAGTCAAGAGGCCTTGAGGAAGATGGAGCAACAAATGAAGGAAAAAATGAACCAACACATGAGAATTATGGAGCAAATCTTCATGGAATAACTTCAACAACAACAAAAAATACGAAGACCTCTTGAAGAAAAGCTTTTATCCATGTAGCAGCAAAATATGGAGATCCCCACTCAAGCTCCTACAAGACATTGTGTCAGCACAAAAGGCTCATGCTCTGCTGGAGATCATATTGACTACACAAGTCAGTATGAGTTATTGGTTGATGGAGATCCTCCACACGTAGTGGCCATAGGACGACAACTTCAAGGGGGGAGACTATCCATGGTGTTCCTCTACTGCCTCAGTACACACGTGTGACGATTGATGAAATTCTTGATCTCCATGCTCAAGTGCCTTTGCCAACTTCAGAAATCTAATTTGTTGGGGAGGTCTTAGGCACATTTATAGCTTGGCCTAAAGCATTGATGATGCCATACTTTGGCCAACAAAAGGTGTCATGGCATCATATTCTTAGTAGTTTAATTTTACAATTTTTTGATCTTATACCCTTTAAAAATCTTTATTTCAGTCCACCTGTCTTGAAAAGCAGCAGGTCATGCGTCAATGTGTTATACGTAAAGATGATGACATGGCAGAAGCAGAAGATGAACCTTTGGGGAAATTGCTAAAAAAATTACACAAATTGAAGAGAGGACTGGTAGTGCTAGAGTAGGAGTTAAAAGTATTTGGCCTCCACTGTCATGTCCCATTGTACATCAATCTGAATGATGCACTAGAGATCATTTTGAGAGAGAAGATGTGTGAGAACCCTTTTTTTGTTTTCCCTTTCTATGCACTCTCTCTGCCAACACTCACACAGAAGCAACACTCCACTCACCTGCACCTCTCTTCACCATTTTCTCCTCCTTCTCTCTAACAACCAAAGGGGTTTGGACTACAATTCAGTTTCTGAATTCTGTTTCCTTCTTTCTGTAATAGCAATCTAACCTGAGGCTAACACAAAATCTCCTCCCTAAGTTGTTCAATCCATCCCTACGCGTAAGTTGATTCCAATTTCTCAGTTTACCTTCAAATTTTCTGAATTTTAGGTCCTTCAATCTTTTGGGTTGAATCAGAAATCACACTCACGTCTAGAAATTTCCCTTCCAGCTCCTTAAGTGCTGAAATCAAACCATCTTCCAGTTGAGAGCTGTATTTGCTTGCGGTTATTGAGAAGGTAAGGGAAGCTAACCCCTTTTTCTCAAATTGTATAGAAAATTCGTTGATGAGTCTGAATTGCATGTTTAATTGTTGATTTGATATTTGAATTGCATGAATTGGTGAGTGATTGAATTGTGTTTGAGGAAAATTGGGCTACTGCATGTGGGAACAGGTTCGTGACCTGGTATTTTCGCCTAGGCGAGTGACTCTCGCTTGAGCGAAAACACCAAGAAACACACCTCTGTTCCTGCGTGAAGTCTCGCCTAGGCGAGCTAGGGTCGCTTGAGCGAGAGACGAGCTCGTCTAAGCGAACCAGTTTAGCCTGAGCGAGAGTTCGCCCAGGTTTCTTATTTTTCCACTGTTAGGGACTCGCCTGAGCGAGATGGCCTCTTGCCTGGGCTAGATTTTCTAGCTTGAGCGAGAGCCACTACAGTAGGAGTGTTTTAGTTTCTGTTTTCATTAGTGAGAATGCATGCTTTAATGTAGCTTGTACAAAATAGACCTTGTATGGTTGGAATGTTATTATTGATGTATTGCATGACGAAATTGGATGAATGTAAATTATGAGGAGTTGTGGTTGAAATAGAATTTCAAGGGAAATTCAAGTGAATTTGTAGTGTGTGTAAGGACGTGAGGAATTCATATTGGTCGGTATCCTGAAACTCCAATAATCATTCATGCTCAGATAGAGTAGAATGGATTATGTTGTGAGGAGTAGTAAGAGGTCCTAGTCATTCGACTTGATCCAGTCCTAGACGCGAAGAGGACATACCCTGGGAACGGTCGGGTGAATACTCCATGTGTCCAGACTCTGCAGAGTCTGGGAACCGTTACAGGTGCAAGCCACCAAGAGCTCCAATGTCGCTTACACAATCCAGATATTGAGTCTAGAATTTATAATTGAATTATGTGCTATGTATGATATTTCTAATTGTGAAATGTATCGATGCCTCTCATTTCAGTTAGCTTACCATTCTTTTTTGTTTTTGCTTGCTCTTGTATATTATCCCTTGCGATGATCACCTATGGTTGGTGTGAGCAGAGCAGAAACCAGATGAAGATACTCCCTCCTGAGCAGGAGTTGACGCTTTACTGAGAGTTGACGCTTTACTAAGAGTTTCCGCTGTAGTTTTTAGGTTGCTGCTGTAAAGTTTTGGAGTTGTGCAGTTTAGTATCTTTTGTACCGACTCTTACCTTGAGTATATTCATGTGGCTTTTGGATGACTGTACTAACTTTATATTCATACATATAAATTATATGTCAGTCATATCCTACTACATGCTTTGTTTGATCATAATATAATGTTTTATTTGATAGTGTGAAAAACTATTAAATGGGATGTTACAAGATGTTAAATATTTCAATTTGACAACTATGATGCATGTAAGATTTTTTATTGCATTCCACATTTAAAACTTGGAATTGGTGCTTTTTAATGTATACCGAACTGTCTTATTGTAGGTACATGGACAAAGTAATTGTGGAGCAAGGTCGAGCTTCCATATATGGATTCATTGAACCTCAGACCATTCAAGATTCTGGAAACACACTTGATCACGTGAAAAGCTATTTGCAAACATGGATGGCTGAGTCAAACAGAGAGATTTACATTGTGTCTTACATTGATGGGTAAATGTTATTGCTTGTAATATTTTATGAATTATTGTTGATTATTCAACTAAGTAATTGTGATTAATGATAGGTTCCATTGGAAACTATTGGTCATCATTCCAAATCAATGCATGGTCGTATGGTTTTGTTCATTGCATTTGGAAGATTAAAAATGCTTTGAAAAACATGTTACAAGAGTAAGTGTTACTTTTTTTTTTCATATCATGTATTTAGTTATTAAAACTAGCCGATATTTTATGTTTCCAAAATTTCATTTGAGTTGTGGGTAACCCTAGAGCACAACAAATTAAAGTATTATATCCAAATGTTGTAACTCATTCATTTACCAAGTTATTAATTTCCACATGTCAACTTTTAACTTGATATGTGATTATTTTCTTTGTCATCTTTAGTGTAACAAGCAAGAAGATTCATGGGAATATGAGTATTATGTCATGTCTTGGATAAGAACAATCATTCGAGCTGTAGTTAAAGATGAATGGATAGAGGTAATAATATATGTATATATCTTTAAGATATTATAAATCATATCAAACTTTATACAATGATATTCATGCATAATGAATTTGTATTATCTTTTTTGCGCTTCAAGAATCCATCACCTTTATCGGATGACACTATCCAGACACTAAGACAAGAGTGAACAACATATTTATTGGAACAATGGAGTTAGGCCCTAGAACAACATTAGAATTTTATTTCAAAAACTTTGTAGAACAATTTCTTGATGAAACTTTTACTTTTGTGGTAATTGTAAAGTTTAGACAATTTTATCATTATTAGTTAAAATTACCATGTTGTTGAAGTATCATGTGAACTGTTCTGGGACTTTTCTGTTTTTCAGGTGTGGGAATTTGTAAATACAGCAAAACTTAAAAAAAAAATTGCTGAAATTAACGTCTGTCCTTGCACTAACAGACATTAAACGACATCGACTATAACATTGCCCGACTTCCTTTGACGTTTGTCAATACAAAGACAAATGTCAATTTCAACAGTTTTTTCCCTCCAAATGGCATGAGTTAAACGTTGGGTGGGGTTCGAACTGACGTTAAGGGACGTCAGTCCCTTATTTTTTGACGTTAAGCAACGTTTGTTTTTCTTTCAGACCTTAATTTTAACGTCACGATATATGACGTCAGTATTTTTGCATACGTTAAAATCCAAAAATAATAGACGTTACAAGGACTTTTTGTGTTAGTGAAACCCAATCCCAGTAAAGCTTTTATCATATATTTTCTTAAATTAAATTAATTTTTTTTTACTGTGTGAATTTTAATGCTTTGTAGTTTTAGAATTATTTCTCATTCATCATTATTTTTCCTTGTTTGAAAATTGTTAACTTTGATAGATAAACATAAGTTTTCTTAAACCACATTAGTCTCTTAGAAAATAATATTTAGACTTTTCACTTTATTATTTGTGCGATTTGGTAAATCCAATAACATTCTTCGTTGAAAAGTATTACAACAAATTTATAAGTTTTAGTCATCCCTTATTGAACTCTACCTATTTTTCTAACAATAAGATCTTTTATCAGAAATATGCATTTGTTGATTGCATACTTGTGTAGTCTTGAAGTAATCATCTAGTGCTTTCCGTGTCTAATAGCATCGTGTAAAATTTGAGCACAACTGATCTTTCATTCTTCTTACTTTGAAGTTTGACTTGCATTTGTGCTTTATTCATAATCTAATATCATCTTCCAGTTGTATCTAATGTTTGTTTCACACTACGTAGTTTATATTAGATAAAAAAAAGTCTTATTTGTTATAATCAAAATTTAGGCGTTAATAGCAAGATAGCGAAGTTAAAAACTTTTATTTTATGAGAACTTAACTCATCTCACAAATTAGAGGTTTCAATGAGATAGCACAAAAACTATATCCTAGAAATAATTAAAGGAACGTCTCTAGGGTCTGACTATAAACGTGCACATTGACTATAATTGAATTGATCGTTTGATGACAGCAGTGTTGGCCCATATTCTAGATTTTCATCTAGTCTTAGAGACGAGATTGAATGCATAAATAAATGTCTTTAGGCCTTTAATCAAGTACTGTCGTACTTCACATTCTAGGAATTTAGTTTTGTATTGGAGACTTATTGGACTTCTGTAATCATTTCTATAGTTTTTTAATTAGAAACATTTATGAATATTATTTCTCTATTAACTAAATAGAAGGTTTATTGAATGAGCATCATCGGTCTTAATCCCGAGTATAAAAGGCTTATGGCATACTCTAAAACTCATTTTACTAAATGAGTTTTTTCTTTACAAGAGAAATTATTGAGCAGAATAGAACATTTAATTCTTATCTTTGAGTTTATCGTAGTTTATAATTTAAAACAGTAAATTTTCTTCAATTTATTAATTATTTTTTATCCTAACGTCTTATTCGTTTTCGGATTTTATTACGTGCTTTTCTATTTTTTAGTTACTTAGTGAAGATTGTTAAAAATAATTTATTTTTCCTATTCCTGGAACACATCTGCATGATTAATTGGAAATTTTCGTAACATTTTTAAAAAGAATTTGCGAAGCATTTTTCTTTCAATAGTGCAATTAGCTTATTCACGTGAATGATTCTTTGTACTTTCGAAGAATTTTAATCAATTGTTGAACATTAAGAACGACTGGCTCACGATTTAAATTGATTCATTTTCTGTTTTGAGAAAAAAAAACGTAGGCTATATTATTGGCAACGAAATTCTCGTGAAGCATAATTCAAATCCACGAGAAATTTTAGTAGCTGACGCTGGTTTCGAAGCATAATTACGTGCAGATAGGATTGTTCTTCCAACAACATTTCATTTCGGTGGAAATTTCGATTCAGCTAGAATCGATTCACGATGCAATTGCTGGTTTAGTAATTGATCGATAAATTCGGTGACTTTTGATGGAAGGAGTTTGGTGAAGCAAATAGATGAAGTAATTGAAGTGAATTGAAGGTACGTAACGTTTGAATAGATATAATTACTTTCATTCAAATAAAATTGAAATCCATTGGTGCAGTTTATTCTGTGTGAATTCACGCATTTTGATTCTGTGGCTTTGGGTTATTGCTTAATGAAATTCAACTGAGACAGTATCATAAGCACGGGGCTAGTAAATTAAATCATTTCATGCTTTTGAATTCGGTGAAGCAAAACCAACCAAATTAGAAGAAATTTGATTTGACGGTGGCTTAGTCATTTGGTAAGCAAGCTTTGAGTTTGTTGGTACAAAGTGAATTGCTAAATTGAATTGAAAATTCATGGTTTTGAATTCTCTGGTGTGTTGCTTGCTGGGAAACTAATTCAAAACTGTAGGCACAAAGAAATTATTTGAAGTAGCGAAGCCATGACTCATTGAAACTTTTCATCATACACTAGGTGTTCAATAGTTGAAATTCGAAACATGCTTATTTCATATCAAGTTGGGACGGTGATCGAATCATTTAGTGCAAACAGAGAATAATTTGGCAAAGCTGTTGGAGTTTTCTTATTTAACTTGTATTTGGATAAGGTATTTTTATAGTTTTGAGAAATTAAAATGTATCATAATTAAATTGTTTGTAATTGATTTTTCTTGTTTTTTAACATTTTGTTTTAATAAAATAATTAACATATCTTGTCATATCTAAAAATAGAGAGAAATTTCATTTATAGGTTATATTCATCATAGATATTAAGATAAATTAATCGATCAAACATGAGATATTCTTAAATATAACCAAGATGTAATTATATAAAATAATCCTTTACAATGACATTTTATAGCGGATATAATCTATCCAATATAATAAGTGATACAGTGTAAGGCCCACTTATTATTCTGCCCTAATGTTTAAGGGTTGTCCCAATCTATTGGGCCTAAGGCTTGCCCATGGGGTACCCAAAACCCCCAAAAGCCGCCCTAACACTCTCATTCTTTTGTTTTCTAGAAATGAACAAACACTCCTCCCTCTATTAGAGCTACAACAACTCTCTACTAGGGTTTGGTCTCTAGTCCTCTGTCAAGTTCGCTCAAGCTCACACTACCTAGAGATGGCAAATAAACCCGTCCCCGTGGGTATTGCCCGAACCCGTCCCCGTTTTGACGCGGAATCCCCGCATTGAATGGGTATGAGTATGGGTATGGGGAATTCCCGATTTTTTCAATTGGGTATGGGGATGGGGATGTATATATCCCCGCCATAATACCCGTCCCCGCCATATCTCCATCCTCGTTTAAATTATTAAAATATTCATAATTAATTAAGTAACTATATATATATATATATATATATATATATATATATATTTTTTTTTTTTTTTTTTTTT
>Ga0099822_1012329_pt1 | contig 10242 bp, 5 predicted proteins | sample CowpeawhiteBW_FD_76839 | JGI IMG/M metagenome (GOLD analysis project Ga0099822, IMG submission 76839) | Root nodule microbial communities of legume samples collected from California USA - Cow pea white BW | ecosystem: Host-associated > Plants > Roots > Nodule | place: USA: California | collected... | reverse complement strand
ATATATATATATATATATATATATATATATATATATATATATATATATATATATATATATATAACATTCAATGAAAATAATTCCTCCAATATGTTTAACTAATTGTCTTTTATTTATATCATAAAATCATGTAAAAATGCCATATAAAAATATTATGTTATTGGTATCACGAGTACAAGCAAGAACAACACCAATGGATAGCATCTTCTCTATCATAAAATATAAGCCTAATGCTACTAAAAAGTTGAACATAAGGAATATTGGAAACACTTTAGATAGATAAAAACCCAAACCTAGGGAATTAGTAATGTTGGTTTTCTAAAGTATAATAAGTCAAGGTTTGCATACTTAATAGTTTGATAGGATCACTACAAAAAAGAAAAAATAAATAAATAAGATTGATTCATATGCGTGAAATTTTTTCTACAACGAACATAAAATAAACTAAATCAAATCAAATATGGTTAACAACTATACATCTTACACAAATTTTCCTTATTTCATTACCCACAAATTCTTCAGTGGAGCTATCCATGGCATTATTTTTCTTATATAATTAAACAAAAAATGTATATGATAGATGATGTAAGAAATGAAAGCATAAATTAGACATAAAGATCTTTAGTACTGTTACCATCTCATCTCTCTTTCTTGTAATGTTCTTAGATTGTTGTCCATATCATTGACATAGAAAAATTAATAAATTTGAATGATGGTGAAGAATAATTCAACTATATATTATTGTTTTCTTTTTTAATTTAGATAATAATCAACAGAAGAAACCCAATAATATTTATCTATATTCCTTCTGAAACCATCGTCATCAATTCATCTATAGTATATATTAATTCCATCATTGCTTTATTGTCAAAATTATTGTCAATGGCATCTTAATTTTGTGCTATAAGTATTAAAATGAACTTCAAATTTAGCTTTCAAAATATAAGACAATTAAAATTAACAACAATTAAAATATATGTAAATTATAAATTTAAATTCTGCATTACTTATCTGAATAGTATTCTTAAATATGAATTCTTTATAATACTGCAACTAAAATAGCTAATAGGAAATACATTCAAGTTTCTTACAATAATATTCTATCATTTGCAATTGGTTAGCTCTCATTCTTCCATTTTGCACGACAATGCTTTCATTAAGAGGTAAATGTTAAACCTGATTAAAAAAATATAAATGTTAAACATCATTGGTTCTTAGTTATTTTGGGCTTGTCATGATCTGCCAAATGTTAAAAAAAGCTGTCTATGGATGGAATATTGAACAAAAAAAACTAATACTCTGAGTTGTTTTTATTGATCGACAAACATTAGTTATTAATATGTTATTAGTGGAGAAATTAACATAATTTTAAGTTGAAGAGAATAAATTTTCAAAACTTGTCCACTAAGTCCAAATTAGTCATTGAATCCATGTTCAATATAACGAGATTGAACGAAAACACGATGTATTGAGAGATGGAAACACAACATTTTTTTTTTCGAACTGTATATGCAATTTTAAAGGACATTTGGACTCATCTTCAAATACAAATGATGCTTAGAAAGAGAGTTTCAAAGTTTTTAGTTAATAAAAAAGATAATAATGGACCGAAGAAATACCCAAAATGAGCAAATGTCTTAATTTTTTTTTTTTATGTTATTGTTGTTATTAATTTTACCCTAAGTAGTCATACACCATATATTCTCAGCATGTGTTGGGAATATATTCTTCCCCATTTTACAATCTCAATAGTAATTTACCATAGTTGAACAAAAAGCTTGCCCTGGCAGGGAACAGATGCCAAATGTACATAGCAGAAGTCATAGTTGTGGATGGGTTCCATGTGCATTGATTCTCATATCAGTCATTATATTGCAGCAGCATTTCACTTTTGCCAAATTTTCTGGTAAAATTCTGTGCAAGGAAAAAGTGCAATTTATTGTATGTATATTTCTGCATATATTTGTTGGATTAGATCGTTTGAATTCCCTTGTTTGGATCCTTTTATGTTTCTCATTATGCAGTAAACTTTTTGAAACTAACTTGGAGTTTCGACATTTTTTAAAGTCAATAAATTCCTCAGAACACATTATACATATACGCTTCAGGGTTATCTGGTTCATTATGATGATAGGGATATTCCTAGTATATATGTTTATTAAAGTCTGGTCCAATAACTTTTGTACTAATACTAAGATTAAACAAATCTATAAATATAACGAAATTTATAAGTTAATTTATGCAATTTATATAATCAACATTATTAGTTTTATTTTCCTAGTAAATATAGAGACATAAATATAAAAGCATGTCTCTTTCCCATTATTATATATATATATATATATATATATATATATATATATATATATATATATATTTTGACAACCAATATTTAACAACTTTTCTCACTACCTGACGTGACAATGTTTTTTTTAATTTTTAATTTTTTTTGCACAATTCCACATTGAATGTTTGAGTGCGAGAGAGAAAGGCAGGTTGATGGAGTGACAGAAGTGGGTGAGGAGCAAGGAGAGAGAGAGGTTGAGAGCGAGAGAGAAATGGAGGTTAATTCGGGACAGGAGTGGGTGAAGGGCAAGGAGAGAGAGAGGAGTGGAAGTCGTGAGAGAAGTGGAGAGCAGTTTGTTCTTTCTCCATCCCCAAGTTTGTTCTTCCTTCTTCTCCCAAGTTTTTTCTTCCTCCATCTCTGAAGTGTCTTCTTCGTCCATCCCCTAAGTTTCTTCTTCCTCCATTCCCCAAGTTTGTTGTTCCTCCGATTTTGAAGTTATTTTACGATGGGATTCGTCATTTCCCCGTTGGTGGAGAAAAAGTATTGGGTTTACCCACTGCAACAAATTTGTGGTTTAGGGTTTAGGTTTATGGAAATGAGGCATTTTTGTTTCCTTTTTAGAGAATATTTGATAAAGTGTGATTTTTTTTTTGTAACAGTGTTGTTCAAAAGCGAAAGTGGAAGGTCCGTTGTAGAAAATAATCACTCTAAAGCGGAATCTGCAGGATTGGTGTTTCCAATTTATGTGTGAAGCAATGGTTTCGTAAATGCAAACCTGCATTTTTCTGCATTACTTTGTTATCCCTCACCGTGGTGTGCGTAGTAGCCATTAGGTTTTGAGAATTTAACATATCTGCATCATGGTTGAAGTGGGTTGGAATAAGGTGTACCCATTTAAGGAAATGGTTATGTCACTCGTTATCCCACATGTAAATGCAAAGTAATGGTTTAGGTTCTGCTAACTTACGTTAAATCATTTGGACAAAATATTTTCCCTGGTTGACTTTCTTTATAAGTATCCCTTTCAACAGTCTCCGTGGTGGCATCAATAATTTATAAAGTTTGTTAATTAACCGATGTTAGAGGACGTTATAACAAGAAATTTTGCAGATTGTGGCATACGTCTTGCATACGAAAAAATTGTAGTTTATGTGCAAAGCGGTGTTATCGTAAGTGCAAACTTGCCCTTTTCTGCATTACATTGTTTTCCCTCACCTTCATTAAAGTAGTAGCCATTAAGTTTTTACAATTTAACATGTGTGGTTCATGGTTGAGGTGGAATGTAATAAGGTGAACCCATTTCAAGAAAGGGTAGTGTCATTCGTGATCCCGAATTTAAGTACAAATCAAGGTGTGCAATTCTGCTAACCTAAGTTAAATGATTTGAACAAAATCTTTCCCATTCTTCACTTGGCTTATAAGTATCCAGTTGGTGGCATGAATAATTTATACACTTTATTAATAAAGTTAACTCACACCAAGTGCTAAGAAATTATATTTATAAATTTTGCAGATTGTGCCATACGTATTGCATAATAAAAACTTCCAGTTTAAGTGCAAAGTCGTGTTATCGTAAGTGCAAACTTGCACTTTTCTGCATTACATTGTTTTCCCTCACCCTCATAAAAGTAGTAGCCCTTAAGTTTTGAGAATTTAACATGTTTGCTTCGTGGATGAGGTGGGTTATAAGGTGAACCCATTTCAATAGATGGTTGTGTTACTCCTCGTCCTAGATTTAAGTGCAAACCAAGGTGTGCAGTTCTGCTAACCTACGTTAAATGATTTGAACAAAATCTTTCTCATTCTTCACTTGGCTTATAAGTATCCCGTTGGTGAAGTGAATAATTTATACACGTCATTAATAAAGTTAACTCACACCAAGTACTAAGGAATTATATTTATAAATTTTACAAATTGTGCCATACGTATTGCATATGAAAACTTCCAGCGTAAGTGCAAAGCGGGGTTATTGTAAGTGTGAACCTGCACTTTTCTGCATTACATTGTTTTCCCTCACCCACATGAAAGTAGTGGCCCTTAAATTTTGAGAATTTAACATGTTTGCTTCGTAGATGAGGTTGGTATAAGGTGAAGGATAACAAAGTAATGCAGAAAAATGCAGGTTCACATTTACAAACCCTCTGCTTCGCACATAAACTAGAAACACCAATCCTGCAGATTCCGCTTTAGAGTGATTATTTTCTACAACTGACCTTCCACTTTCGCTTTTGAACAACACTGTTACAAAAAAAATCCACACTTTATCAAATATTCTCCAATAAGGGAAACAAAAATGCCTCATTTCCACAAACCTAAACCCTAAACCACAAATTTGTTGCAGTGGGTAAACCCAATACTTTTTCTGCTCCATCAACGGGAAAATGACGAACCCATCAGAAAATAACTTTGAAAACGGAGGAACAATAAACTTGGGGAATGGAGGAAGAAGAAACTTAGGGGGGTGGACGAAGAAGAGACTTCAGAGATGGAGGAAGAAAAAACTTGGGAGCAGGAGGAAGAACAAACTTGGGGATGGAGAAAGAACAAACTGCTCTCCACTTCTCTCACGACTTTCACTCCTCTTTCTCCTTGCCCTTCAGCCACTCATGTCCCGAATCAACCTTCCTTTCTCTCTTGCTCTCAACCTTTCTCTCTTGCTCTCAACCTCTCTCTCTCGTTGCTCGTCACCCATTTATGTCACTCCATCAACCTCCCTTTCTCTCTCACACTCAAGCATCCGACGTGGAATTGTGCAAAAAAAAATTAAAAAATTAAAAAAACATTGTGTTGCTCCTCACCCATTTTTGTCACTCCATCAACCTCCCTTTCTCTCTCACACTTAAGCATCCAACGTGGAATTGTGCAAAAAAAAATTAAGAAATTAAAAAAACATTGTCACCTTAGGTATTGGGAGAAGTTGTTAAAAAGTGGCTGTTAATATATCATTTTTCATATATGTATGTATGGTATCCGTTTTTTATCTTCAGAATGCTAATAATTACAAAATTTAATTATGTGAATATACATTAAAAATATAAATTTTATACAAATATATTTAATATTAATTTTTTGTTTGTTTATCATATCACATTTTTTATTTTTAATGGAGTTTGAAATTCACTATTTTTTCCTGTGTTTTCATATATTTAACATATAATATCGTCATTATCTTTATAAATGGTTTTAACTTTTTATTTGATCTTTTTTAAATTAGCATTAAACTTAATATCAAATTAATTGGTAAATATCAAAATTATTTTCTTTCAAAAGAATATGAATTTAAGTTTAATTATTTATATTTAGATATGTAATTTGTTCTACATGGAGACACAATAACTCAAAACTTTAAGGTTCATTAGAAAAAATACAGCACCATGAAACATACACTCACATAAACCATTGACAGCATCTCCAATTCAAATACGTTAAAACAATAAATTTATAAAAAAAAAAGAAAAATCGTTATTTTTAATTCACGTGCACTTATATCATACCATACTATTCCGATCAATTAATGTGCACAAAGGAAAACTGGCGTTGAACCACATGGACTCAACTTACACTACAGTAGTTGCTTCTTTCTGCTGTACTTGATGTATATCATTGTCGTTTTCTGAATGTAATTTTTTAACAGTCAAAGAAAACAAGCAATGTCTTCGGCTTGCTTCTTAAGAAAATAATTTTGAAGTCTAATAAACAAGTAATTCTGTAAAAAAAAAAAAAAACTGTATTTCATTCATTTAAAAAATTGTTACCCATATAAATTTTATACCATAATTATAAAAATAAATTATATTATCATATTTGTAACTAGATGGTTACATCAAAAACCCTAAATTCTAAAAGACCTTTACATTATAAAAATTTCAATTCATGCATCACTAATTCGTAGAACTTAATCCCAACAAAATTTATCTCCAGCACAAGATTTCATTCTCTTACAAATGTCCTAAAACTTATCCTTCTCAACACTTAATTAATATTTTAATATTAAATTCCTTAAATACGTGTGTTTGGAGAAATTCTAAGTCATTAGATTGGGAACAAATTTATATAAAAACATAAAAAAATATGATCTCCTACCTAAAAGACAATATTATTGTTCTTCATTATATATTGTTCTTTATTACTTAATTTAGGATTTCTCGTTTATATTTAAATTCTTAACCAATGCTTAGAGTGCTACACTTAAATAAATAGGATTATGCTTTAACTAATGATTATAATTATTATTTAACTAGCACATATCCAACAATTTTTTCTGTATGCACTGAAAAAATTGAGTTTTTTTTAGGAGCTGCAGAATATATATAAAAAAAATGCTCTTGCTTGATAGAGTTTTCTTGTTTTGGGTGGCAAGCTCAAAGTGCAATATCAAAGATGAAATGAAAGACTTTTAATCACCAATGCATATAAAAAAAGCAAAATCAATAACCTAAGAAATAATGAAAATGAATAACTCTCTGATACTGTAGTAGGTTTCTGTTGAAACAGGAAATTCCCTTCATCTAGTAGAACCAACCAGTTTCACACTGTTAAACTAGGGAATATATATTTATATGTATATATATAGTTTCACTACATAGTACATATAACCATTGCGAATGCTAATTAGTAAGCTAACAAAAGTTACCGGTTATTCCAACGAATAACCAATCTCTCTAGAAGTTTTGTTCGACACAAAAGCAACAACACTGCATCAACCAAATAAATTTTGCTTAAACGAGATTAGTACATTGTAGTTAATTACGTATAATACATATGTATTATACAGTATTAGCGTACCTTGAAAGCGTGAAAGTTGAACCTTATCCTTGGTTAAGAGGTTTGGTTGAAGTTGAGGGAGCAGCATATCGAGCTGAGAATCTGCGACGTGAAGAATCTTCCTCATCGTCGTCCATGCAACCGTCATCGAAGTTTTGCGCGTAGCTTAAAGGGTCATACCCGAAACCACCAACGGGTTTGTAAGAACATGGTCTCTTTATTCTCCATGGAAGCTTCAGTTTGAGACATCCCCAACACGAAAGCAAGCCTGTTCTGGGAGAAGATGAACAACCTTTCTCCATGAGTTTGAGAATGCTTAGTACGAAAAATCAGTATCAAAGGCTTTTACGATGCCTTTCTTGTTCACTACTTTTCTCTTGTGCTAGTGATTTTAGGTATGTGGCAGAGAATATAATAATCCACCAAAAAAGCAAACAGTAATTTTAAGCCTCAAAATAATTGAAAAATAAAGTGGAAGTTAAATATTATAGAAGATAAACATAAAACAAGTAAGAATAAAAAGCTATTAATCGAACACAAAGGTAAAGCGAGTTAGAATTTCTTAAAAATACATTGAGTAGAAATAAAAGAGTCAAATACTATATGTATAAAAAAAATAACATATAACAAAAAGACATGTAAAACTTCATTATTTAAAGTTTTACTTAAGATAATACCATAGTCTTTTATATCTGTTTTTTAACTAATTGATAACAAATATCTTTCATATGTCCCTTCTAATACCCAAGAATATTTGGATTTGATAAGGGAATATTTGTATACACCTAAGAAAAACTCATCCTGCGCCCCCTTTTTACATTTGGGAACGTAGAAAATGATGCATGGTCAAATATTTTGAAGTGTAAGAATTAAGGACTGAAATGAAAGTGGAAGAATATAAAAATTTGTCGTTTTGGATTGATTAGTTGTATGTAAAGAGAATCTAATGGTACAGTAAGGTTTTCATTGATGGAGTAAAACATGGTGGTGGGGGCAGGACAGTTAGGTGATGAATCAGGAAGTGAAAAAAATAGTCGACCCGAAACAGATAATTTCCCACATTCAATCATAGGTTAATAATAGAGGACAGAGAACAGTGTGAATAATTTCTAAAAAGGGGATTCATGCAACTATGTTATGTATTAAGTGTGATGATTATTATTATTGTAGCTCCAATCCAGGGTGGGGCAAAGATCTAGAGTAGGTTTGGGGAGAGAATATTTGCAGGAGACACAAGTTGTCCCTTAATCCTAGTGGGCATACAGAATTGTGACGTTTATGAAATTATCTTGTTCATATGAATATGCATGGCTTGCATTTCCATTTTAAAGTCCTGTGGGATAGTGAACCATTCATTAGTCCCAACATTTCAATCTGTGGCCCAGATATCCTGGACGGTAAAAGTTGGGACTGTTTCCACTGTTCAAATAAAAAGTAAGAGTTAATTTAGATTGTGATGTGGTAACAGGTTCATGATATTGTAATGTGTAAGTAACACCCACACTAATGGACAATAGAATAAAACTAAGATAAACTGATACTGGTTATGTTATTTTTCTCCACCACTTGAAAGTAATAAAACTTTCGTAAATGGTCTCTCTCTATATATATAAAAGGGCATATTTAGACAGACCTATAGATTTAAGCATGGTTTTTATAATGATGGGTACACATTTTGAATAATTACATTTAAGGACTATATATTGAATGGTATTCCAATAGGGAATTCATTATTATCATATTTCATACAATTCAGATGTTCTCTAATAAATCCATGTATGTCACAAAAAATCTCACACGTCAATAATCACATAATAATGAAGAGTTCTCACAGATAAATAGACCACTTATCACTGATGCTTCTTTTCATGGATGCACAATAAAAACAAGGTACACAACTTAATTTATGTGTGTCTGCATGTGACACAAATGTCTAATGGCTTCTAAACTCTTCAAGAGATATGTTATTCATGCAACAGCTCATACAATTTATATGCAATGAGGCATGTTTTAAGTACACAGTATTCAATGTAAGTTTAACCCATTAGACGGATCTTATCCATACAACATTTTGTATGACTAGTTTGCAACAGTGTTATAAAACACTGGTGTGTAACATATATAAAGCCAACTTATTTTAATCATGTAAATTTCAGCAATTATTAATAACTTGAGTGGTAATTCTTGAACTCTGGTGTCAGACACATTCAGAGAAAAATAAAAGAACTGATTCTGGCAACATGAGATGCAGAAGACAGATTTTACTGTGCTCTTAAACAGTGGGATCAGAACATCTACATGATAATAGAAGAACACGCAAATTAATTTTCCCCTTATGACCGACCTGTAAAACTTCTAACATAAAAGATACACTGTCATCATTTATCAGCACTGAAGAGTAATAAACATCAAATATCTAGATTGACAAGATCAAATACAATTTTGCTAGCAAAGACATGCATGGCAAAATCTAACATAACCCATAGCAATCTTGAAAGCAGCAAATATTACTATGACACAATAAGTGATTTGTTTTCAACTGCAGATATTAAAGTGGTCAGGCCATTATGTTCTAATTTTAAATACTTTGATTAATTGAGCATGCAACATATTGCAGCAAGTGCCTCAAAACTATATCGCAACCTCCGCTCTTCACAATTTGCATACAACTAGGTCCTTTTACTTACACAACCAAGCCCGTTTTCCACTTCAAATGAGAAGAACAATGATATCGCCGAGAGCAGTAGGTAGGGTGAATTTGTCTTAAAAAATACTAAATATAAAAGGATCACGTCTCATATTTGACGTAAAAAACATGCAGCAAAACCGCTAAGATACAAGCGATGATAGATGATCTCAGAAGCAACCTAGCATGACAGGTAACATACAAATCATACCTACCAACAAGGATCTTACACAAGTCTGCTCCTTATTTAAGTAGGAATGTGACATATTTAAATGGTGACACGGAAATTTAAATCGTTCTTTTAAACTTTTAAATGAAAAACAAAAAAATAGTTTGTTGCTGGAGATAAAAAAAAAAAAAAAAAAAAAAGAAAACATCATCCTTAAAATTTCTTTGTAAAACCGAAAAAAAATAAAAGAAAAAAAATTTAAAATAAAAAAAAAAAAAAACAAAAAAAAAATTTTTACAAAACAAAAAAATTAATAAACACAAAATTTTTTTTATT
>Ga0099822_1012323_pt1 | contig 10245 bp, 9 predicted proteins | sample CowpeawhiteBW_FD_76839 | JGI IMG/M metagenome (GOLD analysis project Ga0099822, IMG submission 76839) | Root nodule microbial communities of legume samples collected from California USA - Cow pea white BW | ecosystem: Host-associated > Plants > Roots > Nodule | place: USA: California | collected... | reverse complement strand
GATTGCTTCGGTTCCAGGCCATGCCGGGCGCATCATGAAGGCTTTGCCCGCTACCGTGCGATCAAATCTGCAACAGTCGCACAGCAAAAAATTCACGCGCCGGGCATCGACGCCGCAATTGCGTTGCACGTTGCAGCACCTTGCGAAAAACTACCAGCTTGATGGAGCGCGTGTACGGGGCGTCCCAATGAGCGAGCCGGAGACCACCTACGACTTTTATCGCTACAGGCAATTGCTGTCCGAGGCCGTCGACGAATCCAGCCGGCTGCGGCTGATCGAGTTGCTGATCAGGGAAAAGGCCCGTGACAGGCTGGAGGCCCAGCGCATGTCGGACCGGGTCGCGATGACCGCCGAAACGGTCGCCAAGGTTCTCGGCACCAGCGGGCGCCGCGGACATGTCGAGCGTGGTTAGGAGGTTCGGCGCGGCGTGGTGACCAATCACTCACCAACGCCAATCGTTTGCCGGACGCCTGCATGAGGGTGGCCGCCCCGAAGCGCTGATCGGCATCGTTTCGGCTCGGCTGCTGCCCGCTCATATCTCCCCTGCTCTGCCGCCCTCCTTCGACGCTGGCATTTTCGCTGGCGTTCACTTATTGAGACGCCGAACTGAATCCCCCAAATCCATCACCGAACAGAAAGTAGCAAGGCTTCCTCTATGAGTGGCTTCAAGGAACCGGGTTTTGCCGACCGCCAGAAAGCGGCCCAGCAGGCGCGGCAGAACATCCTCGACAAGTTTCGCACCCGGCCGGGACCCGACGATCCGGCCGTGAAGGCGCGAGCCGAGGAGCGCGCGGCGATTGCCGAACGCCGGGCCAAAGCCAAGGAGGCCCGCGACGCCGAGAAGGCCGAGCAGCAGCGCCGCGAGCAAGAGGCCGCCGCCGCCGAAGCCGCCCGGATCGCGCGCGAAAAGGAATAGGAAGCCGCCCGGCAGGAGGCGCTGCTGGCCGAGCAGAAAGCCAAACGCGACGCCCGCTACGCCGCACGCAAGGAACGCGGCAAGAAGAAGCGGTAGCGGACAACAGGCCCGCCCCCGGCGGCGGGCCTGACGGCGACAGCGTGACGGCGGTGATCAGTTCTTCTTCATGCCGTCGTCTTTCTTCATCATCCCGCCTTCCTTCTTCATGGCGTCGTCCTTCTTCATCATGCCGCCCTCCTTTTTCATGTGATCCTTGGACATCGTGTCCTCTTTCTTCATCGCGTCGTCCTTGCCCATCTTGTCCTGAGCGAACGCGGCGGGCGCGAGCGCGAGGCTGAGCGAGAGGATCGCGGCCGAGAGGCCGATGCAGGTCTTGGTGATCATGATGGTCATCCCTTGTGTGAAGCGACTGTGAAAGCGACGACTGCCGCTCCCTGCTCGACGGACCGCACCACCAAACGTTACCTCAATAACAAACTCTTGAACCGAGGTGCCGCTCCGATGCGCATCACCCGCGCAGGTTGAAGTGTGCCGCTGCGTCGTCGCGCCGCAGTGTGCACCGCAACAAACGTCAATGCTTGCCGCCCTACATCCGCTCGCATTATCAGGGCGCCTCGAACTATCAGACTAGAGAAGATTCGCCCGAAGACCGGCTATGGTGCGGCCGGCACCGGCCTAGCCAGCCAGTCAAGAAGCTCACCCCAGGGGAGAACCATGCTCACACGCCGTCACGTCCTCGCGTCCGCCATCGCTGCACCCGCCATCCTGCGGATGGGCATCGGGACCGCGCATGCTGCGACCACGCTGAAGATCTCGCACCAGTTTCCGGGCGGCACCATCGACAAGGGCGACTTCCGCGACCGGCTCTGCCGGATGTTCGCGGCGGAGGTGGCGAAGCGATCAGGCGGCGAGATCGCGGCCGAGGTTTATCCGAACTCGTCGTTGATCAAGACCAACGCGCAGTTCTCGGCGATGCGCAAAGGCGCGCTGGATATCAGCCTGTACCCGATGCCCTATGCCGGCGGCGAATTGCCGGAGACCAATATTGGCCTGATGCCCGGGCTGGTCACGACCTACGACCAGGGGCTGCGCTGGAAGAAGGAGCCGGTCGGCAAGGCATTGACCGACTTCCTCGCCGACAAGGGCATCCTGCTGCTGACGTGGGTCTGGCAGGCTGGCGGCGTTGCCAGCCGCTCGAAGCCGATCGTGGCGCCGGAAGACGCCAAGGGCATGAAAGTGCGCGGCGGCTCGCGCGAGATGGACATGGTGCTGCAGACCGCCGGTGCAGCCGTGCTGTCGGTGCCCTCCAACGAAATCTATGCGGCGATGCAGACCGGCGCCTGCGATGCCGGCATCACCTCCTCCACCAGCCTGATCTCGTTCCGCCTCGAAGAGGTCGCGAAATCGCTGACCTCTGGCGCCGGCGCCTCCTACTGGTTCATGCTCGAGCCGCTGATGATGTCGAAGGCGATCTTCGACAAGCTGCCGAAGAACCAGCAGGACATCATCCTCGCGGTCGGCGCGGAACTCGAAGCCTTCGGCCGCAAGGGCGCGCAGGACGACGACGCCGAGGTCGCCAAGGTCTATGAGAAGGCCGGCGCCAAGGTCAGCGCACTCGATGCCGCCACCGTCGGCAAGTGGCGCGACATCGCACGCGATACCGCCTGGAAGGACTACGGCGCCAAGACGGCGACGGCAGCCAACCTCCTGAAGCTCGCGAGTGACGTCGCCGCATGATGCACGGTCCGATCGCGGGTCAACCCGAAGCCGCACCAACAGCCACGGGCACCTCGCCCGTGGCTGTTCTCGAGCGTGCGCTTGGTATCTGCAACAACGTCATCGTGGTGTTCGCGGCGATCGCCCTGATCGCGGCCTGTGTCATCCTGAGCTACAGCGTGCTCGGGCGTGCGCTCTTCCACATGGCTAATTACTGGCAAGACGAGGCCGCCGTGTTCCTCCTGGTCGGGGCCACCTTCATGACCTCGGCCTATGTGCAGAGCCAGCGCGGCCATGTCAGCATCGAAGCGTTTGTCGGCCTGCTCTCGAAGCGAGCGAATAGCGTCCGGCTCTGGCTGGTCGATCTCGCAAGTTTCGCGTTCTGCACCTTCTTCGCCTGGAAGTCCTGGACCTTGGCGCACGAGGCTTATGTCGACGGACAGGTGTCGAACTCGATGTGGTCGCCGCCGCTCGCGATTCCCTATGGGCTGATGGCGCTGGGCATGACGTTGCTCTGCGTGCAGCTCCTGCTGCAGATCCTGATTCCGCTGATCGGTGGCAGCCGTCGATGACCGTATTTGGAATTGGCATCTCCTACGGGCTTGCCACCCTGTTTGCGATGTTCTCGGGCATGCCGATCGCATTCGCATTGGGCGCCGTCGCCGTCGTGTTCATGGCGATCTACATGCCGGCGGCTTCCCTCGATACCGTAACGCAGAACGTCTACGAGGAAATGGCCTCGATCACGTTGCTGTCGATCCCGCTGTTCATCCTGAAGGGCGCCGCGATCGGCAAATCCCGCGCCGGTCAGGACCTCTACTCGGCGCTGCACGCCTGGCTCCATCGCATCCCCGGCGGCCTCGGTGTCGCCAATGTGTTCGCCTGTGCGTTGTTCGCGGCGATGGCCGGCTCCTCGCCCGCGACCTGCTCGGCGATCGGTTCGGCCGGCATCCCGGAGATGCGCAAGCGCGGCTATTCCGGTGGCTTCGCCGCAGGCATCATCGCCGCCGGCGGCACGCTCGGCATCCTGTTGCCGCCCTCGATCACGATGATCCTGTTCGCGGTCGCCGCCGAGAAATCGCTGGGCCGCCTGTTCCTCGCCGGCATCGGTCCCGGCCTGCTGCTGGTGACGCTGTTCGGCCTCTACGCGGTGTTCCGCTTCCGGAAGGAATATGCCGCCGCACGCGCCGCCTATGAGGCAACCGGCACAGACGCCGCGATCCTGCAGCGCGACGAGTTCACCATGGCCGAGCGCTTCAGCGCGCTGCCGCGCGTGCTCCCGTTCGTGCTGCTCTTGACCGGCGTGATGATCGCGCTCTATGGCGGCTATGCGGCCCCGTCGGAAACGGCCGGCCTCGGCGGCCTCTTGGCTCTCGCGCTGATAGCGGTGATCTACAGCGTGTGGCGGCCGAGCGACCTGTCGCCGATCCTGAAATCGACGATCCGCGAATCCACCATGCTGATGCTGATCATCGGCATGTCGCTGCTCTATTCCTACGTGATGAGCTATCTGCACATCTCGCAGTCGGCAGCGGAATCGATCGTGGCCATGCACCTGCCGCGCTGGGAGCTGTTGTTTGCAATCCTGGTGATGGTGATCGTACTCGGCTTCTTCCTGCCACCGGTCTCGCTCATCCTGATGACCGCGCCGATCATCCTGCCGCCGCTCCGCGCCGCCCATTTCGACATCATATGGTTCGGCGTCGTCATGACCATCGTGATGGAGATGGGCCTGATCCACCCGCCGGTCGGGCTGAACATCTTCGTCATCCGCAACGTCGCGCCCGACATCTCATTGAGCGAGGTGATCTGGGGTACCTTGCCGTTCGTGCTGCTGATGATGTTCGCAGTGCTGCTGCTCTGCGTTTTCCCGGAAATCTCCACCTGGCTGCCGAACCTCGTGATGGGGCCGGAAGGAGGCGGATAGAACCTCGTAGGACGGGGTAGAGCGCGGCGAAACCCATCGCTTTCGTGGGTTTCGTTACGCTCTACCCACGCTACGAAGCGCGCGTCCTCTTCGCATTGAGCGCGGAGGCGACACGGCTCACCGGCGTCCGTCCGAGGAGCTTGGCGACGTCGTTCGTGGCAGCCAGCAGCTTCTCCATGTCGACGCCGGTTCTGATCCCCATGCCCTCCAGCATGTAAACGACGTCCTCGGTCGCAACATTCCCGGTTGCGCCCGGGGCATAGGGACAGCCGCCGAGACCGCCGGCTGCGGAATCGATGACGCGGACGCCCTCCTCCATGCCCGCATAGAGGTTGGCCAGCGCCTGGCCATAGGTGTCGTGGAAGTGCATCGCGAGATTGGCGATCGGAACGCTGCCGCTGACCGCTCGCATCAGCTCGCGCGCCTTGACCGGCGTGCCGACGCCGATGGTGTCGCCGAGCGAGATCTCGTAGCAACCGAGATCGAACAGCGCCCTGGCGACGTCGACGACGGCCTGCGGCTTTATCTCCCCGTCGAAGGGGCAACCGAGGACGCAGGAGATGTAACCGCGCACCCTGACGCCGTCGGCCTTGGCGCGGGCCAGCACCGGCTTGAACCGCTCGATCGATTCCGCAACCGTGCAATTGATATTGGCGCGAGAGAAGCCCTCGGAGGCGGACGCGAACACGGAGACCACTTCGGCGCCCGCCGCGCGGGCTGCGTCATACCCTTTCTCGTTCGGCACCAGTACGTGGAATTCGCCCCTGAGGTGGCTGACGCCGCGTAGCACATCGGCGGATCCGATCATCTGCGGAACCGCCTTTGGCGACACGAATGCGCCGACCTCGACGGTCGGCAGTCCCGCATCGATCAGGCGCCTGACGAACGCGATACGATCCGCGACGCTGACCGGCGTCTTCTCGTTCTGGAGGCCGTCGCGCGGTCCCATCTCGATAATGCTGACATGATCGCTCATGACTCTGCCGCCGCCTCAACTTCGGCGAGTTCGACGCCTTCGCCGACGATGTCGCCGACCTTGCATTTGAGCTTCTTCAATACGCCGGCGTAAGGCGCGCGCAAGGTCTGCTCCATCTTCATCACTTCCAGCGTCAGGATCGGCGCGCCCTTCTCGAGCGCCGTGCCCTCCTCGGCAAGCAGCGCCACCACGGTGCCCGGCAAGGGCGCGACGATCTTGTCCTCGCCGACGTGCTCCTCGCTCTCGCCACCGAACGGATCGATCCAGTGCAGATCGAAGCGGCCGTTGCGGGTGCGCAGGTACAGCTCGTGCCCCTCGATCACCGACGCCACGCGCGACTTCACGCCATTCAGCGTCAGGTCGAAGCCGCGGTCATCCGGAGACGAAATGGTGAAGGTCAGTTCACGCCCGCCCACGGCCAGCGTCGACGGCCCGCGTCCATAGTGCAGCGTGATCGTCTGCGCCGGCTCATGGCCCTGCCGGAACGAGAAAACACGCTGGCGGCGGCCGACCGGCATCCAGCCGAAGGTCTGCCACGGCGAGCCCGCCTCACTCGCGGCGACCTTCTGCTCCTCGTTCACGATCGCCGCCACCGCTGCGCACAGCTCGAACTCTCCGGCCGCGCCTTTTTCGGCGGTCAGGGGCTTCAGCTCGCGCTCAATGAATCCGGTATCGATGGTGTTGGCGCGCGTCGCCGGATGGGTGACCAGCGCCGAGAGGAACGGGATGTTGGTGACGATGCCGCGGACATCGGTCTCTTCCAGCCCGCGATTGAGCTTTTCGATCGCGGCCTGCCGCGTCGGAGCCCAGGCGATCACCTTGGCGAGCATGGCGTCATAGTACGGCGAGACGCTGTCGCCGCTGCGATAACCGGCGTCGATGCGCAGGCCGCCGCGTTCCGGCGGCGTCCGCCAGGTCTTGATGCGGCCGACCGACGGCATGAAGTTCTTCTGCGGGTTCTCGGCGTAGACACGCGCCTCGATGGCGTGCCCGTTGAGCCTGATCTCATCCTGCTTCAGCGGCAGCGCCTCGCCGAACGCGACGCGCAGTTGCCATTCGACCAGATCGACGCCGGTGATCAGCTCGGTGACGGGATGCTCGACTTGTAGCCGAGTGTTCATCTCGATGAAGAACACGTCCTTGCCGTCGGAGACGAACTCGATCGTACCGGCACCGACATAGTCGACCGCACCGGCCGCCTTGCGCGCGGCCTCGCAGACCGTCTCGCGCTGCGCGGCGTTCAGGGTCGGCGACGGCGCCTCCTCGATCACCTTCTGGTGCCGCCGCTGCAGCGTGCATTCGCGCTCCCACAGCGAGAGCAGATTGCCGTGCCTGTCGCCGATGATCTGCACCTCGATGTGGCGCGGGTTCTGCACGTACTTCTCGATCAGCATCCGGTCGTCGCCGAATGCCGCCTTGGCCTCGCGCTTGGCGCTGACGATCGCACCCGGCAGCTCGGCCGCCGAATTGACAACGCGCATGCCGCGGCCGCCGCCGCCGGCGGAGGCCTTGACGAGAACGGGAAAGCCGATCCGGTTTGCCGCGTCGGCAAGGGTGACCTCGTCCTGGGCTTCGCCGTGATAGCCGGGCACCAGCGGCACGCCGGCCTTCTCCATCAGCGCCTTGGAGCCTGACTTGGATCCCATCGCCATCATCATCTCGGCGGTAGGGCCGACGAACACCAGGCCGGCCTCGAGGCAGGCCTGGGCGAACTCGGCGTTCTCCGAGAGGAAGCCGTAGCCTGGGTGCACCGCCTCCGCGCCGGTCTCGCGCGCGGCCGCGATCACCCGTTCGATGTTGAGATAGCTGTCGCGGGCCCGCGCAGGCCCCAGCAGCACGGCCTCGTCGGCCAGCGCGACATGCATCGCGTCGCGGTCGGCTTCCGAGTAGACGGCAACCGTCCGCAGCCCCATGGCGCGCGCGGAGCGGATAACACGGCAGGCGATCTCGCCGCGGTTGGCGATCAGAAGCGTGCGAAAGCGCCGGTAGAGTCTTGAGCGGTCCATGGTCACATCCTGAACAGGCCAAACTTCGTCGGCTCGATCCGCGCGTTGGCCGCAGCCGACAGCCCGAGCCCAAGCACCAGCCGGGTATCGGCGGGATCGATCATGCCGTCGTCCCACAGCCGCGCGGTGGCGTAATACGGATTGCCCTGGCTCTCATACTGGGCGCGAATGGGAGCGCGAAATTTCTCTTCCTCCTCCGCCGACCAGGTCTCGCCCTTGGCCTCGATATTGTCGCGGCGGACCTGGCTCAGCACCATCGAGGCCTGCTCGCCGCCCATCACGGAGATGCGCGCATTGGGCCACAGCCAGAGGAAGCGCGGGCTGTAGGCGCGGCCGCACATGCCGTAGTTGCCGGCCCCGTAGGAGCCGCCGATCACGACGGTGAATTTCGGCACGCCGGCGGTGGCGACCGCCGTCACCAGCTTGGCGCCGTCGCGGGCGATGCCGCCGGCCTCGTACTTCTTGCCGACCATGAAGCCGGTGATGTTCTGCAAGAACACCAGCGGAATGCCGCGCTGGCAGCACAGCTCGATGAAATGTGCACCCTTAAGTGAGCTTTCACTGAACAGGATGCCGTTGTTGGCGATGATGCCGACCGGATAGCCCCAGATATGGGCGAAGCCGCAGATCAGCGTGGTCCCGTAGAGCCGCTTGAACTCGTCGAACTCTGAGCCGTCCACGATCCGCGCGATGATGTCGTGGACATCGAACGGCTTGCGGCCGTCGGCAGACACAACGCCGTAGATTTCCTCGGCAGGAAACAGCGGCTCCTGCGGCGTGCGCATGTTGAGCGACGCCTTCGTGGGCTGCTTCAGCGTTCCGACGATGCGCCGGGCGATGCCGATCGCATGGGCATCGTTCTGCGCGTAGTGATCGGTCACGCCGGAGTGCCGTGAATGAACATCGGCGCCACCGAGTTCCTCGGCCGTGACGACCTCGCCGGTCGCGGCCTTCACCAGCGGCGGACCGCCGAGGAAGATCGTGCCCTGGTTGCGCACGATGATGCTCTCGTCCGACATCGCCGGCACGTAAGCGCCGCCCGCGGTGCAGGAGCACATCACGATTGCGATCTGCGGAATGCCCGCGGCCGACATCTGGGCCTGATTGTAGAAGATGCGCCCGAAATGCCGCTCGTCGGGAAAGATCTCGTCCTGCAGCGGCAGGAACGCGCCGCCGGAATCGACCATGTAGACGCAGGGCAGATTGTTCTGCCGGGCAATGTCCTGGGCGCGGAGATGCTTCTTCACCGTCATCGGGTAGTAGGTGCCGCCCTTGATGGTGGCGTCGTTGGCGACGATGATGCATTCGCGCCCCGAAATGCGGCCGATGCCGGTGACGATGCTCGCCGAGTGCACATCGCCGCCATAAAGGCCGTTGGCGGCGAGCGGCGATAGCTCCAGGAATGCGGTGCCGGGGTCGATCAGAAGATCGACCCGATCGCGCGCCAGCATCTTGCCGCGCGAGGTGTGGCGCCTGCGCGAGGTCTCGCCCCCGCCGCCGGCGACTTGAGCGAGCTTGTCGCGGAGCTCCGCGACCAGGTCACGCATCACCTCGGCGTTACGGGCAAATTCTTGGGATGTCGGATCGATCGTCGAATGAAGCAGCATATGCGTTGCACGTCTCGTTGATGACACCGTCAGGACTTGCGCAAAATAGATCATCGCGCCGGGCGGCTCGATGGGCGGTCCCGCGGAAGCCTCGCGTTACCTCGCCCCGCTTGCGGGAGAGGTCGGATCGCATCGACCGATGCGATCCGGGTGAAGGGGAGCCTCCGCGAACTCATCTGTCACCGCCGAGACGGTTCCAGCCCCTCACCTCTCCCTCTCCCCGCGAAGAGCGGGGAGAGGAAGAGAAAGCTACGCCGTCTTGGTGAACAGCTCGCGGCCGATCAGCATGCGACGGATCTCGCTGGTCCCGGCGCCGATCTCGTAGAGCTTGGCGTCGCGCAACAGGCGGCCCGTCGGATAGTCGTTGATGTAGCCATTGCCGCCCAGGAGCTGGATCGCGTCCAGCGCGCACTTGGTGGCTTTCTCCGCGGCGTAGAGGATCGCGCCGGCGGCATCCTCGCGCGTGGTCTCGCCGCGATCGCAGGCCTTGGCCACCGCATAGACATAGGCGCGGGAGGCATTCATCGTGGTATACATGTCGGCGACCTTGCCCTGCACCAATTGGAACGCGCCGATCGGTTCACCGAACTGCTTGCGTTCGTGAACATAAGGCAGCACCACATCCATGCAGGCCTGCATGATGCCGATCGGACCGGCCGCCAGCACGGCCCGCTCGTAGTCGAGGCCGGACATCAACACATTGACGCCGCGGCCGACCTCGCTGAGCACGTTCTCCTCCGGCACCTCGCAATCCTCGAACACCAGCTCGCAGGTGTCGGAGCCGCGCATGCCGAGCTTGTCGAGCTTCTGCGCGGTGGAAAAGCCCTTCATGCCCTTCTCGATAATGAAGGCAGTGATGCCGCGCGGCCCGGCATTCGGATCAGTCTTGGCATAGACCACAAGCGTATCGGCGACCGGGCCGTTGGTGATCCACATCTTGTTGCCGTTCAGCACGAAGCGGTCGCCCTTCTTGTCGGCGCGGGTCTTCATCGAGACCACATCCGAGCCGGCCGAGGGCTCCGACATCGCCAGTGATCCGACGTGCTCGCCCGAGATGAGCTTCGGCAGATATTTGCGCTTCTGCGTCTCGGTGCCGT
>Ga0099822_1012322_pt1 | contig 10246 bp, 7 predicted proteins | sample CowpeawhiteBW_FD_76839 | JGI IMG/M metagenome (GOLD analysis project Ga0099822, IMG submission 76839) | Root nodule microbial communities of legume samples collected from California USA - Cow pea white BW | ecosystem: Host-associated > Plants > Roots > Nodule | place: USA: California | collected... | reverse complement strand
TTTAAGTCTTGTAATTTGTGTTTGTTATTTAAAATAGTTAAATTAGCATGTCAAGAGTCAAAAGGAAAAACCCAAGTAGTAGAGCACCAAGAGAATTTTATTTATTTGCAAAACTCACTAGAATAATCGATTATTCTTAGTGATAATCGATTTTTGGGAAAAGTCTCTATGATAATCAATTATCCTTGCTGAGAATCGATTACTGATAATCGATTATCACCTGCTGATAATAGATTATCCTGACTGATAATAGAATATCACAGCGAGAAAAAGTTTTTAGAAAAGTTTCTGTGATTCAAGGAAGGTGTTTTCATCCCTTGTAGATTTCAAGGGAGGTGTCTTCATCTCTTGTGTGATTCAAGAGAGGTGTTTTCTAAACCCTAATCTTTTTTATCATTGATTGTAACTTTGGTTTATTTTAGTGATTGAGTTAATCTTGTTTTTGAGAGATTAACAACTGGACGTAAGGTCTTTTGGTCCGAACCAATATAAATACTTTGTGCAATTTTCTCTTCTCAACTATCTTTATTTTATTGTGTTTATTAAAATAAAGGAAATAATTTTAATTGATCTTTGATATTAAAAGGGAAAATTTTAAAAGCACAATTTTTATTAAGAACCCAATTCACCCTCCTCTTGGTTTTCGTCCAAACGCTAAACATTCTGTTGCGCGATACCAACCGTTAATTTGTGAAAGCATGATGTATATGAATGTTCTTGTGAATGCATTGTGTCCTCAAGTTTTAATTGAATCAGTTTTTTGTCTCCAGCTTTGTAAATTTTGCGTCATCTTGCAATGTAAAAGGCTCCTTACGCACAACTTCAAAAAATAGGTATGAGTATTCAAGCTACAAAAGTCTAGTTTCAAACCCAAAAAAATAAGCTCATTTGGATATTCGTGGACAGCGTAATAAATAAAACAATCAGCAAACACCAGAGTAGTAAGTTGTTGTGGACATTGAAATCTTTCGGGTTTGGGAATTTGAAATACAAATAGTGTAAAACTCCAAAACTAATGTATTAGTTGTCAAATTAAATATATGGAAGTCTAGTTTTCAACCAAAAAAGAATTAGCTCAATTGAACATCTGTAGAAAGTATTATGAGTAAAACTGTAACATATGTATGTGTGTGACGGTGGCACTGTTGTGCAAATCTGTTTGAAATATTCCAAATGCAACTTCTACATAATTCCAAAAATTATGTTCTAGTAATCAAATTAAAGATAATTGAGTCTACAATCTAAGAAAAAAAGAATCAAATCATTTGGATAGTTTTGGAAAAAGTTGAACAAACAATGTTTAAATTCTTTTTTTTGTTGTTAATGTTTAAATATAATTCTTGTTGTTGCTATTTAAATTCAATTTTACTATTGTTGTTTTGAAATTAAATTTTTGATGTTGTTTTTAAATTAAATTGCTGGTGTTGTTCTAAAATTAAAATGTTGCAATTGTTTTGAAATTAAATTGCTGCTACTGTTTTTAAATTAAATTGTTGTTGTTGTTTTTAAATTAAATTGTTGCTACTGTTCTTGAATTAAAATGTTGTTGTTGTTTTTAAATTAGTTTGCTACTTCTGTTTTTCAATTAAAATGTTGTTGTTTTTAATTAAATTGTTGATGCTCTATTTCAATAAAAATGTTGTGGCTGTTTTAAGCTAAATTGTTGGTATTCTTTTTCAATTAAAATGTTGTTGTTGTTTACAAAATGAAAGGTTATGTTGTTTACCTTTTTTTCTTGGAGTTTTTTGTGATGATGAGACAAGGATTGTATGATAAACGCATATGATATGTTGAAGATGTATGGTCAATTCTATGTTGTTGTGAGGCTTACCCGTTATACCTAGGAAACCATGGATGACTCTTTCACTTGTACGAGACAGTTGAAAGGGGTTCTCTTCATTTGTGTGAGACAGTGGAAGAGGATGGGTTCGAGTGCTACACTCTCTCACCTACGCGAGGCAGTACTGCTCAATGGAGAAGGGAAAGATGTTTCTCCTTAAGTTTAAGCTCATTGTTTAGTATAGTGCTCGATCTGTGATTGTGATTATCATGCTTGAATATCTTCGTCTGATGTGATGTTGAAGATACTTGTTCTGCCTTGTTATGCTCAATCTTTATAAATATTATTTTTGTAGTTAGCTCACCCCATTTGTGTGTTTGTTGTGCATGCGATGATCATATGACGTGTGTGTTATACAAGAGCAGGTGATAATACAAGTTTTTCAAGCATGAAGTAGATTGACAAGAGGGTGAGATGAATTTGGGGTTTTCTTTTGTTAAGTTTTATTTCAAATAAATGTTAAAGACATTATAACTTTGATTGGTTGTAATTAAGTTTGTTTTAAAACAATTATTATTTGACTTACATGTTTAAATTTAAAAATAAACTTTTGTTCATGAACGTTATCATCAACAATCGTTTTCCGCTAAACGTGTATGATTTATGTCATTCCTTGAAATCCTAAATTGGGGTGTTACAGTCTGGGCGAGATATCAGCATAGACAACATCATATATTTTTTTCTTCATGCACAATGAAGGAGGAAGATTGTAAATCATCAACAAAACCGACCACAAACTCTACTTGCTACTTAAGTTTCTATAAGGATTCATACCATTTGTAGCAAGTCCAAATCTTAAATTCTTGACTCTACGCCAAATTCTAGAAATAATTCATCAATCTTCTTCCATTGTGGAAAATCAGCTGGGTGTCGAAGAAGATTGACACACTTTCTTTCATTTGCATGCCAAGTCAGGTTCCTTGCATCTTCTTTAATAACAAACAATTGTTTCAACCTAGGATTTATAGGAAAGTACCATAACACTTTAAAAGGGGAACTTCTATTTCTTGATCAACACTATTCTCATCAACTTTCTTTTTAAATCGGGACAACCCAAACGTTGGACACACCTTTAATGCAAAAATCTCGTTTATGTATAATACACAATTATTTGGGCATGCATGTATCTTCTTGTACTCCAAACCCATTGGACATAGAATTTTTTAACTCATAGTTACGATTAGGTAATGTGTTTTTTTTTTCTAGAAGCATCTCCTTCAATAATTCTAACAATTCTATGAAACTTTTATCGGTCCACCCATTTCTTGCTTTCAAACTAAAACAATTTCAAAATTACAGATAATCGTGTAAAAGTAGTGCATCATGGGTTTAATTGCTCCTCTGAATTAGACTTCAAAGAATCATATACATGAGCTCTTCTAATATTTTCTTCACCAACATCACATACCATATCCTTTAAATCATCATTGATCCATTCTTCAACATATTTTATTGTTCATGATGTAATGAGTGAGGAGCAAAGTCGGTCACATGTATATGGATTTATTGAGCTCCAAGCCATTTAAAAATCTTGTAACACAAAGGTTAATAAGCAACAATATATGCTATCATGGATGTCCACCTCCCAAAAACATGTTTAGTTGGCTCCATTCATTGAAGGGTTAGTCTTACGAAATGTAGTTTTCTTTTTCAAAGTTATGGTAATTATTCAATTAATCATTTTCCCTTCATTGTAGGTCTCATTGGCAATTAATAGTGATCATTCCTAAAGATTGCGTAGTTGTCTATTTTTGTTCTCTTCATAAGAACCCCAACAACGAACTTAAGAACTTACTACAAGGGTAATGATAAAACTTTCATATCAAGTAATAAGTACATAGCAATTATGACTAATGTGTCATCAATTTAACCAAAGTTGTGGGTGACATAAACATTTTATGTCAAAGGAACATACAAAAGCAAGTTTAAATTATATATCCTAAGGTGAGATATCATTTAATTATTAAATTAATTATTTTATGTGCAATTTATATGATATGAATTTGTCTTTCTTTTATTACAATGCAATAGGCAAATAATTTCATGGGAATAGGGGTACTATGTGATGTATTTGATCAAAGCTATCATTCAGGCAAAAATTTTTTATAATTGGACAACAGTAATAATAACATTGTTTGTTTAGGTGTTCGATGTCCCATCACCATTATCAAAGGACACCATTGCCGATACAACACACCAATGGGCAAGTTGTCTCCTCCAACATGGAGATTAGGTTTTGATTAGGTATTGTTTAAATTATGTTTAGTTTTAAAAGTTTAAGTTAGACTTTATTTAGACTACAAATTTTAAGTTAGACATCTACTTGTTTATTTTGATTTGGAACACTTTATTATGTACTTGAATTGAACAATATGAAATATGTAATTTGTTCTGCGAAATTTGTTGTATTTCAAGTTTTGGTTTTGTCAGAAAAGAAAAAATAACAGCAAATTTAAGTTTGTTATTAAACTCGCTCCCATTTTTAATTAAGGTCTATGCACAATAACAAAAGTACATTTTAAGTTTGTTGATCAATAATCTTAAACTGTAAGTTTGTTAACGAACAACAGTCTTAAAACTTAAGTCTGCTATTGATTAATTGACAAAATTTAAATTTAAGTATGCAAAATCCAAATCTATTGTAAAACAGACTTAAAAAGTACAAACTTTGAGACTTAAAAAGCCTATTTTGTAGTAGTGGTGGTTTATGAGTGGATGACTTAAAAAACCTAAACTCTATCATTAGTGATGAGATCGAAGAATTCAAATTTGGGGGAAGCGAAAAAGGATGAGAAGGGTGGCATTGGTGAGGGATTTAGGGATGAAGTCGAAGAAGGAGCGATCATTGTGATCATCACTAGAGAAGAATCTATCGTCTAAGGTTTCTGTGCGGGTGAGGTGATGACAGGGGAGATGATGTCGGTGGACACGGTGGTAGGGAGATCATGGCCATAGTCGTGATGGAAGGTGTTGCTGGTCAGTTTAAGGCGAGAGAGGATAATGAGAAGGGGAGATTCATGGTTGATGAAGGAAGTGACATGGAAGGATCGCCTCAACGAGGATTATGAACGACATACACTACAAAAAATCTTGAAAATTATGGCAGTCTAAATATGGCAGTTTAAATATGGCAGTTATTTAAAACAACCATTTTTTACAACTTAATATGACATTTTTTGAACTACCATATTTTACCTGTGATATACGACAATTTTAATCGCCATTTATTAATAGTGGAAAACTGCCATATTTTATATGTAAAATATGTCAATTTTAACTGCCATATTTTAATAAATCCCATCATAAACATTTTTCTGTTCGAATTAATTAGATTAGTGAATGTTGACTGTATTGAAGCCTTTGAGCAAATCAGTTTGCACATTGACTGTATTGAAGCCTACAAGCACAGTGCACATAGGTCAATCTGAAGCCTTCAAAACCATTTCCCACGTAGATTTGAAAGCCCATCGTCGCCTTTCGCTCTTCAATTTCTGGAGCTCACTGTTCGGTTCATTTTGCAGAATATTGTTCGTTTATGGAGCTCACTGTTTCGTTCGTGGTCGCGGCGCCATAACCCTTTTCATTCTTCAATTTCTGAAGTTTGCTCGTTCTATTCGTTTGCGAAGCTCGTTGTCAACGCCGTTCTACTTGATGGTTTTAGGTTTTGGTAAGTTTAGCAAACTAAATTGTGATTTAGGGTTCTGAGTTTTGAATTTCCTGTTGTTCACTTTACTAATTTCTCGTTGTTCTAGTGCTGGGTTAATTTGCTCATTGAGATTTCAGGTTCGATGTTAGTTTTAGTCTCATTATTATTCTGGATTAGAACCATTGTTTTATTTCTTAAGCATATTTTTGTACGAGAGAGACCTCTTAAGCATGTGCTTGGTGTTATTGATTTAATGCAGGTGGGAAGCTTGTCTATAAGTGCACCAAGAAGAGGGCTAGCAGACTCAAGTGCCCCGTCAATGGCAAGAGGATTCAGGGGGTGTGCTTTCTGTTACCCTTTCAATTCCTTCTTTTTCATTGTGTTGTGTAGTTTTAGTGTTTTCTTATTGACTTATTTTGTTCATCATCTGCACCTGTGCTTGCAACTGCTTCAAATTTTCTATCACCTCATCCAACATTGAAGCTTTATCAGTCTGCATAAGTTAAACAAAATCCAAGTCTATATATATTTATGTAAACCATAATACATAATACGAAATTCCATAGCAAGCCACGCAAAAGCAATTAACTATATGATGAATCTATTACTCAACTAGCTAATATTGCTTAATTTTGTTAATTAATTAATCCATAAATATGATGTACTCAACATTGCATGTTTCTTTGCTTTCCCTTGTCTATATATGATATGGTTAAGTGTGGGTTCTTTTTCTTTGTCTTTGTCTCTCATCTTTGCCTTTGATTTGCATGTTTTTGGTGGAAAATGTTTGTTGTTTTAGTGTTTATTGTATAATTGACATGAGGGCCTACCACTAGAAAGGGTTTCCTGTGGGAGCAGTTGGGTGCCTCTTCACCAAACAGCCTCCTGTTTGAGCATGAAAACAAGTAATTCCACTTCTTGTGGACTATATAACTGCACATACCAGAGTCTTTTTTTCTTTATCAAAAACAATAGTGATCATGTAAAATTTTTTAATGTATCAGGTGTAGCTATATGTAGTGTAAAACTAACTAAGAATCAGAGAACATGGAAAGCAAAAACATTAGAGAGATCCAGTGTGAAATGGTATTTCTAGTGGCTATTGAATCCTCAGGGGACTGCTACTTGAACTCTATGAAAGTGAAAATGGCAAAGAAATATGTTATATCAGTATATAGTATATAGCAACTGTTTCTCTCATAGATTTGGGACGAGTAGATACTAAATAATTGGCTCAGATACCACCTATACAATATCACGATTTCGATGAAAAAAAATGTTGAAACAAACAATATCATGATTAGCTCAGCAAAACCCCACCCCACTAGTTGCCACTATGTTATGTTTCTTGTGTTTTTGATTAAATTGAATAACCTTTTAACTCTGAATTCTAACTTTTGCCTGATAATTACAGATTCCACATTTGAGGCTTGCGGAATACAAGAGGTCAAGGCTACCTAGAAACCGTAGAACTATAAATCGTGCATAGGAAGGAGTTTTTGTTGGAAGTGCTGTCAGGGAGAGGTTTGTCTTCACTTTCAACAGCTAGTTATATTTATAATAACTTTTTTCATTTATTACCTAGGAAGTATTTCAAGTTATTATTATTGCAATAATTTAGAATGTCATGTCACCTTGAAAAAAAATATATAAAATGTGTTCCAATGCTCTTTATAAAATGTGTTCCAATGCTCTTTTCTGGTTTTATGATTGTCATGTCACCTTTTAGAATGAATGCTGATTTTTTGGCTGCTCTTATTTGCCTTATTTTAAAGTAGTAACTATCTTCTATAATTTCACAGGATTTACAAAAATTAACTTGTGGACTCAGTCTTCCAAGCTATCATTTATTCATTATAACTTGGTTGATTTCGGGATCCTTATTTTCTCTTTTTTAGTTACTACACCTTCAAACTCAATTTCTATTTGGTTGAAGTTGTTATGATCAGAGATTCTGAACAATACCTCTTTGAATAAATTAGTAATGATACAGGAAATCTCCTTCGTCTATATAATTTATACTATTATCATGTTTGTTTCCTAAAAAATAGTTACACTATGATACCATTTCAGTAATAATCTTAATGTAAGAGGTTATGATAAGCTTTATAGGATAAAGTGACACTCTCATGGCTTAAATATCCATTTATACTTATCTCTAATCCTTACTAAAAAGATATTACTATCTTAAATGATTCAAGGATCCAAAGCTTGCTTTCTTATACGCAAGATTCTCATAAGAGATAAATGTAGAGTATATTTGTATTTATGTCGGAAAGAGATAGTATAAATAATATATTTCAAGACTTATAGAGAAGATAAAACTTAAAAGAAAGACATGAAAATATGTGATAAGCATATTTTTATTCATCAACTAATATCTTTTTACAAAAGAAGGGGAGTCTCCCTTTTAAAAAAAAGACCATACAAATGGATTTACATTTTAAATTCAATTATGGACTTCAAACTTTCATAATTTAGATCTCGAAACATTTAAAAAGATAAGACCATATACAAAATAAGTATAACAAAACTAAAAAGATAGAAAAATAATAGTTGAAGAAAGTTTTTTTTAACAAACAAATCAGAGGTAAAAAAAGTATCACTTTATTAGTTTATTTTGATTAAAAAATAGAAATTTAATCTATTTTAATTCTATTTATGAAAATTATGTCAAATTTATAAAAAAAATTGTCAAAACATAATTTTTCAAAAAGATAACATAATCTTAGAAAGTTGTCTACTTGGTAGTAAACATACTATCCCATGAGTAGACAATGATTGATAGAATGATGTTACTAGAAACTTTTCTTTTTTATTATTGCGATAATTTTTTAGTTATTATTAATATGTATAATTTATTTCTCTTTTATAGGCTTAATCTCATAATATTAAACCATTTATTGGATCAAAGATAGTTATCCAAGTAATTTCTCATTCTCTATCTTACTCTATTAGTTAAATATTCTTATGTTCTTCGTGTTTTGGATTAAAATATTTTTTTTCAAAATAATTGGTAATATAATTAGATAGTCAGCACACTCAAAATCTCTCTCTCTCTCTCTATTATTGGCCTTCAACCAGTATTTGTTATATAATTAAATTTTGTTTTTGTATTTTTTTGTGTAGTCATGCCAATAGATAAATCGTGGATTTCTACACCACGAAACACCATTGAATACGCAAAAGTGATGAGGCCATCGACGCCGTTGATCGGCGGGAAATGGACTTCGTTCGATAGAGTCGGCCTCCGGCAGTCGTTCGTTCGGTGGAAACGACTAGAAAATGCAACAGGAGATCGGATATGGAAGTTAACGCACAATTCTCTCAAGCTTCTCACTGGATTGGTAAACCCGATGAGGTGAAACCTAATCTAGGGTTTAGGGTTTGAGCAGAGACGAAAGGGGAGTGTTCTGAACCTAAGTTTTTCATTGATCTCAGCTAAAGATTACAAACAATGGTTTGCCTTTTTATAGATGTTAAAGGCAACCGAACTGAAGCACATGGAAAGCGTGAATACACAAAAGCCCTATAAACTAAGGATTGGACAAGCTAAACAGAATCCCTAATGGAGGACAAATGTGAAGATGAACCCTAACACTAAGGATGGGACGAGAAAGAAAGTTGCTCGGCCAAGAGAAACAAATATGGGTTTATTTGCGAAATGAGTGTTAGGTGTGGTCCAATGCCTCGTAAGTGCAGGAGAGTGTGAACATTGTTGCAGATTGGGCTTGAGGCAAATTATGAGCGAACCCTAACGATGCACTAGAAGAAGAGCACGCGTGTTGGTGACAAAGGGTTGTTGTGCATGAGAACCCTAACACAGTGTGCAGAACGCAAGAAACGAGTGTGGCTACGCGTAGAGAGACTTCGCGTCTTGGGGATGATAGCCCTGGCTACAATTGGGCTGAAACGGGCCCAACCAGTTGAAATAGGGGTGCTTCCAACGTGGTGAGGTGTGTGGAAATAAACTTGGTTTCTGATTGAAACATGTTAGCTGCCACTTGTAGATTCAAGGCGCGCACGTGAAGGAATTGGTGATGTAGATGCGGAAAGGATATGGGCTGCAACATAAAATTGGGCTGGAAGGCACTGAATAAATTGAGCGGAAGCCCAATTACGTGAAGGAAGAAAATCGGCATTGGTGGGATGAATTGGGCCGTAGGCCCAATGCCAAATACTTCAATAATTGGCACCTTTGGAAAGATGGACTGCATTTAGCAAACAAACCCGATTAGAACAAGTTTTATTTAATTAAAAAAGTAAAAGAAAATTGCAGAAAATTAAAATTTAAAAAGATTGGGCCTAGGCGTTGGCCCAATGCTATAAGCCTTATTGGGATCACATCAAAAGGGATTGAACATCTTTTTGGATTTTGCTTTTGAACATGGTAATGGTCTTGTCATCAAGTGTCCATGTTCAAAGTGTGGTTTTTAAAAATGGCAAACTAGGCATGTTGTTGAAGAATACTTAACATGTAGAGCTTTTCCTGAAAACTACAAAAAATGGCATTTTCATGGTGAAGGATCAAGTGTAAGCGAACCTTTGGCTGCTACAAGTGCAGATGTGGTTGAAGATATTTTAGAATCTCGAAATCAATGGAAGATATGTTGAATGATGCCTTTAGGTTTGTGGGACATGATGTTAATGATTTTGACGAGGCTATTGAAGATGATGATGTGCAAAATAATATGGTGCGTGATGAAGGAAATACAAACTTTGATGCTCTTTTGAAGGACAATAACCAACCATTATATGAA
>Ga0099822_1012317_pt1 | contig 10248 bp, 8 predicted proteins | sample CowpeawhiteBW_FD_76839 | JGI IMG/M metagenome (GOLD analysis project Ga0099822, IMG submission 76839) | Root nodule microbial communities of legume samples collected from California USA - Cow pea white BW | ecosystem: Host-associated > Plants > Roots > Nodule | place: USA: California | collected... | reverse complement strand
CATATGAGTTCAAGGGTTTTTAAATCTAATTGAGACTTTACTTTGATTTTATTTAGAAACTTTCATGTGATTAAACGAGTTTTTACCAATAATTGAGACTTTACTTTGGTTAAAGGTATTTACCCTAACGAAAATTAATTGAGACTTTACTTTGATTAATTAAGCTTTTTATTTGGTGAGGAGATAAAAGAATAGACATGATTAGACATAGTAAATTTGATTGAGACTGTACTTTGGTTGAATTTACTGTGGATAATCTAAAAGTTCTCACTTTTAATTAAGACTGTACTTTGGTTAAAAGTGAGAACGTCAATAAATTAATTGAGACTTTACATTGATTAATTTGTAAAACTATAACAATAATTAATTGAGCAATAATCTTTAGATAACCAATGATGAATCTATTTTGAAAAAATAATGGAATCAATCTATTTTCTTTACTATTGTTTTTATTTCTTGTTATCTTTTAAATTTTATTTCTATCTTTGTTTATCTTAATCCCCTATATTCTTTTATTTTATTTGACTAACTCATTTGTATAGTTTTATAAGAACTAATTTGTTAAAAATCAATTATGTGTTCGTTGGGAGACGACTTAGGGTTATTTTACCCTTTCTATTTTCCTGACTACTATCTTAGCAATACTGAAGTTGCTATAATTTAGTAGTATTAATTTGATCGCGTGAACGACAGCGTTATCACTTAGCGATAAGTCTAAACTTGAATAATAAAAATCCTAATGTTTTAGCAAGTTTTATTATAAGTTCGCATTAATGATCAAAATTCTAATGTTATGAATGACCTATGATGTACTTTATGTCTAGATGCACAATCAATTAATTGTCTACTCTAGTCTAGATTCTAAAATCGTGTCCAATAATTAGAGACCCATAAATATGCAATCAATAATTATCATGCAGTTAAAACAAGAATAAAACGTAAGAGTGATGGAAAAAAATTATATTGAATAGTGAAATACACAATACATTACACCCAACCCTCATGAATAAGAAAGTTAGTTACTTCTTAACATTCTGAGTACTAGAATAATGATGAAGATGAATGCCTCCAGCTTTGAGAATACGCTTCTACCTTCTTTCCCCGTGAACCCAAAGGCATTTTTCCCCCTAAAAGGGTTATTTTTTCCCAAAAGGGGTTTCTTTTTTGCTTGAAGGATTGTTGTTTGACCTCTGTCAAACCCTTTATTTATAGATTTTTCAAATTGTAATGGACCTGCAACTTTTTTACTTGATTTTGCAATTGAATATCCTGAATTTATATCTTTTTAATCTTCAGAGATTTCATATCTTTGATATATTCTTCAAATATTATGATTTGTAGTTGAAGTAACCAATCCTTAATTTTACAATTGAATATCTTGAATATATATCTTTTAATCTTCAAAGATTTCATATCTTTGATATATTCTTCAAATATAAGAATTTTTAATTGAAGTAACCAATTCGGTGGATAACTAATTTTGTTGATATATTCTTTTAATAGTCAGTAATCTTTACCAATTCTGTTGATAATCTCCTTAAATCTCTAAGATTTCCACTTATTTACAAAATATAAACCAAATATTTATGTTTTCCAAATTTATTAAATAAAAATTGAAATATCTAAAAAGATAATAATAAATTAACAATAAAAAAATAAAAAATAAATAAAAAATAAAACATGATAATGCTAATCATTTTACATAATTTGTTATGAACAAAAACCTTCTATCTTATAAAGAAAATATGATCATGTTTTACACTTTGATATTTGACAACACTTAATCAAAACATGGGTTGTTGGATTTTCCTTTAACGTTTCAAAATAATTGTAACTCATTTATAGATTTAATTATAAATAGAGCAACTACAACAACATTAGTCAATTGGACTTTCTCAAAATGCTACGCAGATTACCTTTCCAAGAATCTAAGTTTGAGACTAATATTATTAGCCAAAGATAATGAGTTAGATGGGCAGTAGAAAAAAAAATTGGAGCCCCAATATACATGTAAAAGAAATAGACTCTTTTCCAAAACCGACTGAAGGATTTGGGAAACTTAAAGTAAATTTAAGAATGAGGTCTTTTTAGGCTTTTTTTTTCCTTAGAGACCTAAAAATAATTAGTACTTAAACAAATTTGAAGCATTTTTTTCTTAGAAATCTAACGAAATTAGTACTAAAAAAATTTTGACATATTTTTTTCTTGAAGACCTAAAATAAGGACCATAAGCCACTGTTTTCTTTGAAATTCAAGTGAAAAAATGAAGTTTTCTATTAAAAGTCATATGCCATGTTCAGGCCATACATGGCTTTTAGAATATCATGGCTTTTAGAATATTAAGCCATTGTCGAAGCAATCTCATAAGTATGAAGAAATTGCAAATATACATACTTTTTGAACTCGTCACAAAAATCATCTTTGCCTCTTTGCCTAGAGACTCTTTGCCTCTATCCAAGACTTCCTCATCTAAAAACAAGAAAGTGGAGAAAGAAGATCTTTAATAAACCTATCCATAGCATTTGATGAATGTTTGGCAAGTGAACCAATCGTTAACGTAGTAATAAAATATCGTCCTCTAGGATTGACTCGTTGAATACTAGATTCCTAATTTACATAATTTTGAGTAAATGAGATTCAATAGAATTTAAAGCATAAAATTATAACAAAAGCTTCAACCTAGAGTCTTACATCAAATGTAAAGAGTAGAACCTATAATCCAGAGTCTTACATCAATCTTCCAACAAAAGGGGAAATTAGTTACGCATAATGAAAAAGAAAACAAAAAATGTTGGAAAAAGAGAAGGATGAAATTGAGGAAGAGCCTTTTTTCCTGAACGATCCCCCCTTTTTATCTTTTCCATGTTCTCTCCCTTGTCTGAGGTGGTTTTCTCTCTCCTCTAACCGTTTCCTCCTCTTTCTCTTTCTTTTATTTTCTTTTTCCTTTAAATCCTTGGCAGTCTACGTCATATTTAAATATCTCGCTGAAAGACCCACTAGGCACATGTGGAACACATTGTTTTGTATCTTGCAATTTGAACCAAAATCTACAAGTCGTGGAAAAATACACCAGGCACATGTGGAACATGCTGTTTTGAATCTTGCATTTTTGAAGCCAAATCCACAAGTCGTGGAAAAATTCACCAGGCACTTGCGGAACATGTTATTTTGTATCTAACTAACTCCCTCTAGACTTGTTTACACAAACAATGCACAAACCCAAATGTATGATCCGAAACAAGATAATGCATGATGAAATTAGTCAAATAATGCACAAATGAATAAAAATGGCCTAAACTAATGTATGAACACACACACACACACACACACATATATATATATATATACATATATATATATATATATATATATATATATATATATATATATTATGTGCTCATCAAATTCTCCCAAGCTTAGACATTTGGTTGTCCTCAAGCAAAGAAAATGTAATGAAACAAAATAATAAATGCAAACAGAATTATGTGTTAGTATCTAATCTCAAATCTAAATTCACCCAATAATATTCTAGATGCGCACATTGCACATTCGTTGGGTCCCTAAGGGAAATTTATTCAATGAGTAAAGGCACAAGACATTAAGGAGGAAAATCTTTGATTTTTGTTCTCATTCATAAAATGATTTCTTCTGAGGTTTCTAGCCCAGAAAACACTTACCTACTAACTAAGCATGGATCCTCCACTCAAATGCTTTGCACTTACCACAGTCTCAAAGGAGTGCCCCTTTTACTACTAACACACAATCTCAAAGGGATGTCCATTTCACTTATTCTTATTAATAATTATATTCTCCCTCTCTTTTTTTGTGAAATTGACAGGCATTTCTCCAATAACCAAATGCAGTGATTGTCATCTTAGAAACCTAAAAAGTAATTTAAGTCTATCACTCAAAAATTATCTTCCTTACATGCCAATTGTCAAGAATTCTTGTGTAGTATGTAATTTTCCCAACAATTATCCAATGTACTTCACAAAATATAAATGAATAAACATAAACTTGAGTCAAGATGATGTGTACGTTATACAAATGCAACAACTAACATGCAATTGACCCTACCAAGCTTAGATGTTTAAGTTGTCCCCAACATAAACACAATAACTAAAAATAGAAGGGACAGAACTCACAAAATTACTGGTGGTGGCGATGGAGCAAAGCCATAGTGTCTTGGAGTAATTGTTCCACACGTTGCTGGAGGAGGAGTTGAGTATCGCGGACCTGCTCGAACTCATTGTAATGGCGTTGTTGGTGCAAGCGGAGCTCAGCAAGGGATTGATACTAGCAAATGCTTCAGAATCAGAATCTGTAGGACTTGATAGCACTCTAGAGGGTGGACAAAGTGTAGGAGGAGAGGAATTGTAGGCATCAGATGCCGAAACGTCCACATGTCTTTACCATGCACAATAGTAAACTCAGGATTAGGAAGAGGTTGAGGTGTCATGCCTTCTATAGAATTCAATACCAAACAATATTGACCATCTCATTTAACCAACATGTCATTCTTTACAAGCATATCAAGATCAATACAAGATGTCCCAGATATTGGCTTGTCATCCTCCAAGGGAATGTTGAAATGTAGAGCAATAGTCGTGATTAGTCCACCAATTGCTATGTTCCTGAGGATGCTTTCCCAGCCTTAGTGAGTTAACGAGCCAACCAAGCACCTGAGTCTAATTGAACATCATTAACCATACCCCACATAAATAATAACTCAGATTTCCTAACAGTAACAGTGTTATCACCCCAAGCAAACAATGTATGAGCTAATAAGCGATGAGTATAACGAAAACAAGGGTGATGGATGTGGGATTCTTAGGAATCAAATGAAATAAACTAACTAGAGGTAGATAAACAACACCAAAATGAATGTTCATCAAAAGCACGAGGGTACCTCCTCTCACTACCGCTAGGAAACCCAAAAATGGCATTCTTCTCAGCTAACTCAAGGGTAAAATTAGTGTTGTGCAATCCAAACTTACTCAACCCCTCTATGCAATTATTTCCCTACAAAATATCTACACTAACAAAACTAAGATATTCAAGAGTGATTCTCTCATAAGCAGGGTGTTTCAAGTTGTCAAAAGTGGTCCAACCAATTTTTCTCAGCATCCCAATCACTTCTTCTAACATCCCTTAGGCATTCAAAGCATTTTCATCAATATATCGAGTAGGGAGAATAACCCTCTTAATCAAAGAAGCGTACCTTTGTGTTTGTTCTTTGTAACATCCTGTCAAGATATTACTAATTTTTAATAAAATAAATAAGAAAAATAATAAATACGCTACATTTAATAATACCTCATTTTCCAAAAAGCGCGGGAAATTTAAAACTTTTATTAATTCCAATAACAAAACCAAAATCCATAATTATAAAAATGGAATAGTCTAAAAACATCTGATAAGAGTTTACAACTTATTCCACAATCATAAAACATAAAAAAAATATAAAACTCCCAACCTTTTCCCCGCTCCGTGGTTAAGTCTCACCAGGACCACCTGCAACAACATCATCTGCTTACGTGTACCGCGTACACGATCATCGCCAAACACAAGCAGATAGGGTGAGCTTAACAGAATAAACATATGAATATTTATACATATATATAAAACACACTTATTTTCATATATATATATATATATATATATATATATATATATCATACAATCACCCAAAGAGATTTCCTCATTTGATCCCATATCACATGGCCACAACCATGTTATTCGTGTTCTACATCTTCTAGTGATTACCTCAAGATAACTTGCTGCCACACCTATCGGCCACAACCGATAGAGCACGTGCGGGAAGCCATTGCTACGGATCACACACCGCAATGCCAAGTGCAGTTCCCAAATATGAACATAGTTCGCAACGTTCCAAGACTACCAAATTCGTCAGTCAACTACTGAGGAGGGAAATTTAACTGGACCCATTCGTACTGGCCACAACCAACACACTCACACCGGCAACACTCGCCAACTCGAGCTCAACTCAAGGGTTTCTCGTGTTCATCCATCATCCCGAGACACAACTCAAGAGATGCTATTCCGAGCCACAACTCAAGGAACACCACTTGCTTAATCCCCTATCCCAAGCCACAACTCAAGGGATACGTTCCGAGCTTAACTCAAGGACACTAGCAATCCCACCTTTGAAGCATCACCAAAAGCCTTGTAGATCACGCCTACAAAACTAGCAACCCAAAGTTGTAACAACAAAATCGTTTGGCAGGGGACACGTACCGCTAGGCGCTGCCGCTTCCAAACTGTCTGGCGGGGGACGCATACCGCCAGGCACCAAGCGCCTCAAAACCATCAATCACAGAAGCCACCGCTTGGCGGGACAGCCCACACTGTCAGACGGACATACTCTAGTAATCTAAGTCCACTCATCCTAGCGATATCGCCTGGCAGATTGACCCTCGTCGTCAGGCACCACACCTTTGTTGCTCCCTGGATCCGTAGCTATGGCCTGGCATATCTCGCTCTGTCGCCAGACGCTACACTAGTACAATGATGGTTACTGGTTTTGATCTTCCACCTCCATCCTTATAGCTTACGTACATATCAAATCCAACTCACCATCATATACTCCTATTCAATTAACTTTGTGTATTCATTATGGTATCCAATTAAGACCTATCAAGGTCCTATATTTTGCTCCCACCAGTTTATGTATCACACCAGTATTTCAACTCCTATTATTTCTTATTAACCTCACATACTCAACTCAACATAACCTATCCACAATTTAGGTAGTTTCAATTTACACGCTCATAATCTAGTGACCCCAGGTTCCATCATATTGAACCAATTCTCACAGAAAACTCCCCAGACCCTCAATTCTCTCTCGGCCAAGAATAATTACAGCCTCTGCACTGGCTCCTGGTGGCAAGCCACATGCCGCCAGGCGATGCATACCATCTGGGCATTTCCAGACTTTTCTCCCAGCACCCATAACCCCAACCTTTCACCATTCTTCCTTCTTTGCAAATTTCCATCAATCTCCATCCAAATTCATTCACATTCAAAATAATCCATAACCTAATCACATTGATCAATAATTTCCAATGCCAATTCATAGTATTCATTTTCGAATCATAAATAAAGACACCAACATTCAACCCTAAAAGGTGTTCATAGCAATTTATCAAATTGAACCTTCAACCATATATAATTCTACAATATAACACATAACATCATCAATAATCAAGTAGGACTTCATTTTTCCCCGAACAGAATCACCCCAAAACACACAGAACATAAAAAACGAGTCAATTCGACTCGCGTCGCCTGGTAGGTGTTCATCACCACCAAGCAGTTCATCACAAAACCCAGAAAATGGGTTGCAGGTTTGTGGCGCCTGGCGGTACAGGGATTCACCGCCAGGCGGTTCCTCAGGGAACCTAGAAACACACTAAAATGGCATGTGCCGCCTGGCGGACTATTCATAACCACCAGGCGATTTCTAGAAATTTTCCAGAAACACAAAATTCGACATACATCATGGAGAAATCATGCATATTCAAGTCACACATCATATATTTAATCAAAATCATAACACTAACGTGGTAAAACCCCTAACCTGGATTCCTTAGCTTAACTTTGGCACTTGAAAATTCTCCCTTGATTCCAATGACCTTCCTTGACTCTTCTCAATTTAGTCCAACGATTCACTCAAACCTTACAACTCTCAAATTTCGTTCTCTCCTCTGCTAGCACAATGGCAAACCACCAAAACCCTCTCTCTTACCACTAATTGGCCTTTTAATTGGGTCTTAATGTGGTTTAATTGCATAAAAACAAAAGTGATTTAAAACTAGTGTTTATTGCCATTCATGAGTGCATTATGGATTGTTCTTCAGCCACTTCTAGGTTGCCCATTCATCTAGGGTTTCCTTCAACTATTCACGTTCAAGCCAAAACTAATTTTAGCAAAAATAAAGTTTAATTTAGGTTCTCTAAGGCTTGAACCCACAGCCACACCAATGCCAATTCAATGTACAACCATTACACCAATTCATGTTTCTTGATGATTAATATAGTTTTATAGTTATCTCATCATTCAACATGATCAATCATAACCTTAAAAATAATAACAATTAAATAACACATAATTGGCATACAAAGGACTCGAACCTAAGTCCTTTCACACAATTAAAGCACTCTCAACCATTTAAGCTAGTACTTTTCCACATCATACAAGTTGGGATTTAATGACATAAAGGCTCCCACTTCCCGCATATATAAATTAATTATTTATTTAATTAATTAAATTTCGCGGGTCTTACATTCTTCATTTTGGAAGACAATACCATGGTTATTGTCCTCAAAGGAAGAAGAAGATCGCATCCATTTTCTGGTGTCGGTGGATGTAAGACCCGCAGAATTTAATTAATTAAATAAATAATTAATTAATAAAAGCGGGAGGCTAGTGCATTTATGACATTAAATTATGTTATGTATGACGTGGAAAAGTACTAGCTCAAGTGGTTGAGAGTACTTTGGTTTGTGTGAGAGGACTTGGGTTCGAGTCCTATGTATGCCAATTATGTGTATTTTGTTATTAATGTTTTAATAATATGTTGGGCCACACTCAGTATGAGATAATGCTTGAATTCCCTAATTTCAGAAGTTAAGCAAGGGGAGTTGAACCCGAATCTTAATTTTACTGCACTGTTTTGTTTGATTGTGATGAATTGTGGCCCTAAAAGTTGTGGTTTTCGGGGGGACTATTGCATGATTCGGGGTTGTGGTTTTGGGGGGACTATTGCATTGGGATTGGACCTAATAGTTGCCTATAATGGGATGGTATGTGGTATAATCTGGGATATTGCAAAGTTGGGTGATTGCAGACTATTTTAGTGTCCAAATATTGCTTATGTGCTTATCTAAATTGTGCTTAAAGAATTGGTGTGGTTGAGATGTATTTTGGGTCACTGGTGCAGTGGGTGTGTGCATGAATTAGTGTCAAAACCTGCAATTCTCGCTCAGGCGAGTCAGGCTCGCCTAGGCGAGATGTGTAGGGACGCGTATTCTCTGTCTGCTCGTGGCCATCGCTCAGGTGGAGAGTTTTAGAGTTTGGGCGAGGGCTCTGTCTGCATTTGTGTGGTTTGCTTGAACAACTCGTGCAGGCGAGGTTGGTGGTTGTCTTGAGCGGGAGTACGTCTCGCCTAGGCGAGACCCTCTCGCCTAAGCGAGATCACGAGGGAAGGTCTGGGGTGTTGAGGGACTCGTGGCCTTGACAAGGCACTTTTATTTTGGGCGAACGAGAGCCTCGTCCAAGCGAGCATGAGCTCGCTTAAGCGAGAAAACATAGGCTATAGTGGTTCTAGAGGCTTGCACAAGTTGGGGGTCTAGCTATGAGAGGTGGGCTGTAATGGTTAAACAAAGGTTCTAATTTAAGCAAGCAAGGGCGAAGGGGTACGTTTAAGGAAGATGTACCTATTGTGCCTATAAGTCGAGATGAAACTTGTGAGAGGTGTTCTACATGGCTTTAATAAATATCTTCTTGGTGGACTTGCTGGTGTTCCATGGGTTGTGGCCCGGAACGTATCCTTGAGTTATGGCTCGGGATAGGGGTTAAGCACGTGGCATTCTAAGCCCGGAATGACTTTCCTCGAGTTGTGGCTCGAGATAGCGGATGAACACGAAGAACTTTGAGTTGTGGCTCGGGTTGGTGAGTGTGCCGATGTGAGTGTGCTGGTTGTGGCCAGTACGGATGGGTCCAATGGATTGCCCTCCTCAGTGGTTGCTGACGAGTTTGGTAGTCCTTGGACGTTACAGACTATGTTCGTATTTGGGAACTCCACCTAGCGTTACGGTGTGTGATCCGTAGCATGATTCCCGCACGTGCTCTATCGATTGTGGCCGATAGGTGTGGCAGCAAGGCAGGTTGAGATACTTACTAGAAGATATAGACCCCTGTTAACATGGTTGTAGCCATGTGAAAGAAATGGAATGAGGTTCCCTGATGTACTTAATATACATGGCGGTGGCCATGTGGAGGGAAGGTAACGTGACTTCCATTAGGTGCATCGGTGTACATGGTGGTGGCCATGTGATGGAAATAGAACGAGACTCTATGGGAAAATAAAGGATACTTGATATGGTGGTGGTCATGCCGTATAAAGAGAGAATTGGTGTTGTTGTTATATTATTTGTACTGGTTAAACATGTATGTGTATATTGATATATATATATATATATATATATATATATATATATATATAT
>Ga0099822_1012314_pt1 | contig 10249 bp, 3 predicted proteins | sample CowpeawhiteBW_FD_76839 | JGI IMG/M metagenome (GOLD analysis project Ga0099822, IMG submission 76839) | Root nodule microbial communities of legume samples collected from California USA - Cow pea white BW | ecosystem: Host-associated > Plants > Roots > Nodule | place: USA: California | collected... | reverse complement strand
TGTATAAAAAAAATCTTATAAACAGATATATAACCTTAATCCCTTTAATCTATATATAAAAGATGTATATCAAATTTATTTTTATTTTATTTTTTAAACAAAAAAAATATAATATATATATATATATATATATATATATATATATATATATATATATATATACACAGGTAAGCCATCCCTAATTTCCCCCCCCACAGGTATGCCTGAATACACAAAAGGCTCTCTGATTGATTTTATCTGTTCATTATTGTGAGACTTAAAACAACTTAAGTATGATCCTTCATCCTCTCCTCTAAGACAGTCAGAAAATAAAATAAAATAGCAGAGACATGATTGTTGAAGCTGTAGGGTGCCGATGTAATTAGAATTTCAAAACTCTAATGCTTTCTGGAATGAAATTTTTGTAAACAAAATTAAATAAGGGCAAGCACATGTAAGACTAAGAAAAGACAACTGAAAAGGTTAACTAAATTTGGAAACTAGATGACAAAAACTATACATTATTATTCTCAATGATCTGATATAAAAACTGAGTTTTGGTTCAACAGAAGATGATATGGTAGCTTAAACATAATCCGTTTTCACTCTGTTTCTCGGAGAGATTAGTTTGTAACCACATACACAGTCCATGTTAAAAATAGAATAAAATAAATAAAGAAATCTATTCCGACCTGAAAGAAAGTAGATAGTGTTTTAACACACAAGCATTTACTACTGGTCCCAATGATTATTTCTTTTTCACTCTACTCAAATGGAAACTAATTATAATACAAATACCACCATAGAAAATACAAAATCATTTCAAACTGTTGAATAAAGGCCATGTCAACTTTGGTCATGCCTATGGTATTTATAGCTCATACCTCGTGTGGTTATGTTCGTCCTCGATTCTGTCCAAATCATACATATATATAAGTTTCAGCTAATTGTTCTTTCATAAAATGAAAATGGAATGGGCCTGTACGATCTCCCCACTTTTCCTATTTGGTGAGAAAACAATAAATGAAATACATCATTGGACGAAACAAATAATTGGTCTTCCTAGACCATAAATGATGGACAGATTCTGGTGCCCTAAACATCTTACTAATGCATTTGTAAGCAAGGAGAGGTGCCTAAGTATGACACAGCCTATATCTGAGCAACAAGGAGTTCGTTCCACGTATCTGGAATACCAGGTAGGCACCAATGCAAGCAGTCGCTTGAATTAAGAGTTCCTCTAAAATTGTAGCGCGACATGTGAGCCTCATCCCTCAATTGCGAAAGGGCAGTTATGTCCAGTATTTTAATCTTTGTACCCTTTAGAGCACCCTCGATAGTTGTATCAATAGACCCTTCTTGCATGACCTCACTTCCATTGGTTAAAGGGATAGTGTTGTCACAGCTTCCACCAGTGTTCCAATCCCCATTGAAGAAATGCCTAGGAGATATAGTCCTGAAGAAAGCTTTGAGCCGAGGATGCGAAACAAGTTGCAAATCAAGCCATCTGGCTATACTGTAGATTGTTAAGTTTTTGGCATTTGCAATTACTTCAATCTGTTTGTCTTCATTTGGCTTTCCATTAACATACATTATCCACCTGTTCGCAGTAAGCTTCCCCCTGTTCCAGTGGTGTCCTGTGTTAAGAACCAAAACATCAAAGCGATGGAGGAACCGACTCATGAAAGCTGGGGGACGGTCTAAATGCATGGCAACGTTTGACAGTTTGTCTGAGATGTTAAGGGGCTGCAAATCACTTAAGCTAGCTGACCAATAATATAATATAGTGGTATTAGTCTTGGGAAATCTATAAGCCCAACCATCTGGACGAATAGCTCCACGTGCTTTTACCAAACCATACTCCCACCCCACATTTTGAACCTCTGGGCTCTCTTCCCCACCAGTGGCCATACACATTAGAGATTGAAATTGTTGCCGGCCCAACGAGTCTCCTATGAAAGCAATTGTTTTGTCCTGCATCCTACATTCCACATTAGTATCAAATACCACTTACTAAATACTATTTAGGGTCCGATTGAAAAAAAATAAACAACTCTATAAACACGTGCAGAAAATAAATAAGAAAAAAAAAATTAAATGAGTTTTTCCGTAAGTTTAAATTAGCTTATGCACAAGTTAAAAATTAGCTCATGCACAAGTTAAGAATTAGAATTTAGAAAACTAAGACAGTTTTTACATATCTATTTTAATTTATGGAGAAGCTCATTCATTTATTCTCCCTATAGGTGTTTCTGGAGAAGTTTATCTAAACAGATCCCTAAATTGAGATTCACACACTTCCGTTATATTTTTTAACCCAAAGAAAAACAGAAAAAGGTAAAAGACAAAATGAGTAGAATTTCTGATTTAACCAAACAGAGTACAGACCGAATAAAATGAAAATTAAAATGATGCAAGGTTATTTATGTTTGTCATAAAATCAGAAAGCTTTTAAGCATATTTACATATAAGCAATTGAATAAACGTAGCAGGCGGATAATTTTGAAAGATGTTATGAAGAACTATATCTAAGAAGAAGAAAGGATTATACCTACTTTCTCAAGAATGCAGACCGGTCAAACTCTTGCATTTCACAATTTTCTGGTTGCCAGCGATATCCCTCATATGAGAAATCTGGTCGTTCTGTTATTCTACATGACCACATTGAGGATAACCATTTCTTACAGTTGAACCCAGAATACAGCGGCCTCCTGCTATCGGCAACCCACTTACCCTTGGCATAATTATTACAAACTGCAAAAGGAGAAATTCAATCAATAATAAATCAAGCCAGAGAACTTTGTTGAAGATACAAGGCTTAAGAATTTTAAACCAGGAAAAGACATAGAATCTGTAAACTATTTGCTAATTTTCTGGGGCATTAGTTGGAGTAATTGTGGCAAATGTCACCAGTTAGAACGTCTAGATTGTACTGGTAAACATGAAACTACAAAGAAGATGCTAATCTCTGGACTCAGAAACTATTAGCCTCTTCTGATAAGATAATCGTGTAACAGCAAAGTAATAAACAAACTTAGAGTGCTTCTTTACAGGGAAAATGTTCTGACAACTCAAGTTTCAGATACTCTAAGATAAAATATCAATAATCAATTATGGGGAAAAAGTTTGAATAATGTGAGGCACCAGAAGGGTATAATCTATTCATAGTCCAAAGATAATAAAATCCTGCATAAATTTTGATCAAATATAAAAGTGTAGATAAATACTAATTAAACATAAAATCTCTAAAAATAGTGAAAGATCTTTAAAATAATAGGAAAACTAAATTCTATGATAATTTAATGTTCCCAGAAATACTATAGTCTTTCAATATATGCTTAATCCATTCTACATCAGGAGACTCTCAGTAAGAGTTTAGCCTTCGTCTTTTTAAGATAACAAAATACTTCCCAGAATATATGAAGTTATCAACAAAGTTTAAGATTTGAAAGTAGAACTCAACTTCTGGATAGTGGAAGGTGGAAGTAATACTTACTACATAACTTGAGAAAGAGAAAGAAGAAAAAAATTGTTCCAATCAAAAAACTTACGGTTCCCAAGGAAACAACCAACTTCACAGAGAATATCAAGTTCCGATATTAAAATACTTGAAATGAATCTGTGTTACATTGTTATCCAATTTGAATTCCGCATAAGCAACCAATTCAAAGAGAACAAAATGTTCTAAGAAATTAGAAGCTTTTAGAGGAAACTTTCTTAAGTCATTGTTATCTTCAACAGGTATCCTACTTAAGCAAGTACTAAAAATAGCTAGGAAAATGCTACTTATCCAGAAAGTTTGATAGCAGGGGAATAATAATCTAGTTGGATATTTCTTGACTCTACAGTAGATGAGGGATCCCATTAGTTTGTCTTATTAACAACAACCCTTAAGTAGCAAAGTCGTTCACTTTGTTTAGTGTGTACAGCGTAGACCAGTACTCAATAGCAAGAGAGCAGCCCAAGCAGATTCTCAAAAGCAGTGATTTGAAGGGTTCCCAGAAAACAAGTAATTGCAAAACAATGATGACAATAGGTACATATTCATAGAGTGGAAGAAAAAGTTAATTGTAATGAATTTAAGAATAGAACAAAAATAATCTACCTTTACTTCTAGAAGAAGCTGTGACATTTTGTTTGTATTGAGTTTTTGGAGATTCTGCAGGAATAGAATCTATAGTTGTCACACCCTTGGAATCAAGTTGAAGTTTTGTTCCATTTTCTGTGGTTGGGGTTATGGATTTTTCCCCACCCTTTTCCAGTGTTGGAGTTCCTGTACCTCTGGAAGGAGTGAAATTTTGATTGTATTGAGATTTTGGAGAGTCTGCAGGTATAGAATCCACAGTTGCCTCAACCTGAGTATCAAGTTGAATTTTTGTTCTATTTTCTGTGCTGGGAGTAGCGGATTTTTCCACATCCTTTTCCAGTGTTGCGGTTCCCACAGATTCAATAGGGGCTTCCGCTGCAGATGCATTCATAAAGAAAGTCCTCAGTGTACAGTTAATAACAGAAAATAGCACAATTAGGAAATAGTAATTACAAAACACAAACAGAAAATGGTAACAAATCCAACAAGAAGAAAGAATCAATTAATTATTAGTCAATAGAACAGTATGAACAGATCCAACAAAAGGCAAATACAATTGAAAATGTCAAACTTATTAGGGAAATTGACAGACACACATGCAGTTAACAGTGTTTATTTTTACCATGGAAATTGTTAGGGACCAATACAATGTGTCAGGAAGGACAGAGCAGAGATTGTATACTATAAGAAATAAAAATAGCAGTGTTGTTAGGCTGGAAGTTGGCCAGTTAGTCAATTAGGAGAGTAGGTTATTAGAAAGAATAAATAACAGAAAGTGTACATAGGAAAAGGGTATTGGGAAATCATGGGCTAAACTGGGCACATTGCTCCGTTGTAAGGGGAAATCCTTGGAAGAGAATAGTCCCTAGTTTGTAATAACAGTGACAAACTATTCCTTCATGCTTACTTTCCCTCTAAACCTGTTAACATTCTGTTTTGTGTTTCTATGTTTCTATCAGAAATTCTACAAGGCCAAAAGCAATAACTATTTTGAGCATGTTTGGATGAACTTCTCCATTAGCTCTTTTAGAAGAGAAAAACGAGAACAAAAAAATTAAATTAGCTTATTTGTAAGCTAAAATCTACAGAAGCTATATGAGATAGTTTCTACAAGTGAGCTTATGCATAAGTTAATTTTAGCTTACAAAGAAGTTAATTTCAATTTTTCCTCTTATTTTTCTCTCTAGAAGGAACTTATGGAGAAGTTAGCCCAAACAGATTCATAGAGATATCAAGATCCTTATCAATTAAGTCTAATTTCAAGAACCTATCAAGCTTCTATAAGTTATAATTCATCATATAAATGTCAAGATCCTTATTGATTAGTAAGTTAAAGAACCAGGACACATCAGATTCCGAAACTACTTAAATTATTATTAATATCAATATCTGAACACGCTAAAAAATTAGAGATACAAGCATTCGTCCTTGTAAAATATTCCACTTCTAAATCTAATCTTGGAGCAGCTTCCATTTTAGATTTTGTTGAATATAAATTGTTTCAAACTCAATCTGTCAGTACCAAGAATCAAGAGAACAGAGGTGGTTAATGTTATTATGCATTTTCATGCTAGAGTACAAACCTGGAGGTAAGTTGTACCACTCTTGAGCTGATCTTAAAGTCATAGCTATTAATGGATTTCTCTCCCATGTCCACATTAATGTGGTAAAGAGAACAAGAGTAACCAGAGGCAGGAAAATAAACCTCCCTTTAAAGCTATAAATATGTCCTCCTTTCATTTGTGCTTAATAGATATAGCAAATACAGATCTTTGACTCAGACAGCACATTCAGGAAATATCTATCACACAATATCTCCAGTGAATCAAGTTGTTCCAGAGGCTTATCTGTGTAAGTATAAGAATAAAGGGATCAGAAAGACAAATAAAGACATGAAAATAAAAATATTTGGAGCTAGCTAGACATCGGTATTCAAGCAGAGAAGTCTATAATTCAGCAAAAAAATGAAGCAAAGAAGTCCACATGTCTGCTTATTTTATCTTTCTTTCCTCCCAAACAATTTCAAAAATTATCTCACTTTCTATTCTTTTTTATTCTTTCCTAATGGAACTGTCTAGTACTGGAAAGTATACACACTCCTTTATTTGTATTCACAGTTGAGTATATGTATCCTCTCTTGCAGAGTTCGAATAGAAGACAATGTAATAAAAAAGAAATTAACACTCTGTACCTTTTTGTTTATCTCTCTCCTACTCAAACTTTTTGGTATTAAAAATGCCCCACTAGGAAGGAAGTTCAGTCTCATCCAACCTAAAAAGAAAACGATTTAGCACTCAGAATAGGCCAAGCAAACAACTAAAATCACTTCCTTTGAACCGCATTTCATCTTCCGCGAACACATTATTCACCTTCATAATCACACTCCACACAAACAAACACACACCTCTCTCATGGAGACACACTCAACTGATAACAACTTCTCATTGAACTGGGCACAAACTTTCCCTTAGAACAGAATTGTATTATCACACCAAAAACACAGATTTACGTTCATGAAGCAAAAACCAGAGTGTGGATGTATTACCAGAGGCCAGACACACATCAGGAAAATTCAAACAAAATCTCCGCTAATAATCCATTAAGATCTCCAAACATCCAAAACCAACATCCAATTGATGTAGCCGTTTCTGTCTGCTAATGATCACGACTCAACCTATATATTTCCATGCATAATTGCAACACATACCTTCAAATTCAAATGCCTACTCTTAATTTATAAGTGAAACTAAAGCTAGAGAAACGAACGAAAAAATGTATGCAAGTATTAATGTTAATAATAACAAAAATTAGAAAAAAGAAAAAACAATGGAGTAAGAACCTGTGGTAGTTGCAGGTGCATCTTGATTGGGTTGTGTAGGGTTTTTCACAATTGCAGATCCACTGCCTTTGTAGATGGAAAAGACGAAGTTAGCCCTGAGATTGTTAAAGAAGATGAGGACGATGAAGAAGACAATGATGGTGATACTGATGCTATTGTTTTACTGGTTATGTCTCGTCCGTGACTCACCGCCAGGGATCCAAATTAAAGACGACTTGTTTTATGACGAGATGAGGGATATTTCTGTCATTAAGAAAATAAAAGAAGGTATTATGGGAATTGTGTCGTGATTGCAAATGATGATTAGTGTTCCCCAGATGAGTCACTGTGTTGAAGAATAAAAGAATAAGTCTGGATCTTAACGCCTAAACATATGCTTTAATCTTATTCAACATATTTTTAGACTCTAATAAGATACTTACTGCGATGAAAAAGTTAAGACGTCTTTTAATATTATTTTTTAATTGTTATATTCTTTGACCTGATTTTGAATATATTTTTTACTTTGACCATAGATTACATAAAAACGGTAAGTTACAAAAACTCATTTAAACGAAAATATTAATTATATAATTCGTATTAATTTATTATCTTTGAGAAACATACAAGAAATATAGGGTACAACAAATTATGAACTAAGTCAATTTTTAGTTTTTGTAACTTTGTTCATGTGTACTTTTTAGTCCGTATGATAAAATTAATGAAAGTTCTTTTAATTTTTAAAATCAATTCAGTCTAATATGCCATCCAATTATTAAAAAAACACTAACATATTTTTTGTAATAATACTTCTAAACTTTATAATTAGACACTTCAATTATTATGATACCTAAATAAGTAACCAGAAATTACTATATCAGGCGTCTCTGTTGATATAATTACATAGATATCTACTTGCCTTTCTTATATATTTTAACAAAACTCACATTTCTTGTATTTTTTTAAATAGGTATTTACCTTTTTAACATATGATATTTACTTTCTCTATTTTTTATTAAAAAAAAATATTTTTCAAAAATAATTTTAATTCCTCAGTTTTATATTTATATTTCACCTTATGAGTTTTCATATTTTTTATTTGATTTTAATTAATTTGATTTCTTTAAATAAAATAAATCTCATTTACTAAAATTATACAAAAATAATATCTATTTAAAAACAAAAAATATGTGAATGTTATTTTATTAAAAATAAAATTTTACATCATTAAATATAGATTTGTGAGTGATAATGTAAATAACATGTCCTAATTTGGTTATAATTCAGTTATTTTAACACATGTCATTAATACCATCAAATTATCACCTCATACACAGTGTAATAAATAATCCATTCATATAGGACAATATCACATTTCGTTTACACTATTATATTATAATTTTTTAAATAACAATATTTCTTATTAGTAAACAAAACCTTTTTTTCGGAATAATAATAATAAAGGTTCACTAATACATTTAGTGTTCCACGCCCCCAAATAGATTAATTCATGAAGTGATGATCGAATATCTCAATTGTAATTTACTTTTTATTTGTTACTATTTGTTATTTTTTCATGTTCATTTTTAAGTGTAAATTTTTTTTTTGAAAAATCAATAAATATAATAATTTTCTCTAGTTAAAATAAAATCTTGACAATATTCACTTAAATTACAACACAACGAATATATACTTAAAATTATCTTTTACGGGCTTTCATTCTTCATTTAACAATTTTTAAAAGGATTTAACGTGCTTTCGGTAAAATTTAAAATTAATTTTTTGTAAGAAAAAATTAAACTAATTTAATTTCTTACTTTTAAATATACATATAATTAATTATTTAAATTAAATATTTTTAAATTAATTTAATGTCTTAAACATATTTTTTAATTAATATTGAAGTCAATATATATCAAATTAAGATAATAAAATAATATACATTTGAAAATTGAAATAAATTTGATAAAATTTGATTAAAATAATTAAATTTATGTAAAACTAAAATCATATTTAAACATTTTTTAAATTCAAAGTATACAGTATTCTGTCAGTTGAGTTAACCAATTTGTTTCGTCAATATGTACCTTCATGCTTACTAAAAGTAATTCCTTAAATTATTATTAAATGTAAACTAAAGTAATTCCTTATATGCTTACCAAAAGCCATCATTTTGACCAAAAAGGCATAACAGCATGTTTCAAAACAAAATCATATAAACAAACAATTTTGTTGTTTAAGTGGTAATTATGCATAGATAGTTGTTTAGTTATAAAGTATGATGTATCATAATTTGTTAACTCTTTCACAATTTATTAAAAAAAATGCATGAGCAATAATTTTATTAATTAATAATATATTAAATTATATTGGTAATTTATTAAACTCATTCTTTTAAAGTTAGATTCGTTCAAATTTGAATCAATTTCAGACCAATTTTGGGAATGTTAGTTTATTAAGCATGGATGAAAAATCAGCTGGTGACTAAGGAGGTTAGGTATGGCTGTCATTAAAACAAATTTGTTTCATTACTTGTTCCGTTATTTGTTAAGTATTAATAAAAGAATACCTGTGAATATTAATGAACATTCGTAAATGGTTTTGTATTTTATTTTTTTAAAATTGAAATAAAATTATCTAAAATATTCTTTTAAAAATATAAACTTAGATAAAAAATTAATTTTAAAAAATTCATATCTTAAAAACATTTAATTATATACATCTATATATAAATATATGTAAAATTAAATTTTAAATATTTGTGTGATTAATATTTCTTTTATTAATAATTTTATTTTAATCAATTTAAGTAAAAGAACGTTAAAGTAAAATATACCAATGATTAATAAATCAGGTCAAAATATCTTATCCTTAACAAATCTTATTTTTTAGGATTAAGTATGTATTTAGTCTCTAAACTTTGACCTAACATTAGAATTCGTCCTTTTAGACTTCGATACATTTTGGTCCCTAAATTTTATAAATGAATAAATATAGTCATTTTAACCCAATTATGTTAACTTTTTTTATGTGTAAAACGTTCTTCATGTTAGTATTAAAGTTTTTTTTTATCCTGTTTGACACATCTCTAATTTAATATCTACGAAAAATATTTTTAATTCCTAAAAAAAATTAACGTAATTGAACTAAAAAAATTACAATCATTAATTTTTAAAGTTTAGATACCAAAATATATTAAAGAAAAACAAATTATAATTTTCGATCAAAATACTAAAATCATACTTTACCCTGTTATTTGTATTCACGGAATTATTTTACCATATATATATATATATATATATATATATATATATATATATATATATATATTTTTTTTTTTTTTGTTTTTTTTTTCTTCTTTTTTT